>Ga0315912_10000323_pt1 | contig 96810 bp, 82 predicted proteins | sample VfabasoilMG_FD_204469 | JGI IMG/M metagenome (GOLD analysis project Ga0315912, IMG submission 204469) | Garden soil microbial communities collected in Santa Monica, California, United States - V. faba soil | ecosystem: Environmental > Terrestrial > Soil > Garden | place: USA: California... | reverse complement strand
GACCCCGGGGTCAGACCCCAAGGTCTGACCCCCGTGTCTGACCCCCGTGTCTGACCCCATTACAATCATGTTGATGCGGAAGGTAACAGCGGTTGTCATCGGGGTGGTGCTGGCGGGCGCGACGCTGGCCGCGCATCTCGTGATTCCGTCTGAATTCCGGGACGTCGTGAACGACGCGAGCCTCATTGTTCGTGGTCGCGTCACCGATGTCCGCGCCGTGGCCGTTCCGGGGATGGGCATCGATTCGATCGCCACCGTCGCGGTCGAGAACGTTCTCAAAGGCTCGGCCAGCGGCTTCGTGTACGTCCGCGTGCCCGGCGGCGTCATCGGGCGCACGCGATTCGTGATGGTCGGCGCACCGGCGTTCAAGACCGGGCAGCGCGCCGTGTTGTTTCTCCGTCCAAGCACCGCCGACACCACCTTCCGGCCCATCGGCCTCACGATGGGCGTCTACCCGATTCAAACCGAGGCCGCGACCCAACGGCCGGTGATCCTGCCGCCCGTCGTCACGGCGCGAACGGCGACGAAAGCTCCGCCCACGGTGCGAGGCGATCCCGGCCGCAAGCCGATGACGGTGCCGGAGTTCGAATCGATGGTGCGAAGCGTGATGGCCCCCGGCCAGGCGATTCCGCGAGGTGGCCGATGATGCGCCGCCGCATCCTCGCGCTCGTCACGGCCATTGTCGCCGCCGGCATGGTCTCGCCGCTCGACGCGTATCTCAAGCTGGGGACGAGCGTCGGCAACCAGGTCCTCGGCATCAAGTGGACGCACCTGCCGATTCGGTATTTCGTGACGAACCGGGACGCCAGCGGCGTCACAGCGCCACAACTCCAGACGGCGCTGGCCGGAGCCATCGCCGAATGGGACCGATCGGCGAACGTCAGCATCTCCTCGCAATTCGTCGGGTTCACGGGCGCCGAGCCGTTCGACGACGACGGCATGTCGGTGATCGGATTTCAGGCGCGCGCGGACCTCGACCGGACGCTCGGCGCGACGACGTTTGTCCTCGATGACGTGACGGGCGAGATTCTCGAGTCGGACATTTTTCTAAATTCGGCGTTCTCGTGGTCCGTGGCGGCGAACGGCACGCCGAGCCGGTTCGATGTGGCGTCCGTGCTGACGCACGAAGTCGGTCATCTCCTCGGCCTTGGCCATTCGGCACTCGGCGAGACGACGGCGCTGACCGGTGGCGGGCGGTCGGTAACCGGCAAGCGCGCGGTCATGTTCCCCATTGCCTATCCGCCCGGCAGCATCAGGGACCGAACGATCGAGGCCGACGACGTGTCGGGGATCACAGATATCTATGGCACGCCGACCGCAAAGCAGGAGCTTGGCGCGATATCGGGCAAGGTCACGATGAACGGCGTCGGTGTGCTCGGCGCGCATGTCACCGCCTTCAACCCGGCGACGGGCGATCTCATCAGCGGGTTCACATTGACGTCGAAGGGGGAGTTCGTCATCTCCGCCATGCCGACGGGGCAGTACATCGTGCGTGTGGAACCGCTGGACGACGCCGATCAGGACAGTTTCTTCGACGAAGATACGGCCGTCGTCACGAACTTTCAGGTCGCGTATTACAGCCGCCAGGTCGCGGTCCCGGCCGGCGGGACGAGCGGAGTGATTGAGATCAAGGTGCGCGCCAAGTGAGGGCCCGCGTGACGCTGGCCCGCTGCGCGGTCGCGATCGTGCTGTGCCAGGCGTTCGTTCTGGTGCCGAACGGGTTTGCGCAGACGACAGCGGCGGCTCCCAAAAAGGCCGGTCCCAAGAAAGAACGTGACTTCACCGTCGGTGGGGTCTTCTCCGGATCGGTGTCGCAGGGATCTGCGAACGCCGAGCTATTGGGCTCCAGCGGCGCGCCGAGCGTGACGCTCTTCACGACGAAGAACGAAATGGCGCCGGGCTTTGGCGTGGATGCGGCGTTCGGATTTCAACTGCATCGCACGTTGTGGGTCGAAGCGGGCGCGCGATTGATGAAAACCGGACTGCGCACGAGCATCACCGACGACTTTGAGGGCGCCTCCGACGCGACGATCGATGCGCCTGTGACGCGCATTTCTGCGGAGGGCGCGCTGCTCTGGTATTTTCGGGAGAAGGGCAAAACGGCGTGGTTCGTGCGCGGGAGCGGCGGAGTGCTCCGTGACCTGTCCGGGGATTTTACTTTTGCGGAAAGTGGCTTTATCGGGAGCGGCGGCGTCGGCGTCCGCTACTGGTGGCGCACGGCCGGCAAGGGCGCGTTCAAGCGCGTCGGCCTGCGCGCGGAATTCAAGGCGCTCGTGCAGTCGGGAGGTGCGTCGCTCGGCGGGCGATCCACCAGCATCGGACCCGCCGGCGCGGTACATTTGGTGTTTGGCTACTGATTGGAACTCATAACCATGTCTCTGGATTCTTTCAAGACTCGTCGCACACTCACGGTCGGCGCGGACACGCTGGACTACTTCAGCCTGGCCGCCCTCGAACAGGGCGGCTTCCCGCATGTGGCGCGACTGCCGTTTTCGCTGAAGATTCTGCTGGAGAATCTGCTCCGGCGCGAGGACAACGCGTTCGTGCACGCCGCGGACATCAAGGCCCTGGCGAACGGCGCCAAAGGCGACACCGAGATCTCCTTCATGCCGGCCCGTGTATTGCTCCAGGACTTCACCGGTGTGCCGTGCATCGTCGATCTCGCGGCGATGCGCGATGGCATCCGGCAACTGGGCGGCGATCCGGAGCATGTGAATCCGCTCCAGCCGGTCGAACTCGTCATCGATCACTCGGTGCAGGTCGATCATTTCGGCGGGGCGGACTCCCTCGGGCTCAACGCCGACCTCGAGTACCAACGTAATCGTGAGCGCTACGTGTTCCTCCGATGGGGACAGAACGCGTTCCGTAACTTCCGCGTGGTGCCGCCGGAAACCGGCATCGTGCATCAGGTGAACATCGAGTATCTGGCCCGCGTGGTCTGCCGGGATTCGAGCGGCGGCCGCCTCGTCGCGTATCCCGATACGGTGTTCGGGACGGACTCGCACACCACGATGGTGAATGGTCTCGGCGTGGTCGGATGGGGTGTCGGTGGCATCGAGGCGGAGGCCGCGATGCTTGGGCAGCCCAGCTCGATGCTGATTCCGGAAGTCGTGGGCTACCGGCTGACCGGCCGTTTGCCCGAAGGCGCGACGGCGACGGACCTCGTGCTGACGATTACCGAAGCGCTGCGCAAACGCGGCGTGGTGGGGAAGTTCGTCGAATTCTTTGGCGCCGGCCTGAAGCACCTCACGATCGCGGATCGCGTGACGCTCGGCAATATGTGCCCGGAATATGGCGCCACGGTCGCGGTGTTTCCGATCGACGAGATGACGCTGGAGTACCTGCGATTCACGGGCCGCGACGAATCCCAGGTGGCGCTGGTCGAGGCCTATGCGAGAGCGCAGGGCTTGTTCCGCACCGACGCGGCGGCGGATCCGGAATATGCCGAGACGCTGGAGCTCGATCTCTCGACGGTGGAGCCCAGCATCGCCGGTCCGCGACGGCCGCAGGATCGCGTGTCGCTCGGGCGCGCGAAAGCGTCGTTCGCCAGCGCGCTGCCCGATCTGAAGAAGGGCATCAAGATGCCGGCGGCGGCCGCAGGATCGGGTGGCGGTGCGGCGGTGGCCGAAGCCGTTACCACGCAGCTTGAACACGGGTCCGTCGTTATCGCGGCGATCACCAGCTGCACGAATACATCGAATCCCAGCGTGATGGTCGCGGCCGGTCTCGTCGCGAAGCGAGCCGTCGAGCGCGGGCTCACCAGCAAGCCGTGGGTGAAAACGAGCCTCGCGCCCGGATCGAAAGTCGTGACCGACTATCTCGCGAAGGCTGGCCTCCAGACGTATCTCGATGCGCTGGGATTCCAGACGGTCGGCTACGGATGCACGACGTGCATCGGCAACAGCGGGCCGTTGCCCGACGAAGTCGCGGCTGAGGTGCGTGAGCGTGGCCTCGTGGTGTGCTCGGTCCTCTCGGGCAATCGCAATTTCGAGGGCCGCATCCAGCAGGACGTGCGCGCGAACTACCTGATGTCACCACCCCTGGTCGTCGCCTACGCGTTGGCCGGTTCGTTGAACGTGGATCTTGCGACGGAGCCGCTTGGTACCGATCGCGAGGGCCGCCCGGTGTTCCTCAAGGACGTGTGGCCCACCAGCCGCGAAATTCAGCAGACGATGCTCGCGTCTGTGTCCGCGGATATGTTCCGCGCGCAATACGCGAAGGTGTTTGACGGCGCGGACCGCTGGCGGTCGCTGCCGGTACCCTCGGGCGATCAATTCGCCTGGGAGCAGGATTCGACGTACATCCGCCGGCCGCCATTCCTGGAGAATCTCAGCCGCGAGCCGGGTCAGGCGTCGGACATTCATCACGCGCGGGTGCTCGCGCTGCTCGGCGACAGCATCACGACCGATCACATTTCGCCGGCCGGTTCGATCAAGGCGGACAGTCCCGCCGGAAAGTACCTCATGGCGCAAGGCGTCGCGCCGAAGGATTTCAATTCCTATGGTGCGCGGCGTGGCAATCACGAAGTGATGATGCGCGGCACGTTCGCGAACGTGCGGCTGAAGAATGCGCTCGCGCCCGGGACGGAGGGCGGATGGACCACCTGTCTGATCGACGACGCGGTGATGTCGATCTACGACGCGGCCGATCGCTACAGGGACGCGGGTGTGCCGCTCATCATTCTGGCGGGCAAGGAATACGGATCCGGATCGTCGCGAGACTGGGCGGCGAAGGGGACCATGTTGTTGGGCGTGAAGGCCGTCATTGCCGAGAGCTTCGAGCGCATTCACCGCAGCAACCTCGTGAACATGGGCGTGTTGCCGCTGGAGTTCGCCGGGGGCGAGACCGCGGCCTCGCTGGGGCTAACGGGACGCGAAGTGTTCGAGATTACGGGCGTGGGCGAGACGCTGACGCCGCGATCCACGGTGACTGTGCAGGCGCGCGCCGGCACCGGGCCTGCGCGAGCGTTTCAGGTGCGCGTGCGCGTGGACACGCCGGAAGAACTGACCGCGTTCCGTCACGGCGGCATCCTGCCGTACGTGGCGCGGCGGCTGGCCGCGCGCTGAGGCCGCGCGTGCTGACACGCGACGCGATTCTCGCGCGGGCGCGTGCGGCCGGTTTCGATCTGTGCGGCATTGCCCGCGCCGATCGCCACCCGCGCCTCGCGCGGATGACTGACTGGATCGCCCGCGGCCGCGCCGGTGACATGACCTACCTGTCCGAGTCCCTCGACGAGCGACTCGATCCCACACGCGTCCTGCACAGCGCGCGGTCGATCGTGTCCGTGGCGGTGTCCTACTACACGGATCCGCCGGTCGGCGACGCTGCGGCCGATCGCGTCGCCATCTCGCGCTACGCCTGGGGCGACGACTATCACGACGTGATGCGTGCACGGCTGCGCGAGTTGTTGACGTGGATGGCCGCCGAGGCGGGGCCTGGGTTTGAAGCGTTCTCGTGTGTCGACAACGGTCCCGTGCAGGAACGCGTGTTCGCCGAGCAAGCCGGACTGGGCTGGATCGGCAAACACACCTGTCTGATCAATCCGCAGCTGGGGTCGTGGATTTTTCTCGGCGAGATCCTGACGAATCTGGATCTGGATCCGGATGAGCCCGTGCTGGATCAGTGCGGGACGTGCACGCGCTGCATCGACGCTTGTCCGACCGGCGCCATTGTCGAACCCTACGCGGTCGATGCCACGCGATGTCTGTCGTATCTCACGATTGAGGTCCGCGGCGATCTGGATGAGGCCGCGCGATCCGCGATCCACGAACAGGTGTACGGTTGCGACATCTGCCAGGACGTCTGTCCCTGGAACCGCCGCGCGCAGGCCAGTGATGATCCCGCCTGGCAGCCGCGCGGATCGCTGGCGTCACCGAGCCTGCTCGAGTTGTGCCGGCTGTCGGACGAGGCGTGGCGCGGGCTCATCCGGGGCAGCGCGATGCGGCGGGCCGGTTTGCGCCGGATTCGCCGATCGCTGGCCTATGCGGCGGGGCATCTCGACGGACAAAATCGTCAGGAGGCGTTGACGGCGCTCGGATCCCATGAATCCGGCCATTTTCCTGAGGTTGCTAACGCCATCCGCCAGGCGGCCGATAACTAAAACGTCATGAAACCGGCGCCCACGTACCGCCAGACGTCTACCCCGGATGCCGGTTTTTCGTTGATCGAATTGCTCATCGTCATCTCGATTATTTCGATCATCACGGCCCTGGCGACGGCCGGCCTTTTGCGCAGCCGCGCGGCCGCGAATGAGGTCAGCGCCATCTCGTCCGTCCGCGTCACGTCGAGTGCGCAGAAGGCCTACGCCATCGCCTGCGGGCGCGGTGCGTATGCGTCGTCATATCTGGTGCTCGGCACGCCGCCGCCGGGTGGCGGCCCCGGGTTCATTTCCGACAACTTGGGCGGATCCGCGAGCCCGCTGCAGTCGGGTTACCGATTCACGCTCGTGCCCGGCGCAGGCAGCGTGGCGGGGCCAACCGACTGCAACGGCACTGCGACCATCAGCGCGTTCTACGCGACCGCCGTGCCGTTGTCTGTCATGTCCGGGACGCGCAGCTTCGCGATCAACGGGAACGGCACCGTGTGGTGGCAGATGGGCGCCTCAGCCCCGACCGAGCCGTTCGGCCTGCCCGCCACCCCGATTCAATAGCTCTGTCTCGCGGTCGTTTTCTGCCCGCACCGGTTCTGGTGCTTTGGGAAAATTGACTCCCGCAGTCGTTTTCTTCACACTGTTTTTCATGTCCCTGGCGCCGGCGCTGCTGCTTTCGATGCCCCAGCTGCTCGATCCTAATTTCGCGCGGACCGTGATTCTGCTCTGCGAGCACGCGGCCGAAGGCGCCTTTGGGCTGGTGGTGAATCGACCGTCGGATTTGTCGGCCGGCGAGGCCGTGAGCCTGACGCCGCCGATTGACTCGCCCAACGATCTGCCGCTGCTGATTGGCGGCCCGGTCGAGCCGCATCGTGGCTGGATCCTGACCGCCGCGCCGCCTGAGGGCGTGGAACATCGCGAACTGGGCGCCGGACTCTACTTGTCGGCGTCTCCGCTTCTGCTGCGACGATCCTTGATGGCGCGGCCGTTGCCCAAGCGCACGGTCGTTCTGGCCGGCTACGCCGGGTGGGGACCCGGGCAACTCGATCAGGAGCTCGAGCAGTCGTCGTGGCTCATCATGCCGGTCGAGCTGGATCTCATCTTCGAAATTCCCAGCGCCGCGAGTTGGGAAATGGCCATCCGCCGCCTCGGCGCGGACCCGCACTTACTGCACATGGGGCAGGGAGTGCACTAGGGAAGTCAAAAGTTAAAAGTCAAAAGTCAAAAGTAACTTCCAACTTACTTCTGACTTCGGTAGTGGGTTTCAAACTGACCCACTACCTCTGACTTCTGACTTTTGACTTTCTACTTTACCGTCGTCAGCCCCAGCCTTGTCGCTTCCGCATTGAATGCCGCCAGGTCCGCGGTCATGACCTTCGCCAGCGCGTCTGTTTGCACCTTCAACTCCGCGGTCAAATCCTTGAAGATCGCCGGTTCGTTGGTGGTCGGACGCCAGTCGCCGCTCGCGACCATGGAGAGCAGCGCGGCAAGCCGATTGTTGATCTTGATCGGGAAGTTGAGCGGATCCTGCCCGCTCTGGTTCTTCACCTGATAGATCTCCTGCTCCACGGCGCTGAGGTTCGCGTTCAGCCGATCCCCGGCCGTCTTCAGACGCGCGTCCTGTGATTGCGTCAACCGTTCCGTCACCTGACTCTTGACCTCGCGAATCCGAATGACGGCCTTGTTTGCCTCGCTCGTCTTGTCGCGAATCTGAATCGCCAGATCAAACTGCGCCTGAAGGTCGGCGTCCGTCACGTCTTTGAAAAGAGGATTGCGGCGCACGCGCATGGGTTGCGTCTGCACGCGACCATCGGTCGTCATGCGGATCTGATAGATCCCGGGAGGCGCCGTCGGTCCGGCATTTCCACCGGCGCCCCACAAGATCATGTTCGGGAACGTCGTCGCGCCGTCGTAGCGCAGATTCCAGGAGACCGTGTTGAAGCCGGGGGTCATGGGCACGCCCGTGCCGCCACCGCCACCGGCGCCACCGCGACCACCGCCGCCACCGCCGCGCCCGCCACCCGCCGCGCCAGCAGCAGGGGCCGCGGCTGGGGCCGGCGCCGGCGCGTTCGTGAACGTCCGGACGACCGTGCCCTTGGGATCGATGATCTCGATTGTGACTTTTTCGGCCGGCTTCTTCACCCAGTATTTGATGGTCGCCGTCCGGTACGACCGGATCGGATCATCGGGCGTGAACAACACGATGTCGCTGGCGCCCGCAAACGCCGGACCGAACTCACGCAGCGGACCGATGTCATCCAGGATGTAGAACGAACGGCCGTGCGTCGAGATGGCGAGATCCGTATCAGTGACCGCCAGATCCGAGACCTGGACATCCGGCAGGTTCAGCGACAGCGAATGCCACGTGCTGCCGTCGTCGTAGGAGTAGTAGACGCCATGCTGCGTGCCCGCGTAAAGCATGTTGCGGCGCCGCGAATCTTCGCGGATGACGTGGGTGTAGTCGTTCGCCTTGAGACCGGTCACGATCTTCGTCCACGTCTTGCCGTAGTCGTGCGTGCGGAACAGGTACGGCGCGTGGTCGCCCAACAGGTGTCGCTTCACCGCCGCGTAGGCGGTACCGGCGTCGAAGGCGGACGCGTCGATGATGCTCACGCGGCCGAAGTCGGGCATGCCGGGCGGCGTCACGTTTATCCAGGATTTGCCGCCATCGCGAGTCACGTGAATCAACCCGTCGTCCGACCCGGCCCAGATGACGTTCACGTCAATCTTCGAGGGCGCGATCGCGAACACCGTGGCGTAGACCTCCGGGCCGTTCATGTCGCCGGTGATCGGGCCACCGGAATGACCCATCGTCTTCGGGTCGTGCCGCGTCAGGTCGCCGCCGAGTCTGACCCAGTCACTGCCGTTGTTCGTCGTCTTCCACACGTGCTGCGTTCCCGTGAAGAGAATGTTGGGATCGACCGGTGAGAACACGATCGGGAACGTCCATTGGATACGCTCGACCAGCGCACTGGCCGGTTCGCCCGAGAACATGCGCGGATACGGGTGCACCTCACGGCTCTGACCCGTACGCCGGTTCGTGTACTCGAGCCACGTGCCGTTGACCCCGCCGGCGAAGAAAATATCCGGGTCCTTCGGATCCGCCGCGATGTAGCCGGGCTCAAAACCGCCGGGGCTGTAGAGCGCCGGCGCCGCAGGTGCGCCGCCACCGCGTCCACCGCCCGCGCCACCGCCGCCGGCTCCGCCGCCGCGCCCACCGGCCGGAACGCCGGCGCCCGCCTCGTTGGTGTTACTCGGGACACAGACGGTGCTGCCGTCCTGTTGCGCGCCGCAGACGTGATAGGGCAAATGCGCGGTCGCAATCACGTGGTAGTACTGCGCCGTCGGATAGTCACGATTGCTGAACGGATTGGCGCCGGTATAGGTCACGGCGCCGCCGCTGTCGCTGGCGTGCATGATGTGCTTGGTGTCGGCGGGATCGATCCAGAGATCGTGCGAGTCGCCGCCGGCGAAACTCGCGAGCGTCTTGCCGCCGTCGGTGGATTTGAAGGTTCCGACGTTCAGCACGTAAACCGTGTTCTTGTCGACCGGGTCGGCGGTGACGTGCGTGTAGTAAAACGCGCGCTGACGGATGTTACGGCCGGTGTTGATCATCGTCCACGTCGCGCCCGCGTCGTCTGAACTGAGCAGGCCGCCGTTCTCGTTCTCGACGATGGCATAGACGCGGTTGGAGTCCGCGCCGGAGACCGACACGCCGATGCGGCCCATGAGTCCGGCGGGCATGCCGGGATTGCGCGTGAGCTCAGTCCACGTGTCGCCGCCGTCGGTGGACTTGAAGAGGCCGCTGCCCGGCCCGCCGCTCGACATCGTGTATTCCATGCGGAACGCTTCCCACAGCGAGGCATAGACGACGTTGGGATTCTTGCGATCGATCCAGAGGTCCGCGGCACCCGTCTTGTTGTCGCGGAACAACGTCTTCTTCCACGTCGCGCCACCGTCGGTGCTCTTGAAGACGCCGCGCTCGTCGTTCGGCACACCGTACTGCCCAAATGCCGCGACGAGCACCACGTTCGGATTCGTCGGATGGATGCGAACCTTGGAGATATTCTGCGCGTCGCGGAACCCGACGTGCTTCCACGTCTTGCCCGCGTCAGTCGATTTGTACACGCCGTCGCCCGGCTGGATGTTGCCGCGGATACACGATTCGCCGGTGCCGATGAAGACGATGTCCGGATTCGATTCCGACACGGCGACCGCGCCGACCGAGGAACTCGTGATCTGGCCGTCGGTCACAGGCGCCCAGGTGGTGCCGCCATCGGTCGTCTTCCAGAGGCCCCCACCGACTGCGCCGAAATAGCCCTCTTGCGGCTTCCCGGTCACCCCCGCAACCGCAAGCGAGCGGCCGCCGCGGTCGGGGCCGATGCTGCGCCACTTGTAGGTCGCCAGTAGCGACGGGTCTGCGCCAACGCTTGCGGGAGCTTGTGCGGAGATAGTCGCGACGCGCACCGGCCGGGTGACGAACAACGCAACAGCGACCAGCGCCACACCGAACACGAATTTGGGGATTGAGCGGAACATCTCGGGCCTCCAGGAAGGAACTCGTGGAGTTTAGCCGAAAACTATCGTCGGTCGTAAGGAAAGTCAGAAGTCAGAAGTCAGAAGTTAGAAGTCAACGGGAAGCTCTTGGTATAGATCGCCATGCCGACGACCGCGTCGATCCCCATGGCGTGCAGATCGTCGATCTCCTGAACACTCCGGATGCCGCCGGCAACGATGAGCTGCCTGGCCGTCGCGCGGCGAATGGGCTCGACGGCCCTCAGATCGAAACCGCCCAAGAGGCCTTCGCGACCGACGTCCGTGTAGAGAAACGCGCCGACCGATTCCTCGAGCGCGTGCATGGCTTCAACCGGACCGATGGGCAGCGTCGTTCGCCAGCCGCCGACGACAACCGACGGGCCGCGCGCATCGACCGCCGCAACCAGGCGGGCGGCGCCGACGGCCCGGCTGAATTCCTCCGCCTGTTGTGTATTCACGGCGGTGGGCGTGAAAAGTGCAGACCCGATGATGACGCGCCGCGCGCCGGCTTCGATGAGTGCGGACGCGGCCGCCGGTGTGCGAATGCCGCCGCCAATCTGACAGGGCAGCCGGCGGGCGATGTCGAGCACCAGACCACGGTTGTCCCCGGTGCCACGCGCGGCGTCCAGATCGATCAGTTGCACTATCGGGAACGCCGAGAATCGATCCACCCACGCGTTCACATCTCGACTCGCGTAGCGCAGGCGCTCGCCTTGCTCGAGTTGCACGACCTGGCCGCCGAGCAGATCGATCGACGGAATCAGCACGAGACACCACTTTCCAGACGCACCGGCAGTCCTCGATCGGCCAGATAGCGTTTCAGCTCACCGACGGACGTTTCCCCGCGATGGAAGATCGACGCGGCCAAGGCGGCATCCGCCAGGCCGGTCGTCAGCACTGCCGCAAAATCCTCGGGCGTTCCGCCGCCACCCGACGCAATGACCGGCACGCCCACGGCCGCGCTGACACTTGCCGTGAGTTCGCAATCGAATCCGCGCTTGGTGCCGTCACGGTCCATTGACGTCAGCAGAATCTCTCCCGCGCCTCGGGCTTCGGCTTCTTGCGCCCAGGCTACGGCGTCGGATCGTTCAATCACGGTGCCGCTTCGGCTGAGGACGTCATAGCGAGGGCCGCGAAGCCTCGCGTCGACTTGTAGATCGCCGCGAAGCCTCGCGTCGACTTGTAGATCGCCGCGAAGCCTCGCGTCGATCGCGACGACAACGGCCTGTCGTCCGAAGCGGTCGGCCAGACGCGTGATGAGCGAAGGATCGCGGAGGGCCGCGCTGTTCACGCTGATCTTGTCGGCGCCGGCATCGACGAGCCTCGCCGCGTCGTCCACGCTGCGGACACCGCCGCCCACGGTCAGCGGTACGAAGATCGTGCGGGCGACGCGGTCAATCGTCGCGATGAGCGCGGTGCGACTTTCGAAGGTGGCGGTTACGTCGAGCACGACGATTTCGTCGATACCCGCCTGGGCGTAGCCGGCGGCCAGCGCCGCTGGATCGCCGACGTCGCGCAGCCCGGCGAAATTGACGCCCTTGACGACGTGACCGTCGCGTACGTCAAGGCACGCGATCATGCGCTTAGCGAGCATCGTTCGACTCGTTTCGGCGGGCGGACAACACGTTGGCCAGCACTTTCAAGCCGGCGTCACCTGATTTTTCCGGATGAAATTGGACGCCGAACACCAGGCCTCGTTCGACCGCGGCCGCAAACGGGTGTCCGTGCGACGTTGTGGCGACCACGGTGGGTCCGAGTGGCGCCGCATAGGTGTGACAGAAGTACATCGACGCCGCGGGTGAAAGGCCCGCCAGCAGACGCGAACCCGCAGGGCGGTCATCGAGCGTGTTCCAGCCGACATGCGGCACTTTCACGTGCCCGGGCAATCGGGTGCATCGGCCGGCGATGAGGCCCAGGCCGGCGGAGTCCGGCGCTTCGTCACTGGCCTCGAAGAGCCACTGCATGCCAAGGCAGATGCCGAGCAAAGGCCGGCCCCGCTCCAGGTGCGCGCGAATCGCCGTGCGCCAGCCATCATCCAGCCGGTCCGCCGGCAGTCGAAAATGGCCGACGCCCGGCACGATGGTGAGGTCGGCCGCGACAAGTTCCTCCGGCTTTCGCGCCAAACAAGCGGTGGCGCCGAGCACTTCGACCGCCCGCTTGACCGATGCGACATTGCCGGCGCCGTAATCCACGATAGCGACGTTCACAGCAGTCCTTTCGTGCTCGGCAGCATGCGACGCAGCCGGCGATCGGTCGCGCAGGCGCCGCGCAGGGCTCGCGCGAACGCCTTGAAGGACGCTTCGATGCGGTGGTGACTGGAGCGGCCGTACAGCACTTTCACGTGAACCGTCGCGCGCGCGGCACTGGCAAACGCGTGAAAGAAATCCGGCACCAGTTCCGCCGGCAAATCGCCAACGCGCGAGGCTCGAACGGTCGCGTCCACCACGGCGTACGGCCGGCCCGACAGGTCAACGGCCGCGACCGCGAGCGTTTCGTCCATCGGCATCACGAAATAGCCGGCGCGATTGATCCCACGCTTGCGGCCAACGGCCTTGGCCACCGCTTCGCCCAGCGCCAATCCGACATCCTCCACGGTGTGATGGGCGTCAACGTCGAGGTCGCCAACGGCCCGAATGGTCAGATCGCAGCCGCCGTGCCGCGCCACCTGCTCCAGCATGTGATCGAAAAAGCGCAGTCCCGTGCGCACGTCGTATCGTCCGCGACCATCGAGATCGATCGTCAGGCGGACGGATGTTTCCGTCGTGCGACGGTTAACGACCGCGCGTCGCAAGGACATCCTCCAGGGCGGTCAGCGCGATTCGGGTGTCGTCCACGATCCCCGCCGTCAGGCGCAGGCAGCCCTGACAACCGGCGGCGGTGGACCGATCGCGCACCTCCACGCCCCGTTCCGCGAGCCGGCGCACGATCGCCGATACGTTTGCACCGATTCGGATCAGCACGAAGTTGGTCTCGCTCGGCCAGTTCGTCAGGCCGAGTCGCGCGCAGGTCTCGGCGATGAGCGATCGCGAGGCAGCGGCCTGTGCGACGTACCACGCGACATAGTCCAGGTCACCGAGTGCCGCGTCGAGCGCGCGCGTGGCGCAGGCATTCAAGTTGTACGGCGGCAACGCGCGGCGAATCGGCGCGAGGCTGTCGGGATGCGCGACGAGTGCGCCGGCCCTCAGCCCGGCCAAACCAAACGCTTTCGAAAACGTCCGGCCGATAATGACGCGGTGATTCTGATGCAGCAGCGGGCCAATGGCTGTGCGTCCGCTGAATTCTGCGTAGGCCTCGTCCAGGAGGACCTCCGCCAGCGGCGCGGCCTCGAGGATGCCATCGCGGAATGCCTGGCCAAGGGGCTGTCCGGTTGGATTGTTGGGATCGTTCAGGTAGGCGAGCCGCGTCTCGGGTGTCACCGCAGCGCGCGCATCTCGGAGTGACGTGGTCAGGTCGTCATTCGGCAGTACGGCGACGACGTCAAAGCCGGCGGCCTCGGCGCAGAGCCGATACATCTCAAAGGCCGGCTCGATGACCAACGCTGTCGGCGGTGCTGAACGGGCCGCCGGCCGCACGCGGTCGCCAGCCCCGCGCCAGAACGCGACGGCCGCGGCCTGCGCGACAGCATGCAGTCCCTCGTCGAGGCCATTCGTCAACACGATCCATTCAGGATCGACGCCGAAATAGCCCGCGGCGAGCCTCGTCACCCGACGGTAGTCGGGGTATCGCGCCAGGTCGGCGCGGGTCATCGCTTTGATCGCATCGATGACGACGGGTGATGCGCCCGCCGTGTTTTCGTTGAGATGTAATCTCACTGCCTTGCTCCTCGTGTCGCGCGCACCCGGATTGATTCCGCGTGCGCGTACAAACCTTCAGCCTCGGCCAAGGCGATGGCTCCCGCGGAGATTCCCGCGAGGCCACGTCGAGTCAACCGCTGCACTGTCGAGATCCGGACAAAGTCGGACACGCTGAGGCCACCACGAAACCGTGCCGCGCCCCCTGTCGGCAGCACGTGATTCGACCCGGTGCTGTAGTCGCTCGCGGCCGGCGCCGCCCACCGGCCCACGAGCACCGTGCCGGCCGTGTCGAAATGACGCGCGTCGTCGCTGGTCAGGACGACGAGGTGTTCGGGGGCCAGACGATTGATGAATCGTACGGCCGCCGGGCGGTCGCTGACGATGACGATGGCGCCGTGACGCCTCAGGGCTTCGGTGGCCACGGGATAGCGCGCCGATTGGCGTCGCACGGCTGTCTCAACGTGCCGTGCCAACGCGCGGTTCGTCGTCACGAAGATCGCGCGTGCGTCAGGGTCATGCTCGGCTTGCGCCACCAGGTCGGCAGCAATCCACTCAGGGTTGCCGGCGTTGGCATAGACCACGACCTCGCTCGGCCCCGCGTGTGCATCGACCGCACACTCCGATGCGACCAGATTCTTGGCCGCCGCGACCCACATGTTGCCGGGTCCGACGATCTTGTCCACGCGCGCGATCGACGCGGTGCCGTACGCCAACGCCGCGATGGCTTGTGCGCCACCGATGCGCAGCACGCGCGTCGCCCCGGCTTCGAGCGCGGCACAGAGCACGATGGGTGTGGGCCGCGGACAGGCCACGATGATTTCGCGCACGCCGGCGAGCCGTGCGGGCACGACGGTCATGAGCAGCGTGGACGGAAGGGGATGACGCCCAGACGGAACGTAGCAGCCCACGCGTGCGTACGGCCGCACCGTTTCCTCGATGCGCACGCCTGGCTTCACGGTCACGACAAACGGCCGCGGACGCTGATGCCGGCCGACCATCGTCAGGTGCCGGATCGATTGCCTGAGGGCCGCGCGGATCGGAGCGGGAGTCTGCCGCCATGCGTGCCGCAGTTCGGACGCCGTGACTTCGAAGGGCGGTCGTGGCGATCCGCCGTCGTAGGTGCGCGTCCAGTGGACGACCGCCGCATCACCTCGTCGTTTGACGTCCGCCACGATTCGCGCCGCAACGCGCGTGGCCTGTCGCGCACTCGCGGCGCCGGTTGACGCGAGGAGATCGGCGGTGCGATCCGTGGCCTCAAGGATCCGCAGCATCACCGCACGACCTTGTTGAGCGGGTATTCCACGATGCCCTGCGCGCGAGCGGACTTGAGCCGAGGGATCAAGTCGCGCACCGTGGGCTCATCGATGATGGTGTTGACGGCGACCCAGTCCGCGTCGCTCAGCGGCGAGATGGTCGGGCGCTGGAGCGCGGGCAGCAACGCCAGCACCCCGTCGAGGTCCGATCGCTGCACATTGAGCATCAGCCCAACGCGACCCTGCGCTTCCATTGCCGCGCGCAACAGCAACGCGAGGTTTTGCACCTTGGTGCGCTTCGAGGCATCCTGCTGCGCCGCCGGCCCGGTGATGAGCTGGGTGTGCGACTCCATCACCGTGTCGATGACCCGCAGGCGGTTGGCGCGGAGTGACGAGCCGGTTTCGGTGACTTCGACGATGGCGTCGGCCAGTTGCGGAGGCTTGACCTCAGTCGCGCCCCACGAAAACTCGACGCGGACGTCGACCTTGAGCCGCCGGAAATAGGATTCCGCCACGCGCACCAGTTCGGTCGCCACCGTGCAGCCGGCGAGGTCCTCGGGTCGCTGAAAACGTGACTCCTCGGGAACCGCGAGCACCCAGCGGACGCGCCGGAAACTTTGTTTGGCGTAGGCCAGATCCGCGACGGCGGTCAGCGTGTTGGCTCCGCGGGCCTCCGCATGTTCGGCGATCCAGTCCTGACCGGTCAGTCCGGCGTCGAGCACGCCATCCGCGACGTACCGCGGCATTTCTTGCGCGCGTACGAGCAGGCACTCAATCTCCGGGTCGTCGATCGCTGGAAAGTACGAACGCGGATCGATGTAGATGGCAAAGCCCGCACGCGCGAACAGTTGCACGGTGGCGCTCTGAAGGGAGCCTTTCGGGATGCCGAGGCGCAGCGTCATCGTGCCGCCTTCTGAGCGACCGTCGCCGTTCGAAAGAAGCAGCTGCGTGCCCCGGTGTGGCACGCCACACCCGCGCCTTCGCACCGCACTCGCACCAGCACCGTGTCCTCGTCGCAATCGGTCATCAGCGACACGACGGCGAACCGGTTGCCCGATGACACGCCTTTGATCCAGAGCGTTTGTCGCGATCGCGAGAAAAACGTGACGTATCCGCTTTCGAGCGTATGCGCGAAGGCGGCGTCGTTCATGAACCCCACCATTAGTACGTCGCCCGTGTTGTCGTCCTGCACGACGGCCGGGACCAGGCCGTTCAGCTTCGAAAAGTCCACGCGTCCTCCTACGCCGGCCTGTTTGCCGGCAAACTGAACCTCCGGCTTCACGCAGACGGTGTGTCTACGCGCGCAGCGCGCGTGGAATGGAGAGGAACTGCCTGAAATGCAAAACCCCGCCATTCGCGGCGGGGCTGCTGGAACCGAGGGTAATGTCTCTCGTTATGCGCAGCGCCGCCCGGCCGTCATGTGATGACGGTGATGGTGGCGGTGCGTGGCGCAACGAAGAAACATCAGACAGGCAGCTTAGCCAAAATCGCGTCGTCGGTCAATTCATCGAGATGATCAATGACCCATTCGGCGGTTCTGAGGTTCTCGCGCGATGTGGTGTGCGTGATGCCGACGGTGCGCAGGCCTGCCGCGCGTGCGGCTTCCAGCCCCCAGCGCGTGTCTTCGACCGCGACACAGGCGGAGGGCGCGAGACCCAGCCGTTCGGCCGCGCGCCGGTAGGATTCCGGATCGGGCTTGCCGTGCGTCACATCGTCGATCGCGACAATCGTACTGAATGCGTCGAGCAGATTGTGCGCCGTCAGGATGTCGCGAATCTCCGCGCGCAACGATCCCGATGCGATGGCCAGGGGATAGCGCTGACGCAGGCGGCCGATACAGTTGACGGCCGCCGGATACAGGACATGCGGCGCCTCCAACCGGGCGCGATACGCGTCGCTCTTTTCACTCAAAATCGCGGCAACCTCACCGGGTCCGAACAAGCGGTCGTGACTCTCGGCATAGGCGTAAAGAAGGTCACGATCGCTCAAGGCCAGATATTGCGAACGGTACTCGTCTTCCGAAAACGGCCAGCCTCGCCGGTCGAACGTGTCCTGAAACGCCTGAAAGTGCAACGGCTCGGTGTCCGCCAGGACACCGTCGAAATCAAACACGATGGCGGAGATGGCAGATGGCGCGCCTGGGCCGGTAGTCTCCATAGAGTGACGAACACGCTGTCAGTCCGGCATATCGACTGTCAAGGCCACGCGCGCAGGCGTATAGTCGTGCCGTTCGGGAGGCTGTGATGGACCGCCGTATCCGCTTGGTGTTGGTGTTCGCTCTGGCTGTGGGTGCGTTCTCGGCCGCGACTGGAGCGCGCTCCCGTGTTCTGCTGCGGCAGTCGCCCGAGGCCGATGCCCTCAAGGCGGCCGAGCCTCCAGCAAACGGCGTGTTCATCGACACACTGGATCTGACGCCGGTCTCAGCGACCGTGTTGCGGCGCGCCGGCCGAGGCGGTCGTTCGGGCGCACCGGTGGCTACGCCGCCGCCGGCACCCGTCTATGCGCTCGGTGGCGTGACGTATCCGCACGCGATTCCGATGAACGTGGATCGCGATCTCTCGATCGATCTCAAAGCCAAAGCCATACGCTTTGCGTCCATGGTCGGCATCGATTCAGCCGTGCCGGCGGGGCGGGGCAGTGTGGTGTTCGGTGTCTGGGTCGATGGCAAGAAGGCCGCCGACTCCGGTGTGATGCGTGGCGGTGACGCGCCGAAGCTGCTGACGGCGGATCTCAAAGGCGCAACGCGACTCACGCTTGCAGTCATTGACGCAAACGATGGCACGGGTAGCGACACCGCCAACTGGGGTGGTCCGCTGATCACGATGGTGGCGGGTGCTCAGGACAAGCCGGCCGTGCTGCCGCCCACCATCGAAGCCGCGCCGCCCATCGCGTCCAGCCGAACGATCGTGCCAATGCTGAACTACCCACGCATCACTGGCGCGACACCGGGTAAACCGTTCCTGTTCACGATTCCGGCTTCAGGCGAAGAGCCGCTCACGTTCGCGGCGAAGAACCTGCCGGCGGGACTCACGCTCGATGCGAAGACCGGCATCATCACCGGTGCGCTCAAGCAGGCCGGACGCACGCCGGTCGACGTCACCGTGACAAATCCGAAAGGCAAGACGACCGGCACCATCACGATCGTCGGAGGCGACGATGCGCTCGCGCTCACGCCGCCGCTGGGATGGAACTCGTGGAACGCGTGGGGCAACACGGTGACCGCGGACAAGACCCTCGCTGCCGCGCAGGGCATCGTGAAGAGCGGGCTCCATCGCCAGGGTTACACCTATGTGAACATCGATGACGTGTGGGAAGGCGGAAATGAGCCGAATCCTGCGACCGGGCGGGGACGTAACGTGGCCGGTGCGCGCGATGCGAATGGCGAGCCGACGACCAACGCGAACTTCCCGGACATGAAAGGTCTTGTCGATCGGATTCACGCACTGGGCCTGAAAGCTGGACTCTATTCATCGCCGGGTCCGACGACGTGCCAGGGGTTGGGCGCGACGTGGCAGCACGAAGAGCAGGACGCGCGCGCCTATGCGCGATGGGGCTTTGATTACCTGAAGTACGACTGGTGTGGCTACAGCCAGATCGCGCCGATGCCGACGCTGGAAGATCGCAAGAAGCCGTACAAGCTCATGGGCGACATCCTCAAGAAGCAGGATCGCGACATCGTCTACAGCTTGTGCCAGTACGGCGCGGGCAACGTGTGGGAGTGGGGCAACGAAGTCGGCGGCCATCTATGGCGGATGACTGGCGACATTACCGACACCTGGCCCAGCATGACGGGCATCGGATTTCAGCAGACCGGGCGCGAGCAGTTCGCGGGACCCGGCGGGTGGAACGACACCGACATGCTCGTGGTGGGCATGCTGGGATGGGGTGCGACGCCACGGCCGTCGAATCTCACGCCGAACGAGCAACTCACGCACATGGCGTTGTGGTCGCTGCAGGCGGCGCCGTTGTTGATTGGCGCCGACATGTCGCAGATTGACGAGTGGACGACGAACATTCTGGGCAATCGCGAGATGCTCGCGGTGAATCAGGATGCGTTGGGCAAACCTGCGGGACGCAAGACCAGCGACGGCTGGACCGAGGTCTGGGCGCGTCCGCTCGAAGATGGATCGATGGCGGTCGGACTGTTCAATCGCGGACCGGAAGCGGCGTCGGTCACGGTGAACTGGAGCGATCTCGGCATCGCCGGTGCGAAGACGGTGCGCGACATCTGGCTGCAGAAAGACCTGCCGCGCGCCATGGACAAGTTCACCGCCACCGTGCCGCGGCACGGCGTGGTGTTCGTGAGAATCGGGAAATAGCGGTCCAAAGGTCCAAAGGTCCAAAGGTCCGCCGGAACTGACGCAGACTTGCGCCGCGTGCCGGCGTTGCATATAGTCTGCCATGCAGGACAAATGAAACGACCGGATGCGTTGGGCGAGTTTGAACAGGCCGTGCTCGTGGCCGTGGCGCACCTCGACGATGAGGCGTATGGCGTGACGATTCGTCGTGAGATCGAGACACGCACAGGTCGCACGATCGCCGTGGGTGCGCTCTATACGGCGATCGATCGCCTCGAAGCCAAAGGGTTTGTGACTTCGTCAATGTCCGATCCCACGCCGGTGCGTGGTGGTCGATCGAAGCGGCACGTGCGGCTGTCACCGGCTGGACGCAACGCGTTGCGGCAGTCGCGCGAGTTCCTGTCGCGTATGTGGAACGGTCTGCGTCTTGAGCCGACGCGGAGGCGGGTGTGAGTACGCGCGTTCCAGCCCGCGCCGAACGGCTTCTCCGCTGGTCGCTCTCGCCGCTCGATCGCCCGGCAATCCTGGGCGACCTTGAAGAAGAGCACACCGCGCTTAGGCGGACCGCCGGATCGGCAGCCGCAGATCGTTGGTACTGGCGCCAGGTTCTCAGGTCCATCGCGCCGAACCTGTGGCGACGGTTGCGTGCGGATCCACGGCGTGAAGCGCGATTCCACAGTGGTCTTAGAGCGATCGCAATGGGCGTCCTGTTCTTGGTTCCGAGCCTGTTTGTCACTTCGCGTCGGGTGCCAGCGACCGTGCCGATCGAATGGATCCTGTGCACGATCTTTGGACTTTGCCAGGTCATCGTCGCGCTGGTCTACCGACGAGTTGAGGCCCCAAGCCGGCAGCGGCGGATGTTGTCGTGGTGGTCTGCTGGAATTCTTTCGTTCTGGTTGATCGCGGGGTCGTGGCAGTTGATACCGGCCGGCTGGTTGTCGGTGATCGTTTTCGGCTGGCTTCTCGCCCTCGCGATGTGGCCAGTGTGGCCGCGTCTGCCGGCCGACCTTGGCGCCGACTTCCGAGTTCAGCCGAAGGACGGTTCGGGCCTCGGATCCGCGGCTTGGTGGCTGGAACTACCCGCGGAATCATTAGGCCTGAGCGGCCTCGTCCTGAGTCGTGACTGGGGCGTGACGGCCTCGGCGCATGCTGCGCGGCTTCCACAAGTCACAATCGATCGAACCTTCCCGCCTTCTGCCCGCGTTCGTGTCCGCGCGGCTGTCAATCTGTCCGGTCGGGGCGAACGGGCGTCGGTGGAACTGCTGGATTGTCAGGGTAAACAGGTCTGGCAAGCGCCCGCGCCGCTGATCGTCGGGAAGCTCGTCGAAGTTCCGGCATCGCTGGACCAGTTGGCCGATCGCGATCCCGCCGATCATTTCGGCTTGATCGACGAAGCGCTTCCCTTGGCCACCTTGGAGCCTGGGTCGTATCGATTGCGTGTGACGGTGGCCAACGACATCTTCCAGTCGTCCCACAGTGACGAAGTGATTACAATCGCCCCGGGCCAGCGGCCATGATGTCGTCCGCACTCGGCTACGCCGTCGCGCCCCGCGTTGCGCGGGTGGACGTCGTCGAGCCGTATCGACTGGCCGTGGCGTTTCTGGATGGCTCTGAACAGAGCATTGATCTCGAACCGCTGACGCAGACCAAGTCGTTCGGGCGGCTTCGAGATCCGGCGCAGTTCAAGCAAGTGGTGATCGATTCGCACGGGTCGCTGGTGTGGCCGAACCACGCGATGCTGCCGGTGTGGACGCTTCATGACTGGCCGGCGGCCGGGGCGTCGTTCATAGCTCAGGTGCAGAAGCGCGAACGAGGGGAGCGACGCCTACGAATCGTCCAGACGTGGTTCACGGCTACGACGGCACTGTGGTTCCTGGGTTATGTCGCCAGTTGGGCAGGTTGGCTCGGCGGTGAACCCGCAGCGGTCAGAGATCTGACTTTGCCAGGCTCGATGGTGACCCTGACCGCGAGCCAATTGGTGCGGCCGCACCGGATCGCCTGGGCATTCGTGCTTCTTTTCGCGTCCGTCGCCTTCCTGGCCGCCAACTTCGCGTTGCGGTAAGTCGGTCGTTCCCGTCGTTCGCCGTTCCCGCCTTCGCCCCGCTTCTATCGATCGGGCTTCGGCGGGCAAGCCCGTCGTTCGCCGTTCCCGTCGTTCCCGCCTTCGCCAAGGCTACGGCGGGCAAGCCCGTCGTTATCTATTTCTTGAGTATCTCTTCCATGAACGCGATCGCTCTCGCGTCCTTCGACTGGCTGAGCGCGCTGACGGCTTCCTTGCGGACGACGGCATTGTCGGACGTCCGCGCCAGTTGAAGCAGCGCGGTCACGCCGGCGTCGCCCGGCAACCGGCCAATCGATGAGATCATCCGCTTTCGCACACCATCATCGGGATCCGACGTGGCGAGCTTGACGGCCTCGGGAATCACGGTCGCGCCGCCGCGCTGCACGAAGTAATAGGCCGCCTCTGATCGAATCTTCGCGTCGGCATCGTGCGTCAGCGTACGGAGCGTGCCGACGACGGACGCTTCTCGCGATTGTCCAAGCGACGTGACCAGGCTGCGGCGTTCGTCCAGGTCCTTTTCAGCGAACAGCAAGCGAATGAGGGTTGCTGCGCCGTGCGCGCCGCGGTTCGTCGCCAGGATGTTGGCGGCCTGGTGGCGTGTCGAAGAGTCCTGGTGGTCCGCGGCGATCTGATCCAGCGCCGCATCGGCCGCCGCGTCGGTGTGGTACCCGATCGCGCGCACCGCCGCCTGCGCGATGTTACGTTCCTGATCGAACATCGATCGGTCGGACGCCACCGGTCGTGTGAGCGACGTCAGGTACCGGACGCTTTCAGCGCTCGTGACTCCGGACAGCCAATAGACGGCGCGCCCACCAGCGTCCATCGGACAGTCGTCGCCCACCGTGCGCAGCCGCTCCACGCGGCCGCCAATCACGCGCGCGAGCACGATCAGTTGGGTCCCGGCCTCGAGGGGCACCGGACCCGTCGGCGCCGTGATCTTCGGACGCGCGAAGGACGTGACGCCCCCGTCAATGACGAAGACGGACCCGTCGTCCAGGAGCATGCCCCGCGTCGACCCGAGCCGATCGTTGTACCAGCTGCACATGTCGCGGTCACCGGCAATCATGGGCGCACGCCATGCGACCCAGACCGGCTCCGTCGAGGCCGGGGCAGATACGGCGGCGATCTCGCGATCGATGGCCGTGCCTGTCCGCGTCTCCACGCGCCCGTTCTGAATCTGCGGCACCGCCGATTGCGCCGATTGCCGCGCGCCGACGGGCGCCACCAGGGCCAGGCCGAACAACAGGATCGAAAGACGCTTCATGGTCAGACTCCTCTTGAACCTGTCGTACCTGTCGTACCCGTCGTACCCGTCGTTACCTACTTGATGATTTCCATGAGGTAATCCGCCGCGACCTTCGACTTGGGCGCCATCTCGGACAACTGCCGCACGATCGAGGTCTTCAGCGGCAAGCTCGATTCCTTGCGCGCGATGGCCACGAGTCCCTCGGCGTTGCTCTGATTGGCGAGCGCATTGATGATCGCCTTCCGCGTTTCCTGGTCCTGCTCGCTGGCGTAAAGGTCCACAAGCAACTGGCCGGTCTTCGACGCCGGCTGATTGCCCAGCGATCGGATGGCGCGGCGCACGATGTCCTGGTCCTTCTCACCGCGGATGGCGCGCGTCAGCTGTTCGGTGGCCTGCATGCTGCCGAAGACACTGAGAATCTGCATGCGCAGGTCCTTGTTCGTCTCTTTCTCGTAGAGCGTCCACAGTTCCGTCGGACCGAGCAGTCCCGAGAGGCCGTTGAGCGCCGAGGACCGGATCACCACTGGATTCTGATTCGACGACGCGATGCTGACGAGGGACGCGCCGTTACCGGACGACCGCAGCGCGCCAATCACCGCCAGGCGCACGTCCGTGTCCTGCGTGGACTGATAGATCTGCATCAGGTCGGCCGCCGTCGTCTGCTTGTCGCTGTTCGTGGCGAGGTAGCGAATCGCCTCGAGCTGAAGGTCACGATTGCCGCCGCCCTTGGCGTAGGTCAGCAGAATCTGGTGCGCGCGCGGTTGCTTGTCCATCGAGGCCAGCACGTACAGGGCCCGCTTCTTCACCACCAGTGAGTTCGTCGCGCCGAGGACGCCTTCTAGCAGGGGAATCGCACGCTCGGGGTCCGTGTTCTTGATGCCGTTGATGGCCAGCAGCTTCAACTCATCGTCGTCGACCATCGCCGGATTCACCGGCTGGCCGGCCCTCCGCCTCGCGTCGGCCTCGAGCACCTTCGCGTCGGCAAGGTAGGGGCTCTGTGGCAGGTCCTTACGCAACGCCGCGATGGTGGCTAACGCCTCGTCCGTCTTGCCCAACTTGAACTGCGAGTACGCCTTCCAGTAGGCCGCGCCGTCCGCGTTCGCACCCTTCTGCGCGATCACCTTGTCGAACGCGACAATCGCCTCGGCATATTTGCGCTGGTTCATCGCATCGCGGCCTGCCGTGTAGGCGTCGCCGCCCCGGAAGGTCGTCGCCAGCTTGTACTGGTCCTGGAAATCCCACCGCGCGTCTGCCATCGCCAACCGCGCCTGTTCCATCGCATCGCGCGCGATCCGCTGGCCGTCCAGCGCCATCCACCGTGACTCATCCAGCAGTCTGAGCTGTCCGTCCCGCAGCATGTGAATCTCGGGCAGGTCAGGGATCATGGGCGCGGGCGGGGCCTTCGGCGCGGTCGGCGGCTTTGGCGGTGCGGGTGGCGTCGGCGGCGTCTGCGCGCCCGCCATTCCGGGAGTGCTCAACAGGACCGCCATCAGCACGGTCCCCATCGCTCGTTTCGTCGTCATCGATTTGTCCTTTCGGTACGTTGGCTAGTCGTTGTGTGCCGCGCGTTCACGAACGTCGTAGTTCGCGGCGCGCACTTTGAACAAGAGGTTGTCGTCTTCGATGCGCGTGCGCAGCCACTGGCGATCCCGTCCGGCCATCTGCGTCGATCCCCGTGCGACCTCGACGAGTACCGGTTCCAGGTCATCCAGCATGCGCACCAATCCTTCGTGGCCCGTGTATTCCGCGGTCTGGCGATAGAGGCGGCCGGCGGCGACCAGGTCGTCGGCGGTCACGCGTTCCAACTCAAGACCATCCTTATCCGGCGCATTTCTCAGTTCGACCAGCAAGGCTTCGGTCTGCTGAAAGTGTTCGTCCAGCGCTGTGAATAGGACGCGTTCGTTCTGTTTCAGGTTAGCTCGCGCAGCGTCGGCGACCGTCGTGTCCACGACTGGCGCCCAGACATGGTTGCCGCGGCTCGTCATCACAAGCGCGATCACCGCGGCGGCGAGCGCGCCGGCCGGCACGATCGCGCGCCAGGTCCAGATGGACCGCCGCGGTTCCAATTCAATCGCCTGCCGCACGCGGGCCCAGACCACGCGTTCGAATCCGTCGGGCGGCTCCGGCACGGCGTCGTTCACCATCGTGAGCGCCGCCGCCACGTCGTCCCACGCTCGCTGACATTGCGCGCACTCCCGCATATGGGTCTCGATCCGTTCACGGGCGGACGGCGTCGCGTCCCCGCAGAAATGCTCAATCAACTCGTCGTCGGTCGGATGAGGCCTGTCCACTTAGAGTCCTTCCATTCGCATACGCACGAGCGGCTGCAGTTCGGTCCGCATCTTTTTCACCGCCCGGAAAATCGAATGCTTCGCCGCATTGGTCTTCAGCCCGAGCGCGCCGCAAATCTCCTCGATCGAACAGCCGTGATAGTGCCGCATGAGAAACGCCGCCCGCTCCTGTTCGCTCAGCCCGTTCAGCGCCTGCTGAACCCGCGCGCCGATTTGTCCCGCGAACACGAGGTCCTCGCTCGTCGGCCCGGTCACGGCCGGCGCCAGCCGGTCGAGCACTTCGGGGGCCGGGTTGGTTTCCTTGTCGTTCCGGCTGCGCAGGTGATCGATCGCGCAGTTGAAACCGATCCGGTAGAGCCACGTCGCAAAGTTCGACCGCGATTCGAAGCGCGCCAACTGCCGATACGCCCGCACGAACGTTTCCTGGACGACGTCTTCGGCGTCTTCGGCGGTGCCGGTCATGCGAAAGGCGAGCCGAAAGACACTCCGGCTATGGCGCTCGACCAGCACGCGAAACGCGTCCTCATCGCCGCGGGCCGCCAGGGCGACCGCGGCCGCGTCGTCCAGATGCATCTAGGTCATTAGACGATAGGTGGGGGAGGGGGTTAGCCGGGGACGGGGTCCGAGGGTCCAAAGGTCCAAGGGTCCAAAGGTCCACCTTGCGGACCCTCACGGACTCTTGGACCCTTGGACTCTTGGACCCTTGGACCAGCAGGCAACCCACACTCGCAGTTTGGGTTGCCCGCTCCTAAGCCTTAATTACATTGCTAATCTGCAGGTCGAATCCGTTCGGTGTGGTCGTGTGGTAGCTCTTGTAGGTCGCCGTGTGGATGTCGCCGTTGCCACCGGTGTCGACCCTCGCCGAGAGGCCGCGCTTGTCGAGTTCGGCCTTGACCGCGTCGGGATCGAACGGCGTGATCCCGAATGAGATGTGGCCGATTGTGGTCGCGCGCGTGGCCGCGGGGCTGCCGGCCACCCAGGACGGGGCCAGCGAGTTGCCGCCGCGAATGATGAGTCCGCCCATCGGGCCCGCCTGCGTTTCGTTCTGGCTGCCTTCGTCAACGCCCGGCTTCCAGCCGAGCAGGGCCTGATAAAACGCAACGTTCGCCTTGTAGTCGGCCACCTGATACGAGATGTGATCGAGCCACACGGTCTTCCAGTCCGTGGAATCGAATGGCGCGGGGACGCCGACGGATCCCTTCGCGGGTGTCGTCCGCCGATTCTTTGAGTTGCCGTTGCTGATCTGGAGATCGAAGCCGCCCGGATCCTTGACGTGGAAACTCTGGAAGTCCTTGCCATCGTGGTCCGCCACGGGATCGAGTCCGCGTTTCTTGAGTTCGGCCTCCACTTTCTTCGTGTCCCACGGCGTGATGCCCCAGCAGAATCCGTTGAACACGGCCGTTCGGGCACCGCCGCGTCCGCCACCACCGCCACGACCACCGCCGCCCGTCGCCGCACCGGCTGCCGCGGCGCCGGCCGGAGGCGCGGCCGGTGGCGCGGGGGGCGCCGGCGGCGTCAAACCGCCGCGAATCATGATGCCGCCCCAATCGCCGATGTCGAGCAATGCCTTCGTCCCATCGTCGCTGCGGATCTTCCAATTCATGAGTGCCGCGAAATACGCGGCTTCCTTCTTGTAGTCGGCCACCTGCATGGAGAAGTGATCGAGGAGCACCGTGGTCCAGCCCGTTGGTTCGAACGGGAGTGGGAGCGGCTTCGCGTTGCAGTCCGGCGTGCCGGCTCGTGCGCCGCCGCAGCTGCCTTGAGCGAACGTGGAGAGCGGCCGCGCGACGACGGCGACCCCCAGCGCCTGGAGCAACTGGCGCCGAGTCAGGAATCCGCGATCGAAGGCATTGAACAGCCGGGCCGCCTTGTCACTCATACATCACTCCTCTATGAGGCCGAACCGTGGGTTAGGAATCGCCAAGCGTCCCGCCCGAATGGGATTTGCGCAGAGTATGCCGCCGATCGGTCACAGGGGCAAGGCGATGGTCTATCATCCGCCTGTCACGGGGCCCATGCACATCACCATCGAATATTGCGTCCGTTGAAACTACTTGCCTGAGGCTTCCAGGCTGGAGGCTGCGTTACGTCAGGAAGCCGGAGTCGCCCCGGAGTTGATCAAGGGTGACAAGGGCATTTTCGAGGTGCGCCTGGATGGCGCGGTAATCTTTTCGAAGAAGGAATGCGGCGGCCGGTTTCCGGCCAACGCAGAAATCCTGGCGATCGTTCGGGAGCGACAGTCGAGAGGAGCCTGAGTCATGGGCGAGGAGATCGTTCTCCTGTTGATGGTCGTCGGGTTTGTCCTGGCCGCGCCCATCATCGCAATCATGGCGATGACGCGGGTGCGCAGGCTCGAACGCCGCGTCGCGCAACTCGAAGCGCGGCCGGCGGCGGTGCCGCCGCCGATCCCAGTGTCCGCGGCCGTCACTCCAGCGGCCCCGATGGTGACGCCGCCGCCGGCGGTTGCGACCCCGCCGGTCGTCGAACCAGTCACGCCGATCGTTCAACCCGTGACGTCGTCCGCGACGTCGTCAGGGGCCGCGCCGACGGCGCCAGTCGCCATGCCCGCAACGCCGGCGCCGTCGGTTCCTCAGACAAGCTTCGACTGGGAAACGGTCATTGCCGGTCGCTGGCTGAATCGTGTGGGTCTGCTGGCGGTCGCGGTTGGCGTGTCGTACTTCTTGAAATACGCGATCGACAACGATTGGATCGGACCGCGCGGACAAGTGGCGGCGGGTCTCCTGATCGGCGCGGGATTGGTCGCCTGGTCGGCGATGTTCGTGAAGCGAGGCCTTGGTTACTTCGCGGATGGCCTCGCGGGCCTTGGCGCGGCCGTGATGTATCTGTCGCTCTGGGCCGGCGCCAGCTACTACCGGTTCATGTCACCAGAGGCCGGCTTCGCTGCGATGATCGTGGTGACGGCGGCCATGCTGACCATTGCGCTCGGCCGCAATTCCCAGACGGTCGCGGTGCTGGCGATGATTGGCGGCTTTGCGACGCCGTTTCTGGTCAGCACGGGACGCGATGCGCAGGTCGTCCTGTTTCTCTACCTTGCGCTACACAACACGGCGCTGCTGGCGCTCGCTCGTGCACGCGATTGGCGACTGCTCGAACTGCCGGCGTTTGTATTTACCCAGATTTACTTCTGGGGTTGGTACGATCAGTTCTACACGGACGCGGCGCTGATACGAACGGCGCTCTTCGCGACATTGTTCTTCGCACAGTTTTCCGCGCTGCCGGTGATTCGTGTGCGGCGATTTGGCGTCTTTCATCAGGAGCAGTACGTCCTGGTGCTGGTCAATGCGGCGGTGTTCCTGCTGGTGCTCCGCACGTTACTCTGGCCGGACCAGCGGTGGATGTTGACGCTGGCGACACTTGCCCTCTCGGCGTTCCATGTGGCGCTGGCACGCCTGGTGCCCGCTCGTGGCGCGGAATCGCCGGCCCGCCTGCTGCTCGCCGGCCTCGCGCTCACGTTCGCGACGCTCGTGATCCCCATCCGGCTCAACGGTCACTGGATCACGCTCGCCTGGGCCGTGGAGGCCGCCATCCTGGTGTGGTCCGGCTTTGCGAACAAACTGCCGTTCTTGCGAGGGGCGGCGTATGTGATCTTCTTTGCCGTGTTCGTGCGGCTGGTGGCTGGTCAGCCGCTCCATGCGACCACGTTCCTGTTCAATGCTCGGCTGGCGACGGCGCTCGTCGTCGCGGTGAGCGCGGGCTTGGCGGCGTGGATGGCCGCGCGACACGGCGACCAGTTGCGCGACCCTGAGCCGGTCGTCGTCGCCGTCCTGGCCGTTGCGGCCAACGTCCTCATGCTGTGGGCGGCGACGCTTGAAACCGATCTCTATTTCGAGATCGCCTCCGCAGATCGCGCGTTACTCCTGCCGATCGACGTGTATCTGGCACGCAGCCTGACGATCTCGTTGCTGTGGACGCTCTATGCCACCGCGCTGGTGATTGCCGGTGTGCGGATGAAGGCTGTCGCCCTGCGCTGGCAGGGATTGGCACTCTTTGGCATCACGACGCTCAAGGTCTTTTTTGCCGATCTCAGTTATCTGAGCGGCTTCTATCGCATCGCTTCGTCGATTGCGCTCGGCGTCGTGTTGCTGATCGTGTCGTTCCTTTATCAACGGTCACTGGCCTTGCAGCGGTCGACTCAGGAGGATGCGTCATGAAGACGTTCATGCGTGGCGTGCTGCTGCTCGGATTCGCGGCGACCGTTTCCGCACAACTGCCGGCAGCCTGGCAGAACTGGCGTTTTTCGGCGCCCATCGATGTGGCGGCCGTGCCGGCTGCGCTCGTCGGCGTCGTGGTTCCGGATACCGTCACCGGCCTGGCCCGGCGCGATTGGATTGATCTGCGCGTGATCAATACCCGGGACGAAGAAGTGCCGTTCGTCCTGCATGCGCGACTCGGGGGGCGCAACCTGGACCACCGCGCGGTGACGCTCCTCGAGCCGAGCGCGGTTGAGGGCAAGTACCAGCAGGCCATCGTGGACGCCGGAGAGGGCGGGGAGGTCCACAACTCGGTCAAGCTGCGGATCGAGACTACGCAGAACCTGCTGGCGTGGGTCGAGATCGCGGTGAGCAGCGATCTCAAGGAATGGCGCGTCGTGAAGGATCGCGCGCCCATCTATGTGCTGCGCATCGAGGGCATGGGCGAGAACACGGACGTGTCGTATCCGGACAGCGCCTCGCGCTACCTGCGGATTCGTATTCTCGAGCCGTCAACCAAGTTCAGATTGCTGAACGCTGAACTTGGCAAGGAGACGGTGACGGTGGCCGAGCGCGTGCCGGCTGGCGTCCGGTTGACCGCGTCCACCGATCGATCCGGGCGAAGCGTCTGGACGTCGGAGGGCGACGTGTCGGCGGTGCCCATGTCCGCGGTCGAATTCCACACGGCACAGCCCTCGTTTTTCCGCGCCGCGACCGTCGATCGAAGCGATAACGGCGATCAGTGGGAGTACGTCTCGAGCGGGGACATCCTGCGCGCGGCCGACGGCTCGCGCGAGCGGGCCTGGCTGACGGTCAGTTTCGGAGAAACGCACGCGCAACGCTGGCGGATCACGGTGAACAATCGTAGTGACGCGCCGGTCCCTGACCTGGAGCCGGTGCTGCTGACGACGCCGCGCCGGATCGTGTTCAAGCCGGAGCCGGGCGAGACGTATCGATTGCTGTACGGGAATCCGCGAGCGCCGGCGCCGAGTTACGACCTGGCGCAGGTGACCGACGTCAAGATGCTGGACGCGGCCGCTCCCGCCGCACTCGGCGCGGGAGTTGAGAACACCACGTGGGTGGACCCATCACCGTGGACGGAGCGATACGACATGGTGTTGTGGGTCGCGTTGGGTCTTGCGGTCGCGATCCTCGGCGTCGTTTCGATTCGCACGCTGCGGTCCGCGAAAGCGTAGCGCGCGCCCGGGCCCTCGGGGCCGCGTGCTATTCTGCGACACGATGTTTCGGCGGCAAACGTCCGGATCGGTGGTGTGCGTCTCGTGCGGCTACCTGGTCGGCGTGAACGACGACAAGTGTTATCACTGCGGCCGCCGCAATCCCTCGCTATTCGGTTTTGCGCCGGCACTCCGGACACTCGGCCACGATCTCGGGTTCGTGCCGTTCGTCACCGGACTCTGCGCCCTCGTCTACGGCCTTTCGCTGCTGAAGGGCGGCATCTCGATGAGTGGCGGCCTCTTTGGATTCCTTGCGCCGTCGGATCGCAGCGTCTTTGACTTCGGTGCGGCCGGCGCGGCCCCCGTGTTTCTGTATGGCCGTTGGTGGACGCTGCTGAGCGCGTCGTGGCTGCACGGCAGCCTGTTGCACATCATTTTCAACGTGATGTGGATTCGGCAGCTCGCGCCGGACGTCGGCGAACTCTACGGTCCGGGCCGGATGGTCATTATCTATACCGTGGCCGGCGTCGTGGGTTTTGCCGTGACGTCGACTGCTGGTTACTATCTCGCCTTCCTCCCGCCGCCCTTTAGCGGCGCGGGGCTGAGCGTCGGGGCGTCCGCCTCGATTTTCGGGCTGCTCGGCGCGCTGGTCTATTACGGCCGGCGTTCCGGCTCCCGTCACGTTCACTCCCAGGCCTTCAGCATGGCGGCGATGATGTTCGTGTTTGGATTCATCATGCCCGGCATCGATAACTACGCGCACGCCGGTGGATTTCTGGGTGGCTACCTCACCGGCCGCCTGCTCGACCCGCTCAAGCAGGAGCAAATCAATCACATCGCGATTGCCGTGGGCTGTTTGGTCCTGACCGTTCTGGCGATTCTGGCTTCCGTCCTTCAACCGTACGCCTCTTACCGCTATTAGGATTACCCGCCCATGCGCAAACCCGTTGTGTTGATTACTGGCGCGTCCGGAGAAATCGGACACGGCCTCATCGATCGGCTCGCCGCGGACGGATCCCGCGCCATCGTCACACTCGACGTCGCGCCGCTCGCGCCGGACCAGGCGAAGAAAGTGCAGCGCGAGACGATCGGATCGATCCTCGATCAACCCGCGCTCGAACGGATTCTGGCGGAGTTCGAGGTGGACTTGGTGTTCCACCTCGCGGCGCTGCTCTCCACGCGATCGGAGTTCTCGCCGCGCACCGCGCACGAGGTCAACGTCGAGGGTACGCTGAACCTGCTCGAGTTCGCACAGCACGAAGGCGAGTCGCACGGCCGTCCGGTCACGTTCCTCTATCCCTCGTCGATCGCCGCGTTTGGATTGCCAACGCTCGACGCGAAGCGTGCCGCGGGCCGCGTGCGCGAAGATCAATTCAATCAGCCGGCGACGATGTACGGGTGCAACAAGCTGTATTGCGAGCAGTTGGGTTACTACTACTCACATCACTACAAGCGGCTGTCGCCTGAGCCGCACATCGGGCGCGTCGATTTTCGCGCCGTCCGTTTTCCCGGTCTGATTTCGGCCGACACGGTGCCGTCCGGCGGCACGTCGGACTACGCGCCGGAAATGATTCACGCCGCGGCCAAAGGGGAGCCGTACGCGTGCTTCGTCCGGCCGGACGCGCAGATTCCGTTCATGGCGATGCCCGATGGCGTCGAGGCGCTGCTCGCCCTCGCGCGTGCGCCGCGATCGGCGATCACGCAGTCCGCCTACAACCTCGGTGCGTTTGCACCCACGGCCGATGAAGTGCGTCTCGAGGTCCTCCGCGCGTTTCCTTCGGCCGCCATCACCTTTAATGTGGATACGAAGCGCCAAGGCATCGTCGATTCCTGGCCCGCGGATGTCGACGACAGCGCCGCCAGGCGCGATTGGGGCTTCGCGCCGAAGTACAACTTCGAGTCAGCGTTTCGGGAATATCTCATTCCGAGGATTAAGCAAAGGTACTGACAGTTCTTGGTGCTTAGTGCTCAGTGCTAAGCAAGCAGATGGCCAGCGTCAGCTCATTCCAGGCCTTGGCCGTCTGACCGTTGCCCTTTGACCTTTCTTGCTCGCTCCAGCGCGGCCGCTACATGGGGCGTTACGTTGTCGGCGCCGACATGCTTGGCGAATCCCGATTGCTGCATCAGGGCGCGCGGTTGTTCCCGGGCGCCGCAGAAGATGGCCGTGCGGCCCGAGGCTTTGGTGCGCTCCGCGATGTCTTCCAGCGCGCGCAGGCCCGTCGCGTCCAACGCGGTCATGTTGCGCAAGCGGAAGATCACGACCTCCGGCAGTTTCGGGAGCTCATCGACCACGTGGTTGATCTTGTCGGTGGCGCCGAACAGGAATGGGCCGTGAATGCGATAGATGGCCACGTAGTCCGGGATGTGTTTGTCCTGCAGCACATGGGCCCGGCCTTCTGACAGATACTCCTTCGTCACGCGCGACACGGTCGTGGTGGTCGCCACGCGCCGGATGAACAAGAGCGCGGCCAGCACCATCCCGACTTCCACCGCCACGGTGAGATCCGCGAACACCGTGAGCGCGAACGTCACCGCCCAGATCGAGATATCGGCCCACGATTGCTTGAGAATGGCCGGGATCTCCGACCATTCCCCCATCCGCCACGCCACGACAAAGAGAATGGCGGACAGCACTGCCATGGGCACGCGGCCCGCCAGCGGCGCTCCGACCAGCAAGACGATCAGCAACACGCCGGCATGCACCATGCCCGCCACGGGCGTGCGCGCGCCAGATCGAATGTTCGTGGCCGTCCGGGCGATGGCGCCGGTGGCCGGGAGTCCGCCCACCATCGGCGACACGATGTTCGCGATGCCCTGTGCGACCAATTCCACGTTGGGATTGTGTCGGTCGCCACTCATGCGATCGGCGACGACGGCGGACATCAGCGATTCGATCGCGCCGAGCATGGCCACGGTGACGGCCGGCGAGAGCAATTTGAGGACCAGGCTGGGGTCGAACGCCGGAACGTGAAACACGGGCAGTCCCGACGGCACGCCGCCGAAACGTGACGCGACGGTCTCCACCGGCAATCCAAACGCCCACACGATGCCAGTGCCGGCGGCGAGAGCGACGACCGGACCAGGGATGGCCTTACTGAATCGATTGACCGCCAGGATGAGCGCGAGCGATGAGGCCGCCACGGCGATCGTGATGGGCGAGACTGAGTCCAGATGCGCAGCCAGCGCTCGCATGCGATGTAAGAACTCGCCCGTGTTCTCGAGCACATGCAGGCCCAGGAAATCCCGGATCTGCGTGCTGGCGATCAGCACCGCGATCCCGTTGGTGAAGCCGACGACGACCGGGCGAGGGATGAACTTGACGGCGGAGCCCATGCCCGTGAGCCCGAGCAGCACGAGCATCACGCCGGCCATCATGGTGCACACAAACAGTCCCGAGATGCCGTAGATCGCGATGATGTTCGACACCACCACGACGAAGGCGCCCGTCGGGCCGCCAATCTGGGTGCGCGAGCCGCCGAGGGCAGAAATGATGAAGCCGGTGACCACCGCGCAATAGATGCCGGATTGCGGCGGCAGCCCGGACGCGATCGCGAACGCGAGCGCCAGCGGCAGTGCGACGAGGCCGACCGTCATGCCGGCGATCAGGTCATGACGAAGCAACCCGACGTTGTAGTGTCGAAGCGCGAGAACGGATTTGGGGAGCCAGGGTGAGTGTCGATGAGGCATCGGAACCCGTGCCGACACGGGTGGTACACTCAACAGTACCAGAAACCGCGTGGCCACGACGTCGCTCGATCCTGCGCTGGTTATTCGCGCCTACCGCGAAGGCCTTTTTCCCATGGCGATGGAAGATGGCTCGATCGGCTGGTTTTCACCGGATCCCCGCGGCATTCTGCCGCTCGACACCTTTCACGTACCGTCGCGCCTGGCGCGCGTCATGCGTCATAACCCGTTCGAGGTGTCCTTCAATCGCGCGTTCGAGAGCGTGATGCGTGCGTGCGCGGTGCGCGAAGACGATGGGACGTGGATTAGTGAAGACATCGTGCAGGCCTACTCGGCGCTGCACCGGTTGGGTCTGGCACACTCCGTGGAGTGCTGGCGGGCAGGGCAGTTAGTCGGCGGCCTCTACGGCGTCCATCTGGGCGGCGCGTTCTTCGGCGAATCGATGTTCCATCGGGAAACCGATGCGTCCAAGGTGGCCCTGGTGACGCTGGTCGATCGCCTCCGGCGCCGCAGTTTCAGCCTGCTCGACACGCAGTGGATCAATCCGCATCTGGTGCAGTTTGGCGGCGTCGAGATTCCGCGGGCAGCGTACCTCAAGGAGTTGAAACGCGCGCTGGCCCGCGAGTGTACATTCGTCTGAATGTCCCTCGTTCCCGTCGTTCCCGTCGTTCCGTCGTTCCAGTCGTTCCCGTCGTTTAGTGAACCGTATACGGTTCGCTGAGCGTGAACGGCGCGACCGTGGCGTCGAACGATTCGCCGGACCGTGTCACCATCTGGTAGGTGCCTTCCATCTTGCCGAACGGCGTGCTCAAGGGACAGCCTGACGTGTAGGTGAAGCGCTCGCCGGGTGCCAGGACGGGTTGCTGGCCCACGACGCCTGGTCCGTTCACTTCCTCGACATGGCCCGCGCCGTCCGTGATGATCCAGTGCCGGGAGATGAGCTGCACCGTGTCGCTGCCGTCGTTGGTAATGGTGATGGTGTACAGGAAGAACCACTGCTGGTCGGCCGGCCGTGAGCGATCGGGTGCGTACTCGCTCTGCACGGAGACTCGAACGCCGCGGGTGGTCGCTTCGGACGTAAACATGGAGTCATCATGAACGATCGCGGCGACGGGCGGCAAGACCTCGTCCGTGTCGGACTCTGCGCGGCCTGCCGGCACGCGCGCGTCATTGCCAGTGATCGCGGGGCCCGATACTGGCTTTGCGAACGATCGCGGACCGATCCCGCGTATCCCCGGTTCCCGTCGCTGCCGGTCCGCCAGTGTCCCGGCTACCAGGCGTCGGAGGGCGGCGCCGAGGTCTGATCGTCCGGTCCGCGCTAGGATAGTCGGGCGTATGCACTTCGAACCTGCCCGTCTTAAACCCGGTGTCTCGATCGATCAACTGCCTGAGCCCGAGGCGGCCGCGGCTTCGACCGGGCCACGGCGCATTCGCGGTCGCGCGCTCATCATCTGGGATCCGAAAGCGCCGCCGCAGACGAAGAAGCTGGACGCGATCGATACCGACCAGATCACGCCGGCCGCCGACTGCGTGTCCGAGAGCCTCGAGACGCTGGACGAGAAGTGGAAGGCCGGGTCGTTCCGGTATCTGATGCCGGATTTTCGGGCACGGGTGCACTCGGGCCAGACGTTCCTGATCGCCGGCGATCGGTTCGCGATTGGATCGTCGCGCGAGATGAGCCCGGCCGGCCTCAAAGGCGTCGCCGAAGAGGTCGGGCTGGAGATGGTGATCATCTGCGGCCACAACATGGGCGACATCTTCCGCCGTAATTCGTTCAACCTCGGTCTGCATGTCGTGCAGTGTCCCGAAGCCGTGATCGACGCGCGTGACGGCGATGAGTTTGAGTTCGACCCGGATTCCCGTGCCATCGTGAACCTCACCCAGGGCAAGCACTACGTGCCGGTGCCGCTCTCGCCCAAGGAGAATGAAATTCGCCAGACCGGCGGCATCTTTGCGGTCGGCCGGCGGGAGTTCAAGGCGTCGGTCATCACGAAGCCGGAGATTCACTTTCCAGACGCCGCGATGGCCGACGGCATGACGTCCACCGAGCAAATCGTCTGGGCCCATCGCGTCGATCGCGGACTCTCGCGCGCGGACTTCAAACCGGGCGCCACCATGCGCGTCTATTCGGATCTGTTGCCGGCGTCTGACGGCACCGCGCCGTTCTCGATTCATACGTTCAACCAGATCACGGGCGGCCAGACGATTTTTCCGCGCCGCGCGGCGGTCGCCAACGACCATTTCGTGTTCACCGGCAAGGCGGAGGACGAGAAGCAGACCTCCATTGGCCGTGCGTTCGCGAAGTTGCACGGCATGGAGAAGCCGTACTACGCGACGCCGGGCGACGGCATCTTTCACTTCTATTTCCCCGAACAGGGGCTCGTGATGCCGGGACAATTCATTCCCGGCGCCGATTCGCACAGTCGCGCGTACGGCGCGTATGGCGCCGTCGGCATCGGCGTGGGATCCACGACGCTGGGCTTCGGCTGGTCGACGGGCTACATCTTTTTTACGCTCGCGAAGCAGCGCCGCGTGGTGTTCACGGGCCGCCTCAACCCCTGGGTGGGCGGCAAGGACATCGTGCTCGAATTGCTGCGCCGCTGGGGCGCGAAGCAGTCGCAGGGCATGAGCGTCGAGTTTGTCGATCGTGATCGCCAACTGCCGATGGTCTCGCGCAACACGATTGCCAACATGATGGCGGAAGCCGAGGCCCTGAACGGCATCTTCGCGCCCGATGCGCTGACGCTCGAGTGGTACCGGAGCAAGGGCTTCACCGACCTGCCATATCCCGCGGTGCAGCCCGGGGCCAACGCCGTCTATGACATCGACGAAACGTTCGCGCTGGGCGACGTCGCGCCGATGATTGCGAAACCGTTCAGTCCCGGCAATGCATTTCCCGCCGACGAGGTCGCGCGCGAGCGACTGACGTTCGACAAGGCGATGATTGGGTCCTGCACGAACGGCAGCTACGACGATCTGCTGCAGGGCGCGCTGGTCATTCGCGCCGCCGCGGGGCTCGGCCTGACCAAAGTCGCCCGCGAGTTCCGCGTATTCCCAGGTTCCGGCGGCGTCACCCGTCTCATCGAACGGCCCGACCAGCGATTGGGCGGCGAGTCCATCGCCAACGTGTTCCGCGGCGTCGGCGCCGTGATTCGCCAGTCCTGGTGCGGACCGTGCTTCGGGCAGGGCGAAGACGCGCTCACGCCGGGTCAACGCGCGATCACCACGTTCAATCGCAATTGGCAGAATCGCATGGGCTTTGGAGGCGAAGGCTACCTGGCGAGCCCCGCGGTCGTGGCCGCCTCCGCACTGTTGGGATACATGGCGCCGCCGAGCGAGTTAGGGCTGGAATGGAAGCCTGAGGTATACGGAGTCTAGTGAGTACCTCCGATCATCACCGTGAAGCAGTGAAGTAATGAAAATATTTTGGGGAGACGGACGTTTGGGTTTTCTTTCCCGTCAATCCTATGTCGCCTTCACTGCTTCATGGTTAATCCTCGGCGCGGTGGCGCGACCGGTTTCCACAGGCGCCGCCTCGGAACAGCAAGCACTCCCCACGATCACACCGACGCTCGGGATGACGATCGATCATTCGGTGAAAATCGCGCCGGGACGCTACCGCTTTCCGGTGAAAGCGGCGGCGGCCTCGCCGAACGAGCCGGCGATTCGGGTTCGCGGCGACAACATCACGGTCGATTTGAGCGGCGTGATGATCGAAGGCGGCGATCCGGAGGCTGATCCGGACGGCTACGTCGGTGTGGGCGTGCTGGTCGACGGCGGCAAGGGCGTGACGATCACCGGCGGCGCGATTCGCGGCTACAAGGTTGGCGTGCTGGCGCGCCGGGCGTCCGCGCTCCGCATCACCGGTCTCGAGGTGAGCTACAACTGGAAGGCGCGGCTCTATTCCGGCGTCGAGAAGGAGAGTCTCGCCGACTGGTTGACGCACCATGACAACGAGAAGGACGAGTGGCTGCGCTACGGCGCGTCCATTTACCTTGCGGAATGCGATGACGCCGTGGTCGATCGCAATGTGGCGGTGCACGGACAGAACGGCCTGATGGCGACGCGCTCGCGCGGCCTCAAGATCATCAACAACACCTTTTCGTGGATGTCCGGGATCGGCGTCGGGTTCTACCGCACGACCGACAGCCGCATCATGCACAACCGCCTCGATTGGAACGTGCGCGGCTTCAGCAATGGTTTCTACAATCGAGGCCAGGATTCCGCCGCGATTCTGATGTACGAGCAGTCGAACAAGAACGTGGTGGCCTACAACTCGGCCACGCACGGCGGCGACGGGCTCTTTCTCTGGGCCGGGCAGTCCACGATGGATACCGGCATCGGCGGCGCCAACGACAACATCTTCCTCGGGAATGACTTCAGCCATGCGGTCGCCAACGGCATTGAGGCCACGTTCAGTCGCAATCAGTTCATCCGCAATCGCATCGATGAGTGCTGGCACGGTGTCTGGGCAGGCTATAGCTACGACTCCGTGTTTCGCGATAACAGCTTCTCGGGCAACGAAGAGGGGATCGCGATCGAGCACGGCCAGAACATCACGATTGCCGGCAACACGTTTCTGAATGACAAGACCGCGCTGCGCCTGTGGGCGAACGCCACCCAGGATCCCAACTGGGGCTACCCGAAGACGCGCGATACGCGCAGCCATGACTATCTGATTCAACAGAACACGTTTTCGGGCAACAAGGTCGGGATCGACGTGACCCGCACCAACACCGTGCGCGTCCAGGGCAACGCGTATCTGAATGTGGCGACGCCAATTCAGGCCGGCGCGGAGGTCGCAGCCTTGTCGTTCGAGCTGCCGGCGTCCCGATCGGTGCTGCCCGCGTTGCCCGACGTGCCGCGCGAAGCCGGCGGGTTGGAGGCCATGCTTCCGAATGGCTCCCTGCGCGGCCGTGGCACGATCATCGTGGACGAATGGGGTCCATTCGACTATCGATCGCCGAAGGTCTGGCCGTTGGGCCGCACCACCGACCGGCCGCTCAAGCTGAGCGTGCTCGGCCCACGCGGCAAATGGACGCTGACGTCGATCAAAGGCGGAACGGCGTCGGCCAAATCCGGAGACATCCCCAGCGAACTCATCGTCACGCCGGCGGGTCGCGGCCTCGATCTCGATCTCCAGTTCAGCTACGTCGGGGGCGTGGTCGTCACGCCGCGAGGCACGGTGTATCCGGCTGGTGCGTCCGTGCCGTTCAGCTATAGCCTCGTCGAGCCCGGCGTGGACTGGTCCGTCAGCTGGTTCACGTTTGACACCAACACCGATCCGCTCTCGGCGCCGGCAGCCTTTGCGGCACGGCTGCGTTCGACACCGATCAAGACCGAACTCCTGCCTCGCCTCGATTTTCTGACGTCGGGAGTGCTGACGAAGGACGTGCCCGCCGATCGCATCGCGATGCGCGCCGAGGCGTCGATTCCGGTTCCCCCCGGCGGTCTCGACATGTTCGTCACGAGCGACGACGGTGTGCGGGTGTATGTGGATGGCGTGATGGCGGTGGATCGCTGGTCGGTGCATGAAACGCAGGCGGACCGAATCACGCTCGCGTCCGGGACCCGGCGGATTAGAATCGAATACTTTGACGCGGCGGGCTGGGCCGAACTTCAGGTGAAGTTCCAGCGTCGTGCGCAGTGAACGTCAGTCACAAGTGAACCATGGGTGAATTCCTCGCCGCGCTCGTCACGTTGACCTTTCTCGAGATCGTCCTGGGTGTCGACAACGTCATCTTCGTGTCGATCCTGTCGAGCAAGTTGCCCAAGCATCAACAAAAGCGGGCGCGCCGGATCGGCATGCTCGCGGCGATGGGCATGCGGATCGCGCTGCTGTTTTCGATCGCCTGGATGGCCCGGCTCACGACGCCGCTCTTCAACATCGCCGGCAACGATATTTCGGGGCGCGACCTGATCCTCATCATCGGCGGCCTGTTTCTGCTCGCCAAGTCCACCTTCGAGATCCATGAGCGCCTCGAAGGAGACGAGCACGAAACCACCGGCCGCACCGCATCGTCGTTCGCGAGCGTGATCGCGCAGGTGATGCTGCTCGATATCGTCTTTTCGCTCGACTCGGTCATCACGGCCATCGGCATGTCGAATGATTTGAATGTCATGGTGACGGCCGTCGTTCTGGCCGTGGTGGTCATGATGGTCGCGGCCGAACCGATCAGCGCGTATGTCGAAAAACATCCCACGATCAAGGTGCTGGCGCTGTCGTTCTTGCTGCTGATTGGCCTCTCGCTCGTGGCCGATGGCCTCGACCAGCACATTCCGAAGGGCTATATCTACTTCGCGATGGCCTTCTCGGTGTTCGTGGAGATGATCAATATCCGGGTTCGTAAGAAGTCGGATCCCGTCAAGCTGCACCAGCCGTACGTGGACTAGGAGAGTGTCTATGCGTGTCCGCCAACTCGCAGCCGTCGCGTTCGCATGCGCGTGGTTGGGCGCGACGATGGGCGCGCAGAGTTACGTGCCCAACCGGGTCTTTGACTCGGCACGCGGCGCCTTTTCTGACTTTGAGGCGATGGCGGCGGACCTCGCCCGGGCCGACGTCGTTTTTCTGGGTGAGCAACACGACGATCCCAACACCCATCGGCTGGAATTGGCGGTGCTCGAAGCTCTGGCTCGGCGCGGCCGGTCGGTTGTGCTCTCACTCGAGATGTTCGAACGCGATGCGCAGGAGCCGCTCGATCACTTCCAGATGGGTCATTCGAGTGAAGACGAATTCCTGAAATCCTCGCGCCCCTGGCCGCGCTACGCGACCGACTACAAGCCGCTGGTCGACTTCGCCATCGCGAAGAACTGGCCTGTGGTGGCGGCGAACGTGCCGCGGACGATTGCGTCTGAAATTGCGAAGAGCGGTCTCGACGTCCTGCTGAACAAGGGCGAAGCGGATCGCAAACTCTACGCCCACGATCTCGTGTGCCCGACGACCGACGCGTATTTCAGGCGCTTCGCCGAAGCCATGGGCGGCCATCCCGCGCCTGGCGCCGCCGCCGATGAAGCCGCGCGGACGACTGAGCGGTACTACTTTTCACAGTGCGTGAAAGACGAGACGATGGCCGAGTCGATCGCGGCGGCCTACACCGCCGGCGCCGCCAGTCCCTCACGTCCCGTCGTCGTCCACGTCAACGGCGCGTTCCACAGCGATTACGGGCAAGGCACTGCCGCACGCGTGATCCGAAGGCTGCCAGGGAAGCGCGTGGCTGTCATTTCGATCCAGCCGGTCACTGACCTGGATACCATCGCGACGACGGGGGCCGACAAGGCTCTCGGGGACTACGTCATCTACACGCCGAAAAAGTAAATACTGCGCGCAGACTTCGATCGTCACTTACATGAAGCAATGAAGCGATGAAGTGTCGCGAACTTCTTACTTCGCGATTCCGACTTCCGCGATGACATACGCCATGACCGCAATCGCCGCCGCGTTATCCGACATCTGCTTGGGCGTGATGCGCGCGATGGTGTCGGCGGCGGTGTGGTGGATCAGGAAGTAGTCGCCGGTCACCTCGTGCGAGAGCATGGGGATCTTGGCGGCTGTGGCGGACGGGCTGATGTCGGCGCCGCCGCCGGTCGGGCCGATGCGGTTGGCGCCGAGTGACGTCAGCAGGCCGGCGATCGTCGTGACCGTGGCGCGGGCCGCGTCGGATCCGGTGAAGCCGAATCCCGACGGGTCGAAGACGCCGCCGTCGGACTCGAGCATCGCCACGTGGTTCGGCAGTTCGGCCATGTGCGCGTCTCGATAGCCTGCGCCGCCGCGCCCGCCGTTTTCCTCATTGGTGAACAGCACCACGCGCACCGTCCGCTTGGGCCGCAGGTTCAGCACCTTCATCAGACGCAACGCTTCCCACGTCACGATGCATCCGCCCGCATCGTCGCTCGCGCCCGCGCCGGGATCCCAGGAATCAAAGTGGCCGCCGAGGACAACGATTTCCTTCGGCAACTCACGGCCGGTCAGGTCGCCGACGACGTTGTAGGACTGGGAGTCGGCGTCGAAGTGCGCTTCCATGGAGAGCTTGACGCGAATCTTGACGCCGCGTGCCTGCAGACGCGCGAAGCGGTCGGCGTCCTCGGCGCTGATGGCGGCGCCTGGAATCTTTGGCACGCCATCGGCGTAGGTCAATGACCCGGTGTGTGGCGTGCGGAGGCCGGTGGGGCCGACGGATCGCACCAGCACGGCAATCGCACCGAGCTTGGCCGCTTCTGAGGGGCCTGTTGCCCGGTACACCACGGTCGCGCCGTAGTTCGTGAACAGGACGTTGAACAGCACGATGCGGCCCTTCACATCGGCCGCGCGCGCCTTCAGTTCATCCATGCTCGAGACCACGATCACGTCGCTTTCGAGGCCGGCGGCCGGTGTGCCGACCGAGTTGCCGAGGCCGAGCAGGGGCAGCGGTTGCCGAACAGGCGTGATGAGTTCCAGGCTCTCTCGGCCGCGCACCCACTTCGGCACCATGACCGGTTCCTTGTGCACGTTGTCGAGGCCGTCCTTCTTCATCTCGGTCACGGCCCAGTCAATGGCACGCTCCAGCGCCTCGGACCCCGACAATCGCGGCCCAAACGTATCGGTCACTTCGGCCAGCCGCTGCCAGGCGAAATCCGTGCGCTGGGATTCCGCGATCAGGCGCTGTGCGGCCGGCCGATGGGCATCGATCCAGTTCGAGCCGGTCTGCGCTCGAGGAACCGTGATGAATGCGAGAACCAGAACGATGGCGGTGATGCTATTGCGCTTGAACATGGACAAATGCTAGCCCAGATTGCGGCCCGCGTTCGTCACTGGACGGTCTGACTGGTGACTTGGAATAGACTTGGCGCCGAATGAAAACAACGACGATCGCCTTTTTGGTATCGGTATCGCTGACCGTGAGCCTGGCGCAGCCCGCCACGGCACTGGCGCAGCAGTCTCTCGCATCCACCTCGACCTCAGCGTCGGTTGCAGCGCCGGCCGTCGAAGCCGGGTTGACGCCGGCGGCTGAACTCTCATCGACGCCGGGCGCTGAACCCGTGTCCGCAGGCGTCGAGCCCAGCCGGCTCTTGCGGATGCCGGCGTCCTTGTTCGCGCTCGCGGCGGTGGACGACCAGACGCCAGCAAGCTCTCTGTCGGCGGCGCAGGCTCCCGCCACCCAGACCCCCAAGGGCCAACTCGAGGCGACGTGGAAGCCCGCGAAGCTCTCGAAGGTGTTCCTGTATGCGCTGCAGATGACCTTCTACGAGCACGTGATGCGCGTCGCGACGCAGGACTTCACCCGGCAGATGCTCAAAGGCAAGTTTTGGCCGGAGTACTTCGACTCTGTCCATGTGCCGCAGAAATGGGGCGACAAGGACCACTGGCAGGTCAACTACATCGGCCATGCCATTTCAGGCGGTGCATTCGCGCGCATCTGGATGGTGCAGCGCGAGCCGAGGACCACGACGGCGCCGCAGTATTTCAAAGCGCTGGGCCGCGCGTTGATCTTCACGACGATTTGCAGCATCCAGTACGAAATGGGCCCGATGTCGGAAGCCTCGATCGGCAACGTCGGACTGAATCCGGACGACTTGGGGTGGAACGACTACATCTGGACGCCCATCGGCGGCGTGTTGTGGACGATGGGCGAGGACGCCATCGACAAGTACGCGTTGACCTGGATCGACAAGCACGTACCGTTCATGATGGCTAAGGCGGCCGCCCGGATGATCCTGAACCCGTCGCGCATGTTGGCCAACATCGGCATGAACCGCACGCCGTGGAGCCGTTACGACCGGACGATGATGGGCGAACCGACGGGAAGGCGCTAGAGGGTCCAAAGGTCCGAGGGTCCAAAGGTCCAAGGGTCCGCTTGGCACTTAGCACCCAGCACCGAGCACTCAGCACATCGTCATAGCGCGACGCGGTGCCGTCCCGAGTGCAGGTAATTCATCGTCTGCACCGTTACGAGAATCGTCAAATCCAGCTTCGTGCGATCCATCGGGTATTTGAGTCGTAGATGGAGTTCCCGCGCGCGCGTGATCATGTCCTCGATCACTTGATCGATCGTGTATTGGTAGGAGCCGGTCCATTCGCCCACGATGCGGCGGACGTCGCGGCGGAGCTGGTGCATCACGCGCGAGGCTTTCGGGTTCTTGCGATATTCGGGCGCGTCCGAGAAGAGGCGGCGCAGGTCGCGGTCGTAGAAGTTCGGGTAGTCCACGCCGTAATGGTCGCGCTTCGTGGCGTAATGTTTCCGCAGCGTCGTGCGCAAGCGGCTGAGCGGCTCCACTTCGCGTCGAGTCCGGACGACCGGTTTCTGGCCTGCGACCTCCTGCATCAGCGCGTCCATGTATTCGAGCTTCGGCAGCGCGCGCCAATCGGCGTAGCGGCGGCGCCAGTCACCGTCCGGCGTCAGCCACACCGCGAAGGTTTCGGCAAAATCCTCATCGGGATGACTCTGCGCGTACCACGAGTCCAGGTGGAGCACGAAGCTCTTTGAGTACGGCCGCGGCAGATAGAAATCCGGATACGGCGTGCCGGGCGAACCGAAGAGTCGAACGCGACGCCGGCGGCGGCGCAGCTCGTACGCGTTGTCAAACGCATGGCCCGCTTCGTGCCGCAGGATCTTCATGCACCACTGCGGTGTGCCGCCTTCCACTTCGAGCATCTGCGCGCGTTCGAGCCGCATCAGGCGCGGGTGCGCGAGATAAAACGGAATCGCCACGCCGGGCACGCCATCGGGCGAGAACCACTCCGACGACAACCAGAAATGCGGACGGAAGGTGAGGCCCCGCGCTTCCAGTTCCTTGTAAAGATCCGAGACACGCTCCTCGAGCCAGCTGCCGTTGATGGACAGGTTCAGGTCGCTGAAACGGACATCGAGCAGCGCCTCGTCCGGAAGGTCTACCCAGGCCTGTGACGGGCCGGTGGCGGCTGGCGATGGCGGGGCGGCAGATTGAGTCGTCACGGCTGGTGAATCGAATATCATAGGCGCCACATTCGCGCAGCCCCAATCCGCGGTGGCAGGGCCGTGGCAGTGGGCAGGAGGCCTTCATGACACGTGTCCGTCCGCTGATGTTCGGTCTTGCTCTCGCGTTCGTCCTCACTTCTGTGGCGCAGGCCGGGCAGGCTCAGAGCCCCTCGGATCCCGCTGCCATGCCGCAGGGCACCACGGCGCAGGCGCAAGTCACGCCGAAACCGACGCCGACACCCAAACCCGACGAGCAGAAGGTGACCCGCAAGGAAGACGTGGTCGTCTCGGCTTCCAAGACCGAACAGCAACTGGTGGATGCGCCCGCGACCATGACCGTCATCGGCGAGAAGACCCTGGCGCTCAGCCCGTCGGGCAGTTACGCCGACATCCTGCGCAACGTGCCCGGCACCAGCGTGACGCAGATTTCGTCACGCGACGTGAACATCAATCAGCGCGGGGCCACGTCGTCGTTGGCGACCGGACAGTTGACGGTCGTGGACGGCCGCAGCGTGTATCTGGATTTTTTCGGATTCACGATGTGGGAGTTCGTGCCGAATGATCTGGAGCAGATTAAGCAAATCGAAGTGATCCGGGGCCCGGCATCGGCGGTCTGGGGCGCCAACGCGCTCACCGGGGTCGTTAACTTCATCACCAAGACGCCGCGCGAGATGGCCGGCCAGACGATGACGATTGGCATCGGTTCGTTCAACACGGACGCCAACGACGAAAGCGCCAAGAACGGGTCGCTCTTGTATGCGCGTGGGAACTTCGCGCGGGCGGTCAACGACCGCTGGTCCTACAAGATTGGCGCGGGCTACTACGAGACGGACCCGCTGGCCCGGCCGACAGGTTTGATTCCCAACGGCGGCACGACGTCCTACCCGCCCTATACGAATTCCGGCAGTACGCAGCCGCGCTTCGACGCGCGCGTGGATTACGACTTCGCGGATGGTGTCAGCAAGATCGTGATGGGCGGCGGTTACAGCGAGACGTCCGGGATGATGCATAGCGGCCTCGGGCCCTTCAAGATTGATCAGGGCGCGCAGCTCGGGTTCTGGCAGGCGGCATACACGCGCAAGGCCATGAAATTGCAGGCGTTCATGAACGTGCTGGACGGCACGGCGACCAACGTCGTGTCGGTGGATCCGGCCGGCAAGCCGATAGGCCTGACCTTTGCGCCCAAGACGTTCGACGTCGAGTTCGGCGACACGCAGTTGGTCGGGACGAAGAACGCGATCACCTACGGCGGCAATCTGCGCCTGAACCGGTTCGAGTTGTCGATTGCGCCCGGCGAGAACTCCCGCACCGAAGGCGGCGGCTACATTCAGGACGAGTTCATCGCCAGCGAGCACTTCCGCATCGTGGCCGGTGCGCGCGTGGACAGCTTCAGCTCGATCGCGGATCCGGTGTTTTCGCCGCGCGTCGCGCTGGTGTTCAAGCCCACAGGCGACCAGTCGCTCCGCGTGAGCTACAACCGGGCCTACCGCGCGCCCTCGATGGTCAACAACAATCTGGACACCGTGATCGCCACGCCCTTGCCGCTCGGCCTCATCCATCCATTCTTTGGCAACCAGATTTACTACGTGCCGACGGCCGCCGTAGGGAATCCCGATCTGAAGGAAGAGGCGGTGGACGCTTACGAACTGGCCTACACCGGCTATGTGGGCAACAAGACGCTGGTTTCGGCGGCCCTGTACTACACCAAGTACAAGGACGGCATTTATTTCACCGAAACGGGGATCTGGACGACCGCGCCGCCCGGATTTCCCGGGCTCGGGCCGGCTACGCCAGACCAGGTCTGGGCCGGACTCATGGCGAAGGGGATCGTCTTCCCGAGCGGTTACACCTACAACAACCTCGGTACCGTGGTGAACAAGGGCGTGGAACTCGGCATCGACCACATGATCAACAACGAGTTCTCCGTGTTCGCGAACTACGCGTTCCAGTCGCAGCCAATTCCGTCGTTCCCTGGCAAGACGGAGACCGAAGCGCTGGGCGAGATCAACTTGCCCTCGAAGCATCAATTCAATGCCGGGGTGTCATGGGTGAACACTCGCTTCTTCAGCACACTGACCGTGAGCCACGCGAGTGAGGCGTTCTGGCAGGACGTGCTTGACTCCCGCTACCACGGCAGCACCGCGGACTACACGTCGGTGAACGCCACCTTCGGCGTGAAGTTTGCCAACGGCAAATACAGTGCGGCCGTGAAAGCCACCAATTTGGGCAACCAGGCGATTCAGCAGCACATCTTCGGCGACATCATTCAGCGGCAGGTGGTCGGGGAGTTTAAAGTTGCCTTCAAATAACGACGAACGACGAACGACGAACGATGAACGGTGAACGACGAACGAACGGCGAACGGCGAACGATGAACGGTGACTCCGGGCTGCCGGACGTTCGCCGGTTCACCGTTCGACGTTCGTAGTTCCCTCAGCCGCGTCTGCGATACGATAGAGACTTGGCCTCGAACGATAATCCGAAGAAGAAAAAAATCCGCTGGTCGGCTGCCTGGCAGGAAGCGCGCGGGCTCATCTGGGCGCGCCGGTGGCGGCTCGCGCTCGGTCTCGTACTCATGCTGATCAGTCAGGTGGCCGGGATCGTCCTGCCGCTGCTCTCGAAGACGCTGCTCGACGACGTCGTCGGCAAGAACCAGATCGATTTGTTGCCCAAGCTGGCCTGGGCCGCGGCGGCCGCCACCATCGTGCAGGCCGGGACGTCGTACGGACTCTCGCAGATTCTGGGCGTCGCGGCGCAGAAGGCGATCACTGACATGCGGCGGCGCGTCGAAGAGCACGTGATGCGCCTGCCCGTGCGGTATTTCGATAAGACCCAAACCGGCGTCCTGATTTCCCGCGTGATGAACGACGCGGAAGGCATCCGCAATCTGGTGGGCACGGGCCTCGTGCAACTCACCGGCAGCGTGGTCGCGGCGATTCTGGCCCTCGGCTTCCTGCTGTACCTGAACTGGCATCTGACGTTGATCACGATCCTGGTGCTCGCGCTCTTTGGCGGCGCGCTCGGCTACGCGTTCAACATGTTGCGGCCGCTGTTCCGCGAGCGAGGCCAGATTACGGCGGAAGTGACTGGCCGCTTGAACCAGGCATTGGGTGGCGTGCGCGTGGTCAAGACCTATACCGCGGAACGCCGTGAAGATCTGGTCTTCACCAAGGGCGCGCACAGGCTCTTCCGGAATATCGCCAAGTCGATGACCGGCATCTCGGCGACCGGCGCGTTTTCCAGCCTCGTCGTCGGCGCCATCGGCGTCGTCATCTTCATCGTCGGTGGTCATGCGCTGGTCAACAAGACCATGACGTCGGGTGATCTGCTGGCCTACATCATCTTCACGGGCATGATGGCGCTGCCGATCATTCAAATCGCGTCGATTGGCACACAGATCACGGAAGCGTTTGCCGGCCTCGATCGGATTCACGAAATCCTCGGCACTCCGCGCGAGGATGCCGACGATGCGAACCGCGCCGCGCTGACGGAACTGCGCGGTGACATCGAGTTCGATCACGTGTCGTTCGAATACAACCCCGGCACGCTGGTGTTGAAGGACATCACGTTCAAGGCGGCGGCGGGTACGACGACGGCGCTGGTCGGATCGAGCGGATCCGGCAAGAGCACGTTGATCAGCATGGTCATGGCCTTCAACCGGCCGACGCAGGGCCGCATTCTCGCGGACGGGCGGGATCTCATGGAATTACGCCTGGCGGAATACCGGCGCCACCTCGGCGTCGTACTCCAGGACAACTTCCTGTTCGACGGATCGGTCGCGGACAACATCAAGTACGGCAGTCCGGAGGCGACACTCGCCGACGTCCAGCGTGTCAGCCAGATCGCCAACGCGGACGAGTTCATCCAGAAGTTCGAGAAGGGGTACGACACTGTGGTGGGCGAGCGCGGCGTCAGGCTGTCCGGCGGCCAGCGCCAGCGCGTGGCCATCGCCCGAGCGCTGCTCGCAAACCCGCGCATCCTGTTGCTGGACGAAGCGACCTCCAGCCTCGACAGCGAGAGCGAGATGATGATTCAGGATGGCCTCCGGGCGCTGCGCAAGGGCCGCACGACGTTCGTGATCGCGCACCGGCTGTCGACGATCCGCAGCGCCGATCAAATTCTGGTCATCGAAGGCGGGGAGATCGTGGAGCGCGGCACGCACGAAGAATTGCTCGCGCACGCAGGCCGGTATCGGCAGCTCTACGACAAGCAGTACAACTTCGAGCGCGATCGGTTTATCAATCCGGGCGAGGACTTCACGCCTGAAGCGCCGAAAGCGGCCGCGCCCGCAAGGCCCGCCAGAGACATCTAGCTGTCAGTCCACACGGAGGCACGGAGGACGCACGGAGACACGGAGACTTTTTGGGTAAGGCTCTTGTCACGCGGGCACTCCCCGAGAATTACTCCGTGACTCCGTCTGTCCTCCGTGGCTCCGTGTGAACTGACAATTAACCCGCAAACACTAGGCGGTTGCCGAGCCAGAAGTTCAGCACACCGCAGACAGCGATCGCGATCACGTTGGCCGGGATCGCGGGTACGCCGGCGCCGACCAGCACCGGCATCATGGCCACCGACGCGACCAGTGAAACGACGCCGTTGGCCCCCGCGAATCGCGCGAAGGCGGCGAATCGCGAGACGCCTGGGCCCATCCGATCCCGCCACGTCCACCGCACATGCCAGGCAAAGTTGTTGAGCACGGCGGCCGTCACGCCGGCGGCTGTCGCGAGGACGGGACCCACGCCCAGCCCGTGCACCAGCAACGCGACGGTCGCCAGCTGGACGCCGATCCCGATGCCGCCAACGAGGTTGAAGCGGGCGAAACGAATCGCCGTCGTCATGAGCGTTTGATCGGTTCGGCGAGGTACAAGGCCCGTGTGTGCTGAATCGTCGTCACGATCAAGATGATCAGCAGCACGCCGGCCGCGACGGCGCCGCCGACATCGAAGAGACGGTACGTGACGCCCTGGATCGTCACATTCGGCCGGACGAGTAGAAACAGCGCGCCAATCGAGAGCAGGATGCGAAGTTCGGTCGGGCCCATCATGGCGTAGGTGATCTTGAACTGGCCGAGCGTGTGGGCCGCCAGATAGACCTCGATCGACATCATGAAGTAGGCGATGAGCACCGCCAGGGCGACGTAGATGCTCATGTAACCCGACAGCGCGAGTCCGCCCAGCAGGAAGAGCGCCCCGAACGTGTCCACCATGTGGTCCACGTAGAACCCGTAGCGTGGCCGCTCGTGCTTGCGGACGCGCGCCAACGTGCCGTCCAAGCTGTCGCCGAACCAGTTGATGGCGAGGCAGATCCCGACGAGGACGAGGCCTCCCGACCAGACGCTGGCGAGCCAGAAGGACAAGCCGGCGCCGAGCATCGCGACGAGTCCGAGGACCGTTAAATGGTCCGAGTTCACCCACAACGGCATCCGCTCTGCGAGAAAACGCAGGGTGCGCTTCTCGAGCGGGGAGAGTAGGCTCGAGATGACGCGTGTCGCATTTTGATAGGGCTGACGTTCGGCGACTGGCATACCCATGACATTACCTCTGTTAGGGAGTGCGCAAACGGCGAACGATCGGGCTCATCCCGGGGTCGATAACCGGCCGTGAGCCGAACCGGCGCGATCTTGCGCATTAGGCCGTAGGGAGCTTTCCGTCATGACTCATTCGGATCGTCTGCTCTATGCCGTCTTCGCGGCGCTCGTGAGCGCCACCGTCGTGTCTCAGGCGGCGGCCCCAGTCCAGGCCTTTCCGCCGCTCAAGGCTGAAACATCAACGGGATGGAGCCAATACATCGCTGCAACCGAGCAGCGCATTGCGACGGAGCTGAAAGCCGGAGACCGTTTTCTGGCCCTCGACCACACGTCCACGGGGGCGGGGGAACGCCAGGCAGTGTTACGGGGTGAGATGCCGGTCGCCCAGATGTTTTCGACCAACGCCAAAGGCAAGACCATTGACGTCGCCGATGCCTGGGTTCATCACTGGCGCGGTGCGGTGTTGATTCCCAAGGCGCAGCTGGCCGATGTCTTCAAGCAACTGCAGGAGCGCGTGCCAGGGGCCGGCCAGGGAGATGTGCTGGCGTCGAAGATCCTCTCGCCGGCACCAGCCATGCGGGTGTATCTGAAGATCCATCGCACCAAGGCCTTGTGGACCTTCGTCTACGACACCGAACACGCGGTCACGTTCATGCCTCGCGACGCCACGCACGGGTCCAGCACCAGCATTGCCGTGAAGATCGCGGAATTGGGCGATCCGGGCACACCGAGCGAGCGTCCGCTCGCCGCCGGTGCCGACCACGGATTTCTGTGGCGGCTGAACGCGTACTGGCGCTATGTGCAGCTGCCCGAGGGTGTCATCGCCGAGTGTGAATCCGTCTCGCTCAGCCGGGAAGTGGGGTTTCCCTTCGGCACGATTGGCGGCATGGTAGCAAGAGGCGAGGCAAGCGAATCGATGGTGCGCGCGCTCGTCAATCTGCGCGCGTTCTTTGCTACTCCTGCCCGAACGCGGCCCGTGTCGTCGCTGGCTCGATAACGGCCGAGCTCAATAAGGCCAACACCCCGCACGTGATGAGCAGCACGGCCACGGCGGAATGCGGGCTGACGGCGGGCTCGGCCGTCAGAATCGCGATCCCGGATGCCTCGACCGCCGCCACCAGCAGTACATCCGCACTGCGTACCCACTTCCAGTTACTTCGATGCTGGTGTGCAAATTCGGCAGGCATCGACGACGCGGCAAACCACAAGTGCGTCCGCAACGTGACGGCGGACACGACGGCGACAATCGCGGCGACGAAAAACCATGGACCGATCCGATCGGCTTCCCACGTGCGCGCAAACCACGTCGGAATCAACAACGCCGCATAGAAGACGCAGGTGGACGCCTGGTGGAATTTCCACCACCACACGGCATCCGTCTGGACGCCGCTAAAGGCCCTGGCGCTGCGATCACCGTCGCGTAGGCGTTCAAGCGCGGACCGTAGCTGATGCGCTGAGGAAAAACGGGCGTCCGGCGACTTGCGGAGCAGGGTGCGGATGATGTTCTCGAGGCCCGGCGTGACGCTGCCGCTGGCCGGCTTGGGATCGCTGGCACTGCGAAACGGCGGGGGATCCTTTTCGAGGATCGCGGCGATCGTGGGCCCATGGTCCCCGCCGTCGAACGGGTGCCGGCCCGTCAGGAGTTCGAACAGCACGATGCCCAGCGAGAAGAGATCGGACCGGCCGTTCAGCGGCTCGCGCCGAATCTGCTCCGGAGACATGTAGCCGGGCGTTCCGAACAGCTTGCCCTCTTCGGTCCGGTTCGCGTGTCCCGTCCGCGCATCGCGCATCTGCGCCAGTCCGAAATCGAGAATCCTGACGCGGCCGTGCGGCTCTCGCATCACGTTCTCAGGTTTCAGGTCGCGATGGATGACGCCCTGGTCATGCGCCGCGGCCAGGGCTTCGGCCAACTGAAGCGCGGTGTCAAGCACGACGGCCGGTTCACCCGGGCCTCGTTCGACCTCTTCGCGAAGCGTCTCGCCTTCGATGAACTCGCCCGCGATGAACAGATCGTCGCCAAACTCTTCGAGCGCGTAGATCCAGGCGATGCCGGGATGCTTGAGTCTCGCGACAACCTGGGCTTCGTGCCGGAGCCGATCGCGCCTCGCGGGATCTCTCGTCACGTCTGGCGAAATGGCCTTGAGCGCGACGAAGATGTTCAGTCGCTGATCGAAAGCCTGGTACACCACGCCCATGCCGCCCTGTCCGAGGATCCGGTCGATTCGGTATCGCCCCACCGTGGTGCCAACGCGCTGGAAGGCCGCCTCAGTCGCCAGCGCAAGGCGCCGCGCCGAATCCAGTCCAGGCTCCATCGGGAATAGGTCCGTCACGTCGTGGGCTGCGAGGAGCGACAAGACTTCTTCGGCGAGCTTCTCGTTGCCCGGGCAGGCACCTCGCACGAATCCCGTCCGCTGATTCGGCGGCTGTTCGAGTGCCCGATGAAACAGGTCGCTGATCCTGCGGTGCCAATCGGGGTCTTCAGGGTCGAGGAGGTCCACCGGTTTCATTCGGCCGGACGTCCTTCCATGGATCGCAACAGCCAGGCTCGTGCGAACGTCCAGTGGCGTTTGACCGTAGCCGGCGAAATGTCTAATGCCGTGCCGGTTTCCTCGACGGACAACCCGCCGAAGTAACGGAGTTCCACGATGCGCGCCTGTTGCGGCTCGATCGCGGCCAGGGCGTTGAGCGCGCGGTCGAGCGAGATCAGATCAACCAGCGCGGTCGCACCCTGGTCCGTGAGGAGCGCGTCCTCGAGCGTGACCTGAACTTTTTGGCCGCCGCGTTTGGCCGCCACGCGCGCGCGGGCGCGCTCCACAAGGTAACGACGCATCGCGATGGCCGCGATGGCGATGAAGTGCGTGCGGTTCTGCCACTGCGCCGTCCGGTCGCGCGCCATTCGGAGGTAGACCTCGTGGACGAGGTCGGTCGCCTGCACGCTTTTCGCGCGCTCGCGGCGCACATAGCCTCCGGCGATTTTGTGGAGCTCGCCGTAGACGTCCTCAACCATCCGTCCGACCTCGGTGGGCTTTGGCACACCGGGAGTATATAGAGCAACGTCAAATCCTCAAGGGGAACTTCCACGCGAGGTTTACCTGGCGCGGGGTGACTGATTGCGCCATCGACTGGCGTAATTAGTCACGGCCGAAGTTCTACCGCCAAGTCATCCTCAACGCGACGCCCTTTCGCGAGGGGGACAGAATCGGCGCGACCGTCATCGATTTCGTGCCTCGCCGCGCGTCGTAGAGCACGTCGAGGTCACGGCTCGCCGCGGTCACGGCTCCACCCAGTGCCGCGCCGATTCCGGCGCCGATGCCGCCGTAGAGCACCATGAAGCTCGCACCCTGACAATTCGGCTGGCTGCAGTTTGCGGGCGCGGGCACCAGGGCGCCGAGCGCGACACCGGCCGCGAGTCCGATCAGCGCGCCGTAACGCGTGCGGTGCGTGACCGTGCGGACCTTGACCACCTGATCGAATGGCACGGACACACGGGCATTTCGGCCGATACCGACGAGGCCCGTGTCGGATACCGAGAACATGCCTTGGTGTTCGGCGCCCTCCGCGGTCCAGATCGTGACCTGCTTGCCTGAAAGCAGGGCTGCGAACGGCGGAGCAGCAGGGGACGCGGATCGGACCGACGCTTCGGTCGATGGCGATGACCCCGGTGCTTGTGCGGCGGCCGGCGACGCGATCGACAGAACGACGGCCGTGACGACTGCGGTTGTCTTGACGAATCGGAGGGCGCTCACCATGCTGACCTCTAGTCAGCAATGCGCGAAGGCGCGACGAGTCAGCTCATCGCGATGAGGTGGCCGGCGCCGGTTTGAGCTTAGCGATCTTCGTGATCTCGGGCGCGAGATCCATCAGGCGCATCGGCGTCATTCGCTTGGCCGCCGGTTCGCCCGGCACGTGGATGATCATCGGAATCCGCTGCACGCGTTCCTGCGCGCCGCCGTGATCGCCGATGCGGCCGAATCCGAATCCGTCGGCGAGCAAGCCCACCAGATCCGGCGCGGCGGGTCCGGCCATCGTGGCCATGAGTTCGGCGCTATGCTGACGCGCCCAGCGTTGGAACGCCGCCGGTTGTCGTTCGAGGGCCGAAAACACCCGCTCGTAGCGGTATGCATTTCCGGTGCGTCGCAGCGCGTAGATTTCCGTGATGCCCGAAACGTCTTGCAGCCCACGCGTGATCGCCTGCTCGTTCGTGGGTGTCCGGTCCTTGAGCCAGAGCGTCACACTGGTGGCTGCGTAGGCCGTACGCAGCGTCCCGAGCTGATTCAGGTGGTCCAGCCAGTACGGCGGAATCACGTCTTTGCCATCGGCAAACTTGCAGCACGTCTGTGACCCGTTGTTGCCCAGGTACGCCTCATTCCGTTGACCGCCGTGATCAGCGGTGACGACGACGAGCGTCCGATCGGCGAGGCCTTTTGCCTGGACGGCGTCGAGGATCCGTCCCAGCTGCTCATCTGCGGTGCGCAGCGCATCCGCCAGGTGATACCCGCTCGGCACACTCTGCAGGCCGTGATCGTCATGCTCACCCAGCATGTGCCCGATCTTGTCGATGCCCCCGAACGTCAGGAACAGGCCCGACCACGTCTCGCGATTCATGATCTCGAGCGCCGCATCGGCCGTCCAAATATCGCCGCCAAGACGCGCGGGATCCTTCCCGGGCACGTAACGGCTGCCGTCGATCTTGTAGATGGTCTTGAAGTCTGTGCCGTACGCCTCGGTGCACTCGACGGTGAAACGAGGATTGCTGGCGATATATTCGGGAACGTTGATGCCCTTCGGCGTGCAGCGACCCTCGGTCGGTTTCGCCAACGTGACGATGGCCGAGGCGTGAGGGCCACCGAACAATTCGGCCGCGTAATCCTTCTCGCCGACCGCGAACACTTTGCCGCCGAGCGTGTCCTGGATCCGCGCGGGCAGAAACTGTTCGCGCGGGATGTTCTTGAGGAGCGTCCACATCTGCTCAGGTGTCAGCTCCCCGGGTTTGTAGGCCGCGCCACTCGGTCCGATTGCGCCCTCCATATCGGCGAAGACGTCATCCACCCACGGCAGCGCGCCGGGCCGAAGTCCCGTCGGAATCACGAGGTGCGCGACCACAGTCTGCGAACCCAGGTGGCCGACGTACGCTTCCGGATAGTGGCGCGACGAGGCCCGAAGGCGCTTGAAGTGTTTGAGATCGAAGCGGTCGATGTAGTCGGGCCGCATCTGATCGAACACCATGATAATCACGTGATCCGGCCGTCGAGGCGCTTGCGTGTGAACGGACCAGGCCCCGAGGGCCGTGACTGCAAGGACTGCGGCAAGCGCGCGAAGAACCCGTTTGCGGTGACGTGCCATCGTCACAGTCATCGCCACGTCATCGTGAACGCCAGGCCCTTGCGCGTCGGCGAGAGAATCGGCGCAAACGACAGCGTCGTCGTCTTGCGTCCGGTGTCGTAGAGCAAATCGCGGTCCTTGTCCATGTTCATGAGCACACCGACAAGGGCGCCCGCGCCCACGCCCAGGCCGGTGTATCCCCAAAACGCGGCCCCACAGTCGGAGCCCTCCCAACAACTGCTGGCGTAGTAGTTCAGAAGGCCCACGCTCATGCCGGCGGCGAGGCCGTTCACCATGCCGTTGCGGATGCGGTGCGAGACTTCCACGATGTTCACAATCTGTTCGTCCGGCAGCGATGCGTGTTGCGGCCCGGTCAGGATCACGTGGTTGGCCGTGACCACCGCGATCTCGCCACGCCGCTTCGTGCCATCCACGGTGGTAATCCATACGTCTTTGCCTTCGACGAGTTGGGCAAACGCCGGAGTGCCCAATCGCGAGGACGCGCCTGGCGCGGCTGTCGTCATGAAACGCTGGCCCGTGTCGTACACGATGTCCGCGTCGGCATGTCTGGCATTCAGAATGGCGCCGTTGCCCGCGCCGACGCCCATGCCAATGCCGGCGCCGAATGCGCCGAAGACGAAGAACCACGGTTCCCCATCGCAGCCCTCTGCGCACGCCGCAGCGGTGAGGAGCGCACCGACGCCGACGCCGACCCCGAGTCCGATCAGCGTGTGCTTGCGGATGCGAAACGTCGATTTTTGAACCCGCGCCACCTGCTCGAACGGCACGGTGACCGCCGCCTTTGGGGCGTGGATGACGAACGCCTGCCCGGAAATGGTGAAGTGGCCCTCGTACCGCTCGCCTCCCGTCGTGATCACGACTATCGATTTGCCCTCGACGCTTCGTGCGAACGTCGGTGTGCTCAGCAAGGTCGCTTGGGCCTGGATGTCGGCTGGCGGGGGTGGCCGGAGCCCCTGTGCGGCGACGTCCATGGGCGAGGCCGTCAGGCCAATGGCAGCCAGAGCAGCTGCGGCTTGCGGCAGAAAGAAGAACCGGAGTCGACCTGTCATGAGTCCTCCGCGTAGTAATGCGAAGGATAGCGCTCGCCGGGCTCACGTCAACTGGCCGGGCGAACGCGTCAGCGGCGACGGGGTTCAGACCTCGGCGGGACGAGGTCAGTTCACCTGTTCAAACCTCGCCGTGAAGTGCCTTAGGGCGGACGGCGCCGACGTGATGCGGTAGCCTCGGAGGCGCTCGCGATTACGGCCGACCTGGGCGACTGCCTCGGCCACGTAGTCGATGTGCGACTGCGTATACACGCGGCGGGGAATCGCGAGGCGCACGAGGTCCATCGCGGCCGGCGTCTCCGTGCCGTCGGGGTGCCGGCCGAACATCACGGTGCCGATTTCGACGCCCCGTACGCCCGCCTCGAGATAAAGGGCGTTCACCAGCGCGATGCCCGGGTACTCGAGCGGCGGAATCTGCGGCAGAAGCGCCCGTGCGTCGATGTAGATCGCGTGGCCGCCAGGCGGTTGGATGATGGGCACGCCCGCAGCCGCCAACTTCTCACCCAAGTACGCTGTCGATCGAATGCGGTAGTGGAGGTAGGGCTCTTCGACGACCTCTTCAAGACCGCGCGCAATCGCTTCTAGGTCGTAGCCGGCCAGTCCGCCATACGTCGGGAATCCCTCGGTCAGGATCAACAGGTTCCGCGCGGCTTCGGCCCAGTCGTTGTTGTTCATGGCGAGAAACCCGCCGATGTTCGCGAGCCCGTCTTTCTTCGCCGACATCGTGCAGCCGTCGGCGAGGGAGAACATCTCCTGCGCGATGGCCTTGGGCGTGCGATCGGCCTGGCCCCCTTCGCGCGTCTTGATGAACCAGGCGTTTTCCGCAAAGCGGCAGGCGTCAAGGAACAGGGGTTTGCGGAACCGGTCGCACAGGGCGCGCACGCCGCGCAGATTCTCGAGGGAGACGGGCTGTCCGCCGCCGGAATTATTGGTGACAGTCACCATCACGAGCGGGACCCGGTCGCCGTGCTCGGCCAACAGACGCACAAGGGCGTCGAGATCGACGTTGCCCTTGAACGGATGCACGAGCGAGGGCACGCGGCCCTCGGCGATCACGAGATCGCGCGCTTCGGCCTCTTCTACTTCGATGTTCGCGCGCGTCGTGTCGAAGTGGTTGTTGTTGGGAACGATCTGCCCCGGCTGGAGGACGGTGTGAAACAGGATGCGCTCGGCCGCTCGTCCCTGATGGGTCGGAATGATGTGGGTGAAGCCCGTGAGATCGGCGACCACATCGCGGAAGCGATAGAAGGAGCGCGACCCGGCGTAGGATTCGTCGGCCTGCATCATGGCGGCCCACTGTTGAGAGGACATCGCGCCCGTGCCCGAATCCGTCAGCAGGTCGATCAACACATCGGAGGCGTGCAGCAGGAACACGTTGAATCCAGCCTCGCGCAGCCGCGCCTCGCGCTCCTCAGGCGTCGTGAAGGCGATGGACTCGACGGACTTGATGCGGAACGGTTCGATGATGGTGTGGAAATGCACCCCTGCCCCTTTGGACCTTGTATCATGTCCTCGCATGGCGCAATTCATTTACACGATGAAAGGGTTAGGCAAGATATATCCGCCTGACTCGGTGGTGTTTCAGGACATCTGGCTCTCATTTCTCTATGGCGCGAAGATCGGCGTGATCGGATCGAACGGATCCGGCAAGTCCACGCTGTTGCGGATCATGGCGGGGCTCGACACGGCATTTCTCGGTGAGGCGCGCCTCTCGGCGGGGTATACGGTCGGCCTCCTGCCGCAGGAACCGGTGCTGGATCCCACGAAGAACGTGTTCGGGAATGTGGACGAAGGCGTGGCGCCCATTCGCGCGCTGCTCACCCGTTTCGACGAGATCAACGCGAAGTTCGGCGAGGACATGTCTCCAGAGGACATGGACAAGCTGATGGCGGACCAGGCGCGCGTACAGGACGCGATCGAAGCGGCCGGCGCGTGGGATCTCGACTCCAAGCTCGAGCATGCGATGGATGCGTTGCGGTTGCCGCCGGCTGACGCCGACGTCACGAAGTTGTCCGGCGGCGAGAAGCGCCGTGTGGCGCTCTGCCGCCTGTTGCTCCAGTCGCCGGATCTCCTGCTGCTCGACGAACCGACGAACCATCTCGACGCCGAGTCAGTCGGCTGGCTCGAGCAGTTTCTCAAGGAGTACAAAGGTTCGGTCGTCGCCATCACGCACGACCGCTACTTTCTCGACAACGTTGCGAATTGGATTCTCGAACTGGATCGCACGAAGGCCTTTCCGTGGGAAGGCAACTATTCCGGCTGGCTCGAACAGAAGCAACAGCGCCTGGCGCTCGAAGAGAAGCAGGAATCCAAACGTCAACGGACACTGCAGCGCGAACTCGAGTGGATCCGCATGTCACCGCGTGCCCGTCAGGCGAAGGGGAAGGCGCGCCTCAATTCCTACGAGCAGCTCCTCGCCGAGGACACCGCCGAACGGCAGGACCGCGTCGAAATCTACATTCCCCCGGGTCCGCGTCTGGGCGATGTCGTGGTCGAAGCGCGTCACGTCCGCAAGGGATACGGCGATCTTCTGCTCATGGACGATCTGGATTTCACGCTGCCGCGCGGCGGCATCGTCGGCGTGATCGGCCCCAATGGCGCCGGCAAGACGACGCTGTTCCGGATGCTGGTGGGCCAGGAGCAGCCGGACGCGGGAACGCTCAAGATCGGCGAGACGGTGCAAATTGGCTACGTTGATCAGTCGCGCGAGGCGCTGAACCCGGAGAAGACGGTATACGAGGAAATTTCAGGCGGGGAAGAGGAAATCGTCCTTGGCAAGAAGGCGGTGAACGCGCGCGCCTATGTGTCGTGGTTCAACTTCAAAGGCCGCGACCAGCAGCAGAAGGTCGGCACGCTGTCCGGCGGGCAGCGCAATCGCCTCCACCTCGCGAAGCTCCTGCAGAAGGGGTGCAACCTGCTGCTGCTCGACGAACCGACCAACGACCTGGACGTCGATACGTTGCGCGCGCTCGAACAGGCGCTCCTCGACTTTCCCGGCTGCGTCGTCGTCATCTCGCACGACCGCTGGTTTCTCGATCGCATCGCCACCCACATCCTCGCATTCGAGGGCGACAGCCATGTGGAGTGGTTCGCCGGCAACTTCCAGGAGTACGAAGAAGACAAGAAGCGCCGGCTTGGCGCCGACGCCGATCAGCCGCATCGAATCAAGTATCGGAAACTGATGCGATGAGCGCAGGTCAGAAGTCAGTAGTCAGAAGTCAGAAGTTCGGCGGACGTCGCGGTGCGTGGCTGTATTTCGTCGTCCTTACTTCTTACTTCTCACTTCTGACTTCTAACTTCGCCTGTTCCGGGCAGTCGCCGAGGTTCTTATCCATTGCGACTGGTGGAACAGGCGGCGTCTATTATCCGTACGGCGGCGCGCTGGCGCGGTTGTTGACCGAGAAGATCCCGAACACACAGGTCACGGCCGAAGCGACCGGTGCATCGGTCGACAATCTCAAATACATGCAGTTGGGCAAGGTGGATCTGGCATTCACGTTGGCTGACACGCTGGCGGAGGCGGTCAAGGGCACGGGGCCCTTCGCGTCGACGGGTGCAATTGGCAGCGTGCGCACGTTGGCCGTGCTTTACACGAACTTCACGCATGTCGTCGTGCGGCAAGGCAGTGGCATTCGCACGATCGCCGATCTGAGGGGGCGCATTGTGTCGGTCGGTTCACCGGGGAGTGGGACGGAGCTCATCGCCGATCGCGTGCTCGCCGCGGCCGGACTCGATCCGAAGAAGGACATTTCACGACAGGCCCTCAGCGTCGCGGAATCCGCGGGCGCGCTCAAGGACGGCAAGATCGATGCGCTGTTTTGGAGCGGCGGGTTGCCGACGGGCGCCATTCAGGATCTGGCCGCGACGCCGGGGCTTTCCCTGGCGTTCGTGCCATCCGACGATGTGCTGCCATTCCTGCAGAGGGATTTCGGCCGCGATCTTTATAACCTCACGCTGATTCCGGCGACGGCGTATCGGGGGATGACCGCCGACGTTGGCACCGTCGGCGTGAAGAATCTGCTCGTCGCATCCTCGCAATTGAGCGATGACCTGGTCGAGCAGATCCTGCGCGTCATGTTTGACAATAAGGACACGCTGATCGCCGCGCACCCCGAGGCCCGGCACCTGGAGCGGCCGGTGAGCTTCGACAACGCACCCGCCCCCTATCATCCCGGAGCGATCAAGTACTACAAGGCCAGCGCGATCAAGAGCGATAAAGTCCCGTTGCCATGAGGAGACTCTGGGCCACGGCCATCGCTGCCGCCGGTCTGTGTCTGCTTACCGGTTGGGCCCTGCATCGCGGCGATGGGCTGATCCGAACCGCGACGGTCGAAGTGTCGGGCCGCGACGTGCTCGATGAGGCACGCGTGGCGGCGATTGATGTGCGCGGCCTCGAGGGCGCGCTCGGCCGGGAGAACGTCATCGTGCGTTGGACGGGCGTGTGGCACGTGCCCGTAACCGGGGTGTTCGATCTCGTGATTGAGAGCCGCGGCCGATCGTCGTGGACGATTGATGATCAGCTTGTCTACGAGGCTCTCGCGGCCGACGAGAGCGGCAAGCCGCGATCGGTGTGGCTCGAACAGGGGTTTCACCCCATCACGATCACGTACGAACCGGACCCCGGTTCGGCGCGCATCTCGGTCGCCGCCGGGCAGGCGGGTCATGCGCCTGCGGTTCTGGAGCCCGGCGCGCTCAAACCCCGGCTCCCGCGAAATCCGGGCCTCCGGAACACCGCCATTCTTGTGCATTGGCTCGCGTTTCTGGCGTGGCCGATCGCGCTGGTGCTGGCGATTCGTCGAACGATGCCGGCCGTCATGCCATGGTGGCGTCAGCACATGGAAGTCCGGTGGTCGCGCGTCAACAAGATTGTGGCGTTGATGAGCCTCACCGTCATCGTTGGCTACGGCGGGCTTCTGCGCCTGGATGCCATCACCGCGCAGTACGGGCCGGTCACGTCTCCGCACTGGTTGTCTGCGCTGCAGACACGTGCCTGGCTTTCACCCGAATCGATCCGGCCTGATGGCTACCGCTGGGAGCCGATGCCGCTGTTTCCGCATGCAGAAGGCCCGGCCACCCACTATCGCAGCGACCCCTACACTTATCTGGAACTGGCGCGTCAGAAGCCGTCGTTCTACGCCGCGACATTCCGAGAGCCGTTCTTCCCGTTTGCCACGCGGCTGTTCCTCGCCTTCCTGAACGATCAGGACGTGTCCGTCAGTTTCACCTCGATGACGTGCTCCCTGCTCGCGATTTGGTTTACGTATCTGCTGGGCACCGTCGTGTGGTCGAGGGGCGTTGGCCTGATCGCGGCGTTCGGCTTGGCCGTGGATTACGACGCGGTGTCGCTCGCCAGCGCCGGTTGGCGTGACGATGCGTTCGTTGCCGTTGCCGCGTTGTGCGGCTTCGTCATCGTGCGTTGTTGGCGACGAGGACGCGAGCAGCCCCGCACAGTCCAAGTGGGATCCACTCGCGTGGATACGGCGTATCTCGACGCGGCGGCGTTCGGCCTGGCGGCCGGCCTGGCCTGCCTGGTTCGAGTCTTCGCGCTTTCATTTGTGATTCCAAGCGCGGCGCTGCTGTTGTTCAGTCTCGGCGGTGGTTGGCGCCGGCGTGTAAGGGTGGCTGGCTTCGCGTTCGGCGTGACGCTGTTGGTGGCCGCGCCGTACTACGTGAATTGCTGGCGTGTCTACGGCGATCCGCTCTACACGCTCAGCGTGCACGGCAATGTCTATCGCGTCGCCGAGGGCCAGCAGGAATCGAGTGAAGGCACCGGCGCCTACATCCGCAACAAGTTTGCAACGCGTCCGGTGGAAATGCTGGACACGGTGGCGTTGGGCGTGACGGATTATCCATTTTCGAACAAATGGCGTGGACTGGACGACTGGCGCCCCGGGCTGGCCGATTGGGCGCGCACGGCGGGATTGGCCGGCCTCGTCGTGCTGGCCGCATCGGCCTCCGGACGCGTGCTGCTGTTTGTGTTGCTGACCTCTGTCGTGCCGTTTTCTCTGACCTGGCGTGTCGATCCCACCTGGCGATTCACCGCGCACGCGTATCCATTCCTGCTGACTGCCGCGGGCGCCGCCGTGAGCGCGGCGTGGTGGTGCCTGCGGGCGCTCCTGAATCCGCGGCGCGCTTTCTGGCCTGACTGGTCGGGTCGATGGCGCAAGACGGCGTTCGCCTGGGCGGCAGCGGCAGTCGTCGTGGCGATCGCCTGGTGGTTCGGCACCCGCGGTTCGCCGGTGCTGGTGTTCGCCGAAACGGTCCGCGCAAAGGCCGACGCAGAATTCAACGCCGGAATGCGCGATCAGGCGTTCTTCGGCGAGGGGTGGTCGGATGTCGTGGGTGAGGGCCGTGTGCGATTTCGCGTGGCCAAGGGAATGGGCGTGGTCTCGTTCCCACTCCCGGAGGTGGACGACTACACCGTGACACTGCGTGCGGATCCGTTCCCGCGCCCGCTGCACGACCAGCCCGGCCCGCTGCCGCTCATGGAGCTCGAGCTAAACGGCACCTCAATCGGCAGCGTGCCGTTGCGTTGGAGTGCCGATCGCGTGGGCGCCTACGAGCTGACGCTGCCTCGGGCCGCGGTACGGCGCGGACAAAACAATTTACGGCTGCAGGTTCCGCGCACCGATGCCATCGCCCTGTGGTACGTCCGGGTGCACCCGCCCGCCCCCCGCGTCACGTCGCGCCGTCCATAAGATCGAATTGCCGTCGCGGAGGCGAACCGTTTGGCTCGGCGCGACGTCCGATAGGTAATGCTGTCGCCGGCGCTCCATGGTTCGGACGCCAAGTACCGGCTGCTGCTGGATATTTCACAGGAGATCAGCCGGACCTTCGACTTGCAGGAGGTCGTCAACCACCTGCTGGCCACCGTCCGGTCGGTGGTGGAGTACGACGCAGCCGGCGTCTTCGTGCTGCACCGGAATGTACCGACCGGTCCGCCCTGGGGAACGCCCTTCGCACCGGCGGTGGGCGGCAACGTCATCGCGGCCATGGCGTCCGTCGGGTTCGAGCATCGCACGGACGAGAACGACCCGATGCTCCGGACCGGCGCCGGCATCGTCGGCCACGTCATCAATACGGGCGAACGAGTGATCGCGTCCGACGTGAGCGTCGATCCCCACTACGTGCAGGGGCGAACCGAGACACGTTCGGAGCTGGCGGTGCCGATCGTGAGCAACGGCATGGTCATCGGCGCGCTCAACCTCGAAAGCGATCGACTCGCGGCGTTCTCCGAAGACGACGCGGATCTGCTCGAAGCGCTGGCCGTGGCGGCCGCCATCTGTATCGAGAAGGCCGTTCTCCACCGTCAGGTGATTCACAAGGAACTGATCGAGGCGCAGCTGAAGATTGCGAAGGACGTGCAATCGAGCTTGCTGCCCGCCGGCCCGCCCGTCGTCGCCGGCTACGACGTCGCCGGCCTCAACGTGCCCACGTGGGACATCGGCGGCGACTACTTTGACTATCTCTCGCTGCCCGATGGGCGGTTAGGTCTGGTGATTGCCGACGTGTCGGGCAAGGGCGTCCCGGCCGCGCTCCTCATGGCCACGTTCCGCGCCACGCTGCGCGCGTCGGCCAGCCGCAACCGTGCGATTCCGGTGATTGTGGACGAGCTTCACCGCACACTGGTGGAGTCAATGGACGTCTCACGGTACGTCACGGCGGTCTACGGCGTGCTCGATCCCCGCACCGGCCGATTTACGTATCTCAACTGCGGCCACAACCCGCCGATACTCTTGCGCGCGAGCGGGCGATGGGAGCGCCTGCAGACCAGTCGGCGCGCCATCGGCATGCTCGCCAATGACCCCGTGCCTGTGTCAGTGACCACGATCGGGCGCGGCGACACGCTGCTGATGTACACGGACGGCGTGGTCGATGCGGCGAACGACGAGTACTGCGAATTCGGCGAGCGCCGCCTCGTCTCAACGCTTCTGGCGTCCGCCGCGGAATCAGCGGCCGCGATTCTGGACGCGCTGGTCTACGAGACGCGCGCGCACACCGGGCGCGACCATTACGACGACGACTTCACACTGGTCGTCGTTAAACGACACTGAGATTGGCGGAGGGGCTTCGCCCCTGCCGCACCACCCCTACGAGCTCGCTCGCAGAATCTGCCTCCCGCAAGAAACACTCAGGCAGATTCTGCTGTGCTCGCTCGGGCGGCCTTCGCTTCGCTCGGCCTTTACTCTCGGCAACCTACGGGAAGACGCCCAGTTCCTGATAGGACCGGGCGATCTTGTCGATCGCGGTGCGGAACGCGGCGGAGCGCAAGTCGCCCAGCGCCGGTTCGCGCTTCAAGGCATCGCGGATGGCGTGATAGGCCACGCTCATCGTCTCTTCCAAGCCCGAGTTGACGATGTCTTCTTCACCAGCGCCGCTAATCAGCACGCGCCGCTCGTCCTCTGAAATCGACTTGCCGGTCAGCCGTTCGATCGCGCCGACGAAGTTGGCCTCTTCGCGTTCGGTGAGCCGCTTCTGGAGCCGGCCGAACCGGACATGCGAGAGGTTCTTCAACCATTCGAAATACGAGACGGTGACGCCGCCCGCGTTCGCGTAGATGTCGGGAATGACCATCAGGCCGCGGCTGCGGAAGATGGCCTCGGCGTCGGGCGTCGTGGGGCCGTTCGCGCCTTCGAGGATGATCTTCGCCTTGACGCGCGGCGCATTGTCGCCGGTCAGCACGTTCTCGAGGGCAGCGGGGACGAGAATGTCGCAGTCGAGCTCGAGCACGCTGGCGCCGTTGGCGATGTCGGTCGCGCCCGGAAACTTGAGAATCGATCCCGTGCTGCGTCGATGCGCGAAGACCGCGTCCGGATCGAGGCCCTTCGGATTGGCAATCGCGCCTTCCTGTTCCGCGATGGCCACGATGAGCCCGCCGCCTTCGTGACAGAACTTCGCGACGTGAAAGCCCACGTTGCCCAGGCCCTGCACGACGAGACGTTTGCCCGCGAGACCGGGCGTGAGCCCGAGCGCCTTCATGTCGTCGGCGAAACTGCACGCTTCGCGAATCGCGAAGTACAGCCCGCGCCCGGTGGCTTCGCGCCGGCCGCGCACGCCGCCTTGTGTGATCGGCTTGCCCGTGACGCAGCCCAGGCCGTCAATCTGGCCGGGATTCAGCGCCAGGTACGTGTCCACAATCCACGCCATCTCACGCTCGCCGGTGCCGTAATCGGGTGCCGGGACGTCGACGCCGGGTCCGATGAAGTTCTTCTTGATCAGCTCGTGCGTGTAACGGCGTGTAATGCGTTCGAGTTCGTCGACGTTGAACGTTTTCGGATCGATCTGCACGGCGCCCTTGGCGCCGCCGAACGGCACGTCGACGACGGCGCACTTGTAGGTCATCAACGCCGCCAGCGCCTTGACCTCTTCCTCGTCCACAAACGGCGCGTACCGGATGCCGCCCTTGGTCGGTTGCTTGTGATGACTGTGTTCGACGCGCCACGCGTTGATGTTCCGGAGTTGGCCGTCCGATCCGCGGAAGGGAAACGTGAAGCGATAGACGCTGTTGCACGCCTTCACGACATCAAGCAGGCCCTTGGGGAACGTACCGCCCACCATCGCCCGATCGACATACTGATTAACGGAATCAAAAAGACTCGTGGGATGGGACATTAGTCACCTCGCGCGCTTGGCGCACTGCCACTTGTATCACGCGACCCTCGGACCGAAGGCCGTACCGGCCAGATTCGCGAACAGCCGGTCTACAATCTAGCGGCACCGCAAAAGGAGCGCCGTTCATGAGAGGCATTGTCCTGGCAGTGGCGTCGCTGGCGCTGGCCGGCTTCGGCGTCCAGAGTCCTACGTTCACGCGCGCCTATCCGCTCGCGGCGACTGAAGGCGTGTTTGCCTATTCCCGCATTTCGCCGGACGGCCGGTATCTGGCCTATGCGGCGATGACGTATGACACGAGCCGGCCACGGCCGCAGTCGTCCGAGAACCTGTACGGGCCGATCGGTACGGTGACCAACCCCGGCACAGTCACCGTCGTCGATCTGCAATCGAGCAAGGTGCTGTTCACCGAGCGGGGGATTGACGCGTATTGGTCGCTCGATGGCAAACGCATTATTTACTCCGGGCCGTCTGTCAGTATTTGGCATCGCGAGACCGGCGACATCACGCGGAACGTGGTGCCCGGCAACCTCGGCGATTACTACAGCTGGGCGGTGCGGGACGGCAAGAACTTCATCCTCACCATTTCGAGCAATTACTACTACCTGGACGGCGACAAAGGTGTGATGCCGGCCGGGCACGTGACGTCGTGTCCCGGTATCGGCACCGGCGATCGACCGCTCATTTCCAAGGATGGGCTGCGGATCTCGACCTTCGTGCGCGGCAACGTCGTCGTGCGCGGGCTGACGGACTGCGACAACATCATCGACACCGGCATCGCGGGGCAGAAGGCGGATTTCTCGTACGATGGCCGCTACATTGCGTTCCACATGCAACGCCCTGGGACGCGTCACTACGATATTGCTGTGGTGGATCTGGAAGGGCGCACCGTTCGCAACGTGACGGCGAGCCTCAGCGGCTCGAGCCTGTTCCCAAATTTCACGCGGGATGGTCGCTTGTCATTTCGCTATGATTCGCCGGAGTACCGCGGATTCATGTTTGCGTCGAACGTCCTGAGCGTGCCGGCGACGCCTCTCCCGAAGGCCGGCGGCGCCTTGCCCCTCGAGCGAACGTGGCATGACATTTTCCCGGCAAGTCCGACGCCGTCGTCCGCCTACACGATGGTCCTGATCTGGAGCAGTTGGAGCGCGCATTCGCCGATCGCGCTCGCGGACATGCAGCGCGCGCGAGAGTATTTCCGTCACGAGCGATTTGACGTGAACGTGCTGGCCGCGCCGGAACCCGGCTCCCTCGACGCTGACGTCAACAGACTCTTGATCGCGAGCCGCGTCGATTTGCCGGCGATTGCAATCACACCAGCAGGTCTCGCCATGACCGAGGGCCGTAATCAGATGCCGACGACGCTGCTGTTTCGTGGCGATCAGTTGATCGATCGGCGATTGGGTGCGCAAACGTCCGAGGAGCTTCAGGCGTGGCTGGCCGCCGCCGGCGCGAAGCGGACGTTCAGATGACCGGTTGCGCGCGCCAGACATAGTCGGATCGAGACCCTTGCACAGGGCACGGGCCGGACGTAGGCTGAGGGACGGCGAGTGCCCTGGGCACTCACACCTGACGAAAGGAGCACTCCCATGAAAATGCTGAGAATCGCGGGCTCTCTCGCCATCGTTCTGTTGATCGGATTGACCCCGGTGAGGGCATTGCAGGCGCAGGCCGACAAGGAGGCCAAGGAAGTGGCGGATGCCATCGCTGCCTTCAAGGCTTCGGACAAACTGTTAGTGAAGTGGTTCGACACCGCGTATGGCTACGTCGTGTTCCCGACCATCGGGAAGGGCGCGGTGGGCGTCGGCGCCGCCAGTGGCGACGGCCGCGTATTCGAAAAGTCCGTTTATGTTGGCGACGCGCGTGTCACCCAACTCACGGTCGGCGCCCAGTTGGGCGGGCAGTCGTACTCCGAAGTCATCTTCTTCGAGAACAAGGCCGCCATGGACCGGTTCAAGGACGACCGGTTCGAGATGACCGCTGGCCTGAGTGCCGTGGCAGCCGCCGAAGGTGCGTCGAAGGACGCCAAATACTCACAAGGTGTTGCGGTGTTCACGCTGGCGAAAAAAGGCCTGATGGCTGAAGCGAGCGTCGGGGGACAGAAGTTCAAGTTCACGCCGATCAAGAAATAGCCGTGACCAGGCTGATTGGATTCGTCGCGGCCGTTCTCATCGGCGCCACGCTGCCGGCTCCGTCTGCGCAGGGCGCCGATCCCAAGTTCGATCCAGCGCGTGACGCGGCCGCCGACGTTCGCGCCGCGCTGGCAGAAGCCACCCGCACACATCGTCGCGTCATTCTGGACGTCGGCGGTGAGTGGTGCGGGTGGTGCCATACCCTCGATCGCTATTTCGTCGAGCATGCGGAATTGAAAGCGCTGCGCGACAAGCACTACGTCTGGCTCAAAGTGAACTACAGCCCGGAGAATAAGAACGAAGCCGTCCTCTCGCGCTACGGCCCGATTGAAGCGTACCCCTGGCTGTTCGTGCTCGATCAGGACGGGAAGCTGCTGGTCTCGCAGCGGACCGGCCCGCTCGAAGAAGGACCCTCGTACAACTTCGATCGCATGAAGGCGTTTCTGACGAAGTGGATCGCGCCCTAACCTGATGATTGGCAGGACCATCGGACCGTACGAGGTCATCTCCAAACTGGGTGCCGGCGGCATGGGCGAGGTGTATCTCGCTCGCGACAGCCGGCTCAATCGGGACGTGGCCATCAAAGTGTTGCCGGCCGCGTTCGCGAATGATCCTGAGCGGCTCGCACGGTTCACGCGTGAAGCGCAGACCCTCGCGGCACTCAATCACCCGAACATTGCGCACATCCACGGGCTCGAAGCACTCCCGCCGACGGAGTCTGGGCAGCCGGGCGGACACGCGCTCATCATGGAGTTCATCGAGGGCGACGATCTCTCGGCGCACATCGCTCGAGGGCCGATGGCTCTCGCCGAAGTCATTCCGATCGCCGCGCAAATCGCCGCCGCGCTCGAGACCGCGCACGAGCAGGGCATCGTGCATCGTGATCTGAAGCCAGCCAACATCAAGCTCAGGTCCGATGGCACGGTGAAGGTCCTGGACTTTGGACTCGCGAAAGCGCTCGGCCCGGACGGCCCGGATTCGTCGTCCCAGGCGATGAACTCGCCGACGCTGACCGCGCGCGCGACCGCCATGGGCATGATCATCGGCACGGCCGCCTACATGGCACCCGAGCAGGCCAAAGGCAAGCCGGTCGATCGACGCGCGGACATCTGGGCGTTCGGAGTCGTGCTTTACGAAATGCTGACGGGCCGCCGCGCGTTCGAGGGCGAGGACGTGTCGACGACGCTGGCGGCGGTGTTGATGAAGGATCCGGTGTGGGCCGCGTTTCCGGCAGGGACGCCACCGGCGATTCAAAAACTCATTCAGCGCTGTCTCGAGCGCGATCCTAGACAGCGGCTTCGCGACATCGGCGAAGCGCGCATTCTCTTGAACGATGCGAGTGCGATGCGAGAGACACCGCCAACGGCGAGCGCGCCGCCAGCCGCGCCCGCGGCCCGCGTTCCGTGGATCATCGCCGCGGCCGCCGTGATTGCCGCCGCGATCTTCGGCGTGCAGTGGGCCAGGTCTTCGACCAGCGCGGTCCCGGCCGACCGCATTGAAGCGTCGTTGCCGCCGCCCAAGGATCAGTCGTACGCCAGCTCATTCGCACTTTCGCCAGACGGCCGTCGTGTGGTGTCGACGATGACGACGGATGAGACCGGCGCGTCAAAACTCTGGCTGCGCGAACTGGCGGGCGGGCAGGCCGTCCCGATCCCGCATACCGAGGGCGGGTTTGGACCGTTCTGGTCGCCAGACGGCAGTGAGATCGGGTTCTTCGCGGACGGTCAGATGAAGCGTGTCGATCTGCAGGGCGGGCCGCCGCAGGTGATTTGTGACGCGCCGTCTCCGCGCGGTGCGGCCTGGGGGCCTGACAACATCATCGTCGTCGCCGAATCGTTTCGCGCGGGACTCAAGAAGGTGGACGCGCGAGGCGGGAAGCCGGCGGAGTTGACGAAACTGGATGAGAAGACGGAAAAGAGCCATCGATGGCCGGTGTTTTTGCCGGGAGGCAAGGACCTCTTGTTTCTGGCCCAGACCGGCGAAGCCGGTACCAAGGATGACGCGAGCACGATTGAGGTGCTGCAGATGGCCACCGGCACGCGCACGAAGTTGATCAAGGCCAATTCGGCGCCGCTCTATTCGACCGCCGGGTACGTCCTGTTCTGGCGCGAGAGCGCGCTTCGTGGCCAGGCGTTCGACGCCGGCAAACGGACGGTGTCCGGTAACGTGTTTGTCGTCGCGAATGATGTGTACTTCGACACCAACGAAAGACCACTCGCCTCGATCGCCGGCGCGGGCACGCTGATCTACGCCAGCGGCGCCTCTGCCAATCGCTCGTCTCTGTTGATCGTGGACCGGGCAGGCCGCACCCAGAAGACGATCGCCGAAGGCGTCGTCACCGCCGGCGGCTTGACGCTGTCTCATGATGGGACGCGTCTGGCGGTGCCCGTCTACGCTCAAGGCGCCAAAGACGCGAACATCTGGGTGTATGACCTCGTGCGCAACACGGGGAGGCCCATCACGTTCGATGCGGGTGACGACTACAACCCGGTCTGGTCCGAGGACGACTCCGAGCTGATCTACACCAATGTGCTTAAGAACGATGGGGTGGCCGTTCGCCGGTACTCCGATGGCCGAGGCGAGTCGCATCAGGCCGCGACGTACGCCAGCGGCTTATGGACGTGGCAGTGGTCCAAGGACGGCACATGGCTGCTGGTCGGCGCTCAGGGCAACGCGACGGGCGTGGATATCTTCCGCGCCGACCTCGCGACCAACAAGGTGACCGCGCTGGTGAGTACGAAGTTCAGTGACGACCTGCCCTCACTGTCGCCGGACAATCGTTGGCTGGCCTATACGAGCGACGAGTCGGGTACGTCCGAAGTCTTCGTGAAGCCGCTCACCGGCGAAGGCCGATGGGGCATTTCAGGTTCGGGCGGCGGCGTACCGTTGTGGCGTCGCGACGGGCGTGAGTTGTACTTTTTGTCGCCGCGCAATCAGTTGATGGCGGTCGAGGTCGATCCCACCGGCCCCGCGTTCAAGTTCGGTGTGCCGGCGCCATTGTTCCGGGCGGATTTTCTGGCCTGGGATGCCGAAAACTTCTATGCGCCGTTTGCGGATGGCAAGCGTTTCGCGGTGAATGTGCTGCCCGGACGAACCGCCGTCTTCCTGACGCTCGTCACCAACTGGCGGCCCGCGGTCGCGCAGAAGTAACTCGACCCGCGCTGGGCCATAATCGGCAGGCCCGTGTCCTTCGTTTTTACTCTGCTGCTCAGCGCCCTGTCCCTGGCCTGGGTGCTGTTCGTCATCAGCCCGCAAATCTATCGGCCGGTGATGTTGCTCATCGGCGTGTGGGCGATTATCCGCACGACGCCGACCAAAGGCCGGTTCGGACCGGCGATTGACGCCGCCTGGGTCGTGGCCGCGCTCTTCAGCCTGGGGTGGCCGCTCGCGCAGGGCGAGGCGTTTCTGTATCGCGCCGCGAATCCGACAGGCGGCGATCTGCTTGCGGGACTCATCGCGATTGTTGTGGTGCTCGAAGCGGCGCGGCGCACGACCGGCTGGATTCTGCCGGGCTCCGCGTTGGCGTTTCTCGGCTACGCGGTCGCCGGGCCGTGGCTGTCGTCGATTGGCCTGTCCGGGCTCGCGCACCGTGGCTACGACTTGCCGAGGCTCGTCGGTAACCTCTACATGACGCTCGAGGGCATCTATGGTGTGCCGCTCGACGTCGCTGTCACGTACATCATTCTCTTCAGCATCTACGGCGCCGTGCTCGAACGTTCAGGCGCCGGCACCTTCTTTCTGAACTTCGCGATGTCGCTCTCGCGCCGTGGCAATCCCGCGCGTTCGGCCGGCCGGTCCGTGACGCTGGCGGGTTTTCTGCTGGGCACCGTGTCAGGCAGTGGAGTGGCGACGACGGTGACGCTGGGTTCGGTGGCATGGCCGGTGATGAAACGGGTCGGCATCGCCGCCGACACCGCCGGCGCCATGCTCGCCGCGTCCGGTATCGGCGCATTGCTTTCACCGCCCACGCTGGGCGCCGCGGCATTTCTCATCGCGGAGTATTTGCGCATCTCGTACCTGCAAGTGCTCGTCATGGCCACGATTCCAACGGCGCTGTACTACTTGTCGATTGGATTGATGATTGAAGGCGATACAGGTTCCGGGGTTCCGGGGTTCCGGGGTTCCGAGGTTCGCGGGTTCGAGGTTCCGGGTTCGGGGTTCGAGGTTCGCCGTTCGAACCAGGAGGAACCTAGAACCCAGAACCCGGAACCTGGAACCCAGAACCCGGAACCCAGAACCAGAGAACCCCGGAACCCCGGAACCTCGGAACCCCGGAACCAGTACCTGCATTTCACTTCGTTGGTCCTCGTCGCCATCCTCATGGCCTGGGGGATGTCGCCGTTCCGCGCGGTGTTCTGGGCCATTCTCGCGGCGATTGCGTTGAGCTTTGCGATGGCGCGGGACGAGTGGCTGACGCCAAAACGGTTTGGTGTGGCCTTATCCGAGGGCGGCAAAGACGTGTTGCCCGTGCTCGCCACAACTGCGGTGGCCGGCATCATCGTCGGCGTCGTGACCCTGACCGGTCTCGGTCTCAAAGCGGCCGGGCTCATCGTCGGAATGGCCGGCGGATCGTTGCCGCTGACCGTCGTGTTCTCGGCGATTGCCGTCTGGATCCTGGGCCTGGCGGTGCCGGTGACGGCGTCGTACATCATTTCGGCGGTCATGGTTGTGCCGGCACTGACGTCGGTGGGCGTCGCGCCGGCGGCGGCGCACATGTTCATCTTCTACTACGCGGTGCTGTCGGAAGTGAGTCCACCGACGGCGCTGGCACCGTTTGCGGCGGCGGCGATCACGGGCGGGCGTCCGTTCCGCACGATGATGCTGACGTGGAAATACTCACTGCCGGCGTTTCTCGTGCCGTTTGCGTTCACCCTGGATCCGCGGGGCTTGGGACTGCTTCTGGCGGGCAGCTGGGTGGATGTGGTGTTGAGCACCGTCACCGCCGGCGTCGGTGTGGCGGGGCTGGCGATGGGATTCGGCGGCTGGGCCATCGGGCGGGCCTCGAAAACGGCGCAGATCGTCGCGGCGGCCGGCGGCCTGCTGCTGTTCCACCCGGCGCCGTGGGCCGACATCGCCGGTCTGGTCTGCCTGCTGGCCGCGGTAACGATTGCCCGTCGGCGCGCGTAATTCTGCTATCGTTTAGCCGCCCAGTCTCCCGGAGGAGCAATGCATACAGTGAAACGACACATCTTCTTGATTACCACCCTGGCCGTGATCGGTCTGGCCGTGGTGCCTCTGACCCGGTTCGCGTCGGTTCGCGCGGCAGCGCCGCAAGCCGCACCGGCGGTCACGTCGCCCAAGGCCGAATGGGGCCACAACGTTGGCGATGACTACTTCCTCGCCAACTATCAGCAGTTGATCGCCTATTGGCGGAAGCTCGACAAGGAATCCGATCGCATGCAGGTGGTCGAGATCGGTCAGACGGCGATGAAGAAGCCGCAGCTGATGGCGATCATCACCGCGCCGGGTAACTTCGCGAAGCTCGAACGCTACAAGGAGATTTCGCGCCGCCTGTCGCTCGCCGAAGGGCTGACGGATGACCAGGCGCGCGCGCTCGCGAAGGAAGGAAAGTCGGTCGTGTGGGTGGACGGCGGCCTGCACGCCAGCGAAGTGCTTGGCGCGCAGCAGTTGCTTGAATTCGTCTACCAGATGGTTTCAAAGACCGACGAGGAGACGATGCGATTCCTGAACGATGTCATCATCCTTGCGGTGCCGGCGAATCCGGACGGCATGGATCTGGTGTCGGACGCGTACATGAAGTACACGGGGACGACGGGCGGCCATCCGGGGCTCTACAACTTCTACGCGGGCCACGACAACAATCGCGATTCGTACATGAACGCACTGCCGGAGACCACGAACATGAGCAAGATCATGTATCGCGAGTGGTTCCCGCAGATCATGTACAACCACCATCAGACCGGCCCCGGCGGCGCGATCATGTTCGCCCCGCCGTTCCGCGATCCGCACAACTACAACTTCCATCCGATGACGCCGGCCAATGTGGACCTGATTGGGTCGATCATGGCGACGCGGTTCATCGAAGAAGGCAAGCCGGGCGTGGTCTCGCGGAAGGGCGCGTCGTATTCCACGTGGTGGAATGGCGGCCTGCGCACGACCGCCTATTTCCACAATCAGATCGGCATCCTGACCGAGACGATCGGCAACCCGACGCCGGGTAGCGTGCAGTTCAGCGGCGCCAACTTCGGCGTGTCGAATTCGAGCGCGTGGTGGGCGATTACGCCACAGGCGGTGTGGCACTTCCGTCAGTCCATCGACTATTCGATGACCGCCAATCGCGCTGTGCTGGATTTTGCGTCGCGGTATCGCGAAACGAATCTCTATCGCATCTACCAGATGGGCAAGGACGAGATTAAGTGGGGCAATGAAGACCACTGGACGTTCACACCGCATCGGCTCGAGAAGATCGCGGCGTCCGGTGCGCCGCCGCCTCCAGCGCCTGTGGCGGGCGGTGCGGTGGGAAGTGGTTCGAACGTGCAAGCCGGAGCCGGAGCCGGAGCCGCGGCTGCCGGTGCGGGTGGTCGCGGTGCTGGCGGCGGACGTGGCGGCGGACGAGGCGGCGGCCTTGGCGGCAACGCGCTCTACGCGGCGTACACGACGAAAGAAAATCGTGATCCGCGCGGGTTCATCATGCCGTCAGACTCGCCCGACTTTGGCACGACCGTCCGGTTCGTCAACGCACTGATCAAGTCGGGCATCACCGTCTATCGCGCGAGCGCGCCGTTCACGGTCAATGGCAAGCAGTACCCGGCCGAGTCGCTCGTCATCAAGACGAACCAGTCGTTCCGTCCGCACGTGATGGACATGTTCGAGCCGCAGGATCATCCGGACGACATTCCGTATCCGGGCGCGCCGCCCACGCGGCCGTATGACAACGCCGGCTACACGCTCGCGTTCCAGATGGGCGTGCAGTTCGATCGCATTCTCGACGGCTTCGACGGCCCGTTCGTGAAGCTGACGGACTTCGCCAAAGTACCGGCCGGCCAGATCAAGGGACCGCAGCAGGTCGCCGGCTTCTACTTCAGCCACAAGTCCAACGACAGCTTCATTGCGATTAACCGCCTGCTCGCGGCCGGTGAAGAAGTCTCGTGGTTGTGGGATGGGCCGATGGGCCAGGGCACGTTCTTCGTGACCAGCAAGCCGACCACCCGCGCGATTCTGCAGAAGGCCGCGACGGATCTCGGCGTCAGCTTCGAGAGCACTACGACCGCGCCGACGGGGCCGTCCGCGAAGCTCAAGAAACTCCGCATCGGCTTGTTCGATACTTACGGCGGTGGCATGCCAGCCGGCTGGACGCGTCTGCTCCTCGAGAACTTCGAGTTCCAGTTCGACGTCGTCTATCCGCCGATGTTGGATGCGGGCAACCTCCGTGCGAAGTACGACGTGCTGATCTTCAACGACGCGGGCCTGTCGGCCGGTGGCGGTGGTGGACGCGGCGGCGGTGGCGCTCCGGCAGGTGGCGATGCGCCGCCTCCCGGCGGTGACGTGACGGCTGGCCGTGCCGCAGGCGCGGCGGGTGCTGGTGCGGGCGGCGCGGGCGGGGGCGCAGGCGGCGGGCGCGGCCAGGGCGCCGGCGCGGCTGGTGGGCAGGGCGCTGGTCGAGGCGCAGGTGTTCGTGCCGCGGGCGACGATCGGCCGGCCTTCATCGATTACCCGGAAGAGTTCACGAAGCGTCGCGGCAACGTGTCGGCGGCGACGATGGACCAGATCAAGAAGTTCGTGGAAGAGGGTGGCACGGTCATCGCGATCGGCGGCGCGGCGCAGTCGGCCGTCTCGATGTTCAAGCTCCCGCTCTCGAACCACTTGGTCAAAGCGGATGGCACCACCATTCCCGGCACCGACTACTACGTCCCGGGTTCGGTCCTGCGCGTCGCGGTTGATCCGAAGAATCCGCTGGCGCACGGCTACGGCGCCGAGGCCGACATCTTCTTCGACAACAGCCCCGTCTGGAAGGTGGATCGTGCGGCCGGCGCGCCGGGCGTCGAGATTCACAACGTCGCGTGGTTCGCGAGCCCGGAGCCTCTGCGCAGCGGCTGGGCGTGGGGTCAGAAGTATCTCGACAAGGGCATCCAGATCGCGGAAGCCAGCATCGGTCAGGGCCGCGTCTTCGTGTTCGGCAATGACCTGCTGTTCCGGTCGCAGCCGCACGGCAACTACCGCTTCCTCTTCAACGGCATGTACCTCTCGGTCGCGCCGACGATGAAAGCGGGAGCGGGACAGTAGACAGTTCGATGTATCGATCTATCTGACTATCGATCTATCGATCTAACTATGGTGGGCCTGGTGACTTCGGTTGCCAGGCCCGTTCTTCAGGTAACGACGGGTAACGACAGGTGACGACGGGTAACGACGGGGGAGGCACGGAAGTCGTGGGTTTCGTGAAGAGAAAACCAACCGATCTCCGTGCCTCCGCGTCTCTCCGTGCCTCCGTGTGGACTGATCTAGTCTAGCGCTGTGGCAGCGGGCTTCCGCCGCCACGTCCACCGGGCGGCGGTGGCGGCGCCGGCATCTGACCGGGCGCGAAGCGCGGCAGCATCTGGTCGCGCATCGCGATGTGATACAGCGCCGATGCAATCGCGACCGCGGACTTCTTCACATCGGCTTCGACGATGCGCTCGTATGTATCGAGGTTGGTGTGCCACGTGTGGCTGTTGTATTCGATCGTGTCCTGGTTCAAGCCGATGCCGGGCAGGCCGGCGGCGTTGAATGACGTGCTGTCCGTGCCGCCGGGGTTGCGGCTGGTCGTCGTGGTGGCGCCGTACACCCCGAGATCTTCAAACTGTTTGAAGAACTGGCCGAGGATCTGCCCGGCCTCGGGCGGTCCGAAGATCGATCCGCCGCGGATCCGGCCGGTGCCGCCATCCACGTTGAAGTAGCCGTTGAACTTGGCGAACTCGGGTTTCGGGTTCTCCGCGGTGCCGAAGTGCTGTTCGACGTAGGCCTTCGATCCCAGCAGACCCTGTTCTTCGCCGCCCCAGAGCGCGACGCGGATCGTGCGGCGTGGCTTCACGCCAATCGCCTGCAGAATGCGCGCGGCTTCCATCATCACCGCGCAGCCAATGGCGTTGTCCGTGGCGCCCGTAGCCGAGTGCCACGAATCGAGGTGGCCGCCGAGCATCACGACTTCGTCGGCCTTGTCCGTACCGGGAATCTCGGCGATCGCGTTATAGGAGGTCTTGCCTAGCGGGAACGTCTTGTTCTGGATGTTGAATTCGAGCGTGACCGGGGTGCCGTCCGCGAGGATGCGCGCGATGCGGCCGTAGTCTTCGTTGCGCATGACCACGGTCGGCAGATTCTGCGTGAGGTCGTACGCCGTGCCATTGAAGGCGCGAATCTGACCGTGCTCGCGGCCCGCGTCGTTGATGCGCACGGCCGCGTTCGCCAGGACGAAGTCGTTGATCATCGTGTTGACCTGAGCGGGCGTCAGTCGCACGGGACCGGCCGGCGGCGTCGCGGGTGTCGCCGCGCCACGGCCGCCAGCGCCAGCCGGCGCCGCCGCTGGAGGATTGCCTTGCCGTCCGCCTCGTCCGCCGGCTGCGGCCGCCGCGTTGGGATCCGGGTTGTAGCGCGCCTTCGCGACGTCATCCGCGGTCCGTTTGGCCGGTGCGACTTCCTGGAACGGCACCACCGTCGGCGCGCCCATCAGCACGATCGCACCCTTGATCTTGGGCGCCAGGCTCGCGAGATACGCCTTCACGTCCGCTTCCGTCGGGCCGAGGCGCTGCACGCCGCCACGCCCGCCGCCTTGACCGCCGCCGCGAGCGGCAGCGGCGAGGGCCGCCAACGCCGCCGCCACATCGTCTCCGCCACCTGCCGGGGCGCCGGCGCCCGCCGGCGGAGCCTCGACAATCGGGCCCTGCGGCGCGACGATGTTGATCGCCTGCGCGGTCACCGTGCCCTTCGTGGACGGCGTCCACGCCAGCACTTCGAAGACCAGGTTGTCTTTGACCGGCGCGATGATGTGTCCGGTGGCCTTCTCGTTGAGCCAGCCTTCGCGGACGACCTTCGACCCGGCGATCGTCCCGAAGTCCCAAGGCTCAAGCTTGCCATTCTTGAAGCCCCACGATTCCATCTGCTTGACGGCCCACTTTGCGGCGTTTTCGTGATTGGGCGACCCGGTCAGGCGCGGACCATAGACATCCGTCAGGTAGTGCATCGTCTTCATGATCTGCGAGTTGTCCATGCCCTCCTTTCGGATGCGGGCATTGACGTCCTGGTCGATGCGTTCCGTGCTCTGTGCGGCCGGCGCGGCGATGATCAGGCTGAGGACAAAGAGTGGGGCGAAGGCTTTGCGGAACATCTGAAGCTCCTCTAACATCTACGATTAACTTCGAACTTCGAACTTCGAAGCATCGAGCGAAATGATACATGACCAAGGAAATCTGGGCCTATCCTCCTGAGTTCATGGAGGCGCTGCCGCGATTTGGTCTGGCACCGCGCCCGGATACGCCGCCGCGCTTCGTGCGCGACCAGTTGAGCGATCTCTATCGTCATGAAATCCGGCGCTTGCGGGATCGGCTGCGCGCGAAGGAGTTTCCGAAGAAGGACTACATCGGTCACGTCATCGCCTTGCGCAAGAGATACTGGCCGCTGGCGCTGACACCCGAACAATGGGAACAGGTCTGTGCACCAGGCACTCAGCGCTAAGCACTCAGCACCAAGAACCCTATGAAACTTGCACTGATCCAGCACCACGCGACGTCCGACGTGGCGGCCAATCTTCGTCGCGCCGTTGAAGCGTCCCGCCGCGCAGCAGGCGAGGGTGCCGGCCTCATCGCGTTTCCTGAGCTCGCGTTCACGCCGTTCTATCCGCAAGCGCCGCCGACCGGCGACGTACGGGCGTTGGCCGAGTCCGTGCCGGGCCCGATCACCGAGCGATTCCAAGCGCTGGCGCAGGAACTGGGTGCGGTGTTTGTGCTGAATCTGTTCGAACGCGATGGCGACCGGACCTACGATTGCTCACCCGTGATCGATGCTGATGGCCGGCTGCTGGGCCGCACGCGGATGGTCCACATCACGGAATATCCCTGCTTCCACGAACGCCAGTACTACGCCCCCAGTGACCTTGGCGCGCCTGTGTTCGACACGCGCGTCGGCCGCATCGGTGTGGCTATTTGCTACGACCGGCACTTTCCCGAATACATGCGCGCGCTCGCGATCGGCGGCGCCGATCTCGTCGTGGTGCCGCAGGCCGGCATCGTCGATGAATGGCCCGCCGGGTTCTTCGAGGGCGAGATGTGCACGGCCGCGTTCCAGAACGGATACTTTGTCGCCCTATGTAACCGCGTTGGTGCGGAGGCTCGTCTGACGTTTGCGGGGGAGTCCTTCGTGTGCGGGCCAGAGGGGAGTGTGCGCGCCCGCGCCCCGAAGGGCGCGGACGCGCAACTGCTGGTCGAGATCGATCTCGCCGACGCCGAACATTCACATGCCCGGCGCGTGCTGCTGCGCGATCGCCGGCCGGAGCTGTACGGAACGTGGCTTGGACCGTCTTAGTGCACGTGAATCCGTTGCGCGTACACAAAACCGTCGCGCTGGGCACCCTTCACCTCGGCGCGAGCGCCGTTCGCCAGATCAAGAAAGCGTGAGTTGCCGAAGAACTCGGTCAGTGCATCGCCTTTGACCAGGCGGCCATCCACCTCGAACTGGAATGCCGCGGCTGTGCCGGTGAAATTGGACACGGTTCCGTTCAGATTGACGCCAATGGCCGTGTTCGTGTTCTGAATGTCGATCGTTCGCGCGAGGAGCGTTCCGGCGTTGGTCTGTCCCTTGACGTGCACACGCTGACCGACCTCCAGGCTGCTGAAACTGGCCGGAGCGCCCGCCACATAGAACGTCGTGGCCGCATTAGTTGTCACCGTGCGGCCCGCGACCACCAGGTTGAGTGCCGCGGTCGTCGGCGGCAGCGACTCGACGCGACCTTCCAGCTGTTCTTCGCGGCCGAGACTTCGTCGGTCGGATTCAACCGTTGCGCTCGTGTCCGACACACTCACGGTCAATTCGATCGTCTGGCCGGCCTGAAGATCGATCAGCGAGACCGACGCGAGGATGCCCGGCGCGCTGAAGCGAAGGTCAGCGTTCCCTGGCGGCACATTCAGCAGCGCAAATCGGCCAGCGGCATTGACCTGTGCCGTGACATTCGTGCCGCTGACTGAAACCGTCATGCCCGCAGGAATAGTCAGCATCGGGCCGGCCACGACGGACTGCGTCGATCCGTTACCGGGGCCGGGAGCGACCACACTGCCATTGACGGTCACGCCGGACTGACCTGATGGGGACGTCGGATTCGAGTTGCTGCACGCGGTCACGCTGCCGATGGCAAGCACAATGGCGACAAGCAAGATATGACGTTGCACGTTGAACCTCCTGCCGAAAATGAAATTGATCTGACCTGCTAGACAGAGCAAACCTCGTTCCATGGCCGTCTGGATGGAGACGGCGTGAATTGCGAGGCTTTGGGCTGAACAACGAGTCGGCGACAGGTTTGTCGGTGTGTCAGAACGACTAATCTGAGGTCGTTGTTACGTAGTCACGGACGGGTCTTACCCAAGCCGCTCGGGCTCCCATCGCAATCCCGTCGTCAGGATGCGTTGGAGGAGCGCGGGGTATGCGAGGCCGGCTGCGGCCGCTGAGGCCGCGAAATCCTCGGTTCGGGCGATCTGCGGATTGGGATTGGCTTCGATGACGTAGACGCGGCCCTCCGCGTCGAGCCGCAGGTCCACGCGGGCGTACCCACTCTGTTCGAGCGCTTTGTACGTCCGTCGCGCGACGTGCTGCACACGCGCACGTCCCGCCTCATCGAGAAACGCGGCCTCGGCCGTCGCAATGCCGAACTTCTCCTGGTATTTCGTGTTCCATTTCACGCGCTCGGTCGCGATCCGATGTTGCCCTTCGGACATCTTGGCGAACGTCATTTCCCAGACAGGAAACACCTGGAGGCGCTGGTTGCCCAGAATCGCGCAATACAACTCCCGGCCGTCGATGAACCGCTCGACAATCGCGTCCGTCTTGATGGAGTCGTGAATGAACTGCACGCGCTCGAGCATGCGGGCATCGTCGGTCACGACCGAAGCCTGCGAAATCCCGATCGACGCTTCTTGCGTGAGCGATTTGACGATGGCGGGGTAGGTGAGGCGCTTGGGCAGCCGCGCTTTGCGGCCGCGGCTGACCACGGTGAACTCGGGCACCGGAATCCGATGGTAGTGCAGCAGTTTCTTCGAGAGCGCTTTGTCGCGGGCGATGAACATGCCGCGAGGATTGCAACCGGTGTAGGGCAGGCGCAGCAGTTCGAGGTAGCTGACGACATTCTGATCGAACGTGCCGACTTCGTGAAAGGCTTCGAGCAAATTGAAGGCGATGTGCGGCTTGAAGTCGTCGTTGGCCTGGCGGATGGCGGCCAGATCGTCCTTGACGCCGAGCACCTGGACGTCGTGGCCGAGCGCATCGCGCAACGTCGAGATCACGTCGTGCTCGGTCCGCCACGGTGCGGTATTGGTGTCGATGCCGGCAACGTCGTCTGGCGGCACGAGGTAGTCGTGGACGAGGACGAGGACGCGAAGTTTCCTCACGGTCGGGGTAGATGATAGCAGCAGAGTCCGGCGGGCTAAAGCCCGCCGGCTACGCGATCGTTCGCCGAAATGGATCCACAGGCAGCACGAAGCGCTGCGCGTCCGGTCCCGTGCCGGGCAGAATCTCGCGCAGGTACCAGTCGATGCCGCGCTCGGCGCGCCAGTCGCGGGGATATCCGAGCGAGACTTCCTCATACCTCACGCCGTGCCGGAATAACGTCGTCCGGAAATGCAGGTGGCCGGAGACGACGGCGATGGCGCGGTACCGCTGGCCCCAGTCTTCGGTCAGCGCCGTCCCACTCCACACGGAGAATCGCGGAATGCGTGGTGGACGAGCGAGGTCGTAGCGCAGCGGCCAATGATTGATGAGGACGGTGCGGGCACCTGCCGGCAGCGCGTTCAGCCTGGCTTCCGTGGCTGCGCATCGAGCGTGGCACCAGGCCGGCAGCGACGGGAATGGCGACGGATCCATCATCCGCTCGTCGTTCGACACGACACCGCTTTCCTTGGCCCAGGAAATGGCTTCCGCCTCCGGTATGCCTTCGGGACGGAAGGTGTAGTCGAACAGCAAGAACATCGGCACGATGAAGGTGCCCAGGGCGCCCGGCCATTCAACATACGGATCTTCGGGCGTCAACACGCCGCGAGCCCGGCACAGCCCGACGAGTTCGTCGTACCGCTGGACTGACGGGCCGGTTCGCTTGCTCCACAGGTCGTGATTACCGGGCGTCCAAATCAGGCGGGCGAAACGGGGCGCGAACGCATCGAGCGCCATCTCCAGATGTTCGAGTTTTTCGCCGATGTCGCCCGCAATGATCAGCCAGTCGTCTGGGTGCGTGCCGAGCGTCGCGAGTGCGTCGCGGTTGGCGCGCTGGTTGAGGTGGAGGTCGCTGATGGCCAGCAGCCGGCCTGAGAAAAACGAGCTCATCAGAAGGGCTGCACCAGGAACGCCGGCGCCACGCCATCCGCCGCGTGCGCCGCGATAGCCGCCAGATGCGTCGCGCCGGCGTGCCAGAGGTGAAACGCCCAACGGGGATCGGTGCCTGCCAGCGATCCGGCGAAGCCGATGCGGGCGCCCTGCGCGTCCAGCGTGAACGAAATCTCGGAGAGCGGCACGGAAATGCCGACGCCGCGTGCCTTGACGTACGCTTCCTTTAACGTCCAGTACGTCAGAAAGCGATCGCGCCAGCGTTCGCCGTGCGCCCGGACGTCGTCGGCCTCGACTGGCGAACAGTAGCGCGGCACGATGGCCGGGTCCGGTGCACGCCTGGTCAAATCCTCGACGTCCACGCCGATCTCGCGGTCTCGCGCCAATGCGCAAATCACGAGGCCCGCGCTGTGCGACAGATTGAAACGGAGGTTGGTGTGGGCTTGATCGATCTCGGGACGGCCATGCGGGCCCTCGCGCCAGGCCCACGCGGACGGATCGACGGAGAGTGCGCGGCCCACCAGCGTGCGCGCCATGAGCCGGCCCACGGCGAACATCATGCGGTCGTCGTCATGCCGGAATTGTTCGAAGCGGGCCCGTTCGGCGGCGGGCATCCACCGCAGGGCCTCAGCGATGCGATCCCGATCGGCGCCGATGGCGCGCGCATCCGCGACGAACACCTGAACTTCGTTCCGATCCGGCCATGACGCCGCCGCCAACATTGCGATAGTATGTCGCGGCTTTGATGTCCATTGCGTGTCTCTTTCCTGGTCAGGGTTCTCAAGCGAAGGGCATGGGCGCCGCGCTGTTCGATCGGTTTCCCGATTGGACCTCGGATGCCGATGCCGTGCTCGGTTATTCCATTCGCGAATTGTGCGTGGACGATCCGCGAGGCGAACTGGGGCTCACCCAGTTCACGCAGCCCGCGTTGTTCATCGTCAACGCGCTCACGTATCGGGCACGGATGGAGGATGGTGGCGCAACACCCGCCTTCGTGGCTGGACATAGTTTGGGCGAATACAATGCGTTGCTTGCCGCCGGTGCGTTCGATTTCAAGACCGGCGTGACGCTGGTTAAACGTCGTGGCGCGCTGATGGGGCAGATCAGTGGCGGTGGCATGGCCGCCGTGATCGGCATGGAGCCGGCCCGCATTCAGGAGCTCCTGCAGACGACTGAAGAGGGCCGTCGCCTGGACGTGGCCAACTTCAACTCCTTCGAGCAGACGGTCATCGCGGGGCCGACCGACGCCATCGGTGCGGTCAAGCCGATGTTCGAAGAAGCCGGCGTCCGGCTGTTCATCCCGCTGAAAGTGAGCGCACCGTTCCACTCGCGCTACATGCGCGAACCGCAAGCCGAGTTCGGCGAATTCCTGAAAGGCTTCACCTTCGCACCGCCGTCCATCCCGGTCGTCGCCAACGCCACGAGCCGCCCCTACGAACCCGATCACGTCCGCGAGACCCTCGCGAGCCAAATCGGCAGCGCGGTCCGCTGGCTGGATTCGATGGTGTGGCTACTCGATCAGGGCGTGACGAACTTCGAGGAAGTGGGGCCGGGGAGTGTGCTCGCGAAGCTGATACAGCAGATCAAAAAGAAAAGGACGTGAAGGGAGTTAAGGACGTGAAGACGTCACGGACGTGAAGGCAGTCCTAACGCGTCGGCTTGCCGCTGGTTTCGCCGCGATGCCCTTGGTCGCGGCGCTCTCGATGTTTCTCATTGTGCCGTTCTTGCCGACTGCCTCGAACACCCGCATCGACGCATCTCTGTTCGAGCTCTCTGCAGCGATGGCCGTCCACGTCTTGATTGCGGCGATTGTGATTGTCGTCGTCGAAGCCGGTCCGCTCTTCTTCTGGTGGCAGCGAAACCGGACGATCTCCTTCAGTTCCACAATGCTCTGGGCGGCCGTCCTGGGGAATACGCCGGCGGTGCTTGCCGTCGTGATCTTCGTGTCCGGTCGCGCCCTTCGCGGTCAGCCGTTTGACGACTTGGCGTGGATATCGAGGCCGTTCGCTCTCGGAACCACGGTCGGGTTGATCTGTGGCTTGGCGTTCTGGCTCATCGCGCTGCATCCGTGGCGGGCCGCGACGTCTTCGCTTCCTTGACTCCCTTCACGTCCTTCCTTGTTATTTTCCAACCACCCGCACCTCGCCGTTAGTTGTCTCCAGCCGAATTTCGGGTCCGCCGCCGCCGATCGTGGCGTCCAGGCGGCGGTTTGATTGTTCGGTCGCTTGCACGGTCAGATTCTCGGTGTGGACGATGCCGTTGGCGACGCGGCCCGCAATGGTCGCCTTGGCGGTCGTCGGAATCGTCACGATGATCTGGCCATTCGTGGTCTTGCACCGCACACCCGAGGCGCCAATCGTGGTGAAATCGAGATCGATCTGGCCATTCACGGAACTGATGTCGGCGCCATCGCCCAGGCGCGCAGCCACGACGCGCCCGTTGGTCGTCTCAACGCGCAGGACTCCGGTAATGCCGTCAACATCCACATCGCCGTTGGTGCCTTTGATCGTGATGTTCACGGTTCGCGGCACCTTGATTTCGTAGCTTACGCTGCGCGACCGGTTCAGACCCACCATTCCTCGCGTGCCATCAAGCGACACCCCATCTGCCGTCACAGACTCCTCGATCGTGAACGCCTTGAGGGCTGTCTGAGCGGCCTCTTCCGTCGGGGCCTTGGCGATCCGCGTGGCCGTGACTTCGATCTTCTCGCCGTCGCCCGCCAGGACGTGGACCCGCCCGTTACTTTCGCGGATCTCGAGGGTGGCCCCGGCTTTCACCGGGTAAGAGCGCGTCCACGTGTCCCGGGCCTCCACGCCGCTGCCGAGGTGAAGGTTGCAGGCCGAGACCAGCGCGGTCGTGAGCATGAGGCCGGCGGAAGCAGCCAGCCGCAGAACGGTGGGGATTCGCATGCCCGGATGATACGGCGGGTCCGCCTGCCGGGTTCATCGTGGTAGCATGCCGCCCGCCGCGGGCCCACACCGGCCTGCGCCTGGGAGATTCATATGAAGGTCAGTGCGAAGAGCATCATTCTCGGCTTACTTGGACTCGTCGTGGTGCTGGTCCTGGGCGGGATCACCGCTGTGGGCTGGCAGGTCGTGCTTGGTCCAGACAAGCGTCCGGTCACCGACAAGAAGTTTGAAGTGACCGAGGCGAGACTGGCTCGGGGCAAGTACCTGACCGAGGGACCGATGCACTGTTTCATGTGCCACTCGGACCATGACATGACGACGCCCGAGTATTCGATCATCCCCGCGACCAAGGGCGCCGGGTGGGTCATGCCCATTCCGGAGTTGAACAATCCGTCGTCCAAGAACATCACGTCCGACAAGGAAACCGGCCTGGGCAACTGGACGGATGATGAGATTGCGCGCGCCATCCGGGAAGGTGTCCGCAAGGACGGCACCGCGCTATTCCCGATCATGCCGTATCCGGAATTCGCGAAGCTGGATGATGAGGACCTCGCGTCGATCGTGGTCTACATCCGGACGCTTCCGCCCGTGAAGCACGAGGTGCCCAAGCGCCAGTTGCCAGGGCCGCTCGAGTACATCGTCAACACGATTCCGAAGCCGATCACGACGCCGCAGCCGTCGCATCCCTCAGCTACGCCCGCCGAGCGCGGGGACTATCTGGTGGGATTGGCTGGTTGCGCCGGCTGCCACACGCCGACGGACGACCAAGGCGCTCCGCTTCCCGGCATGGCGTTCGGTGGCGGCGGCCTGTTCAAGGATCCCGGCCAGGGCGGCAAGGAAGTGTTCACCATGAACATCACGCCGGACCCGTCAGGCATCGCGCATTATGACGAGGCATTGCTGATGCAGACGCTGCGCACCGGCCAGGTCTCCGGCCGCATGCTGAATCACATCATGCCGTTCGAGTCATTCAGGAACATGACCGATGCGGATATCAGCGACATTTTCGCGTATCTGAAGACGGTCAAGCCCGTGAAACACCGCATCAGCAACACCGACCCGCCGACGAAGTGCGTGATCTGCAACCAGACGCATGGACTCGGCGAGTTGAACAAGAAGTAGGTCCAAGGGTCCAAGGGTCCAAAGGTCCAAAGGTCCGGCACTGACGGCTGGAAGCAGGACCCTAGGACCCTTGCACCCTTGGACCTTTGGACCTTCTCTGTCCTTCCATGAACTTGACCATCCGCTCCCGGTGCCCGACCTCGCGGGCGCTGAGGGGACGGAAGGGGCTCACGACGGCCAGGCTTGGGCGCGGCCCGGACGACGAATCGCCCGTGAAATCCAGCCGCCGCTGGCCTCGCTCCTGACGGTACCGCAGCAAATCAACAATGTTGGCCCGAGATGGATCCATGCTCATGGAACCAGTCTCAGGCAGGGGTGTGACAGGACAGGTCAGTCGTGTCGCAGCGCCTGTATCGGGTCCAGTCGCGCGGCGCGGCGGGCAGGGTAGCTGCCGGCGACGAGGCTGACCAGGACCGAGAAGCCGATGGCGCTGCCAACGAGCCAGAGGGGCAGCGAGAACAGATTGCCGGCTTTGCCGCCCTGGTTGACGATGTAGATGTTCACGCCGAAGTTGATCACGCGTCCGACGACCCAGCCGAGGACGACACCGGCGACGCCGCCCAGCACGCCGATCGTGGAGGCCTCAATCAGGAAGATTCGGCGGATGTCGTTGTCGCTGCCGCCGATGGCCTTCATGATGCCGATCTCGCGCGTGCGCTCGAGAATGGACATCACCATCGTGTTCACGATCATGAGCGAGGACACGGTGAGCGCGATCGATCCGAACAGGCTCAGGAAAATGTCGAGCAGGATGAACGCGCGCTTCGCGCCCTGCAGCAGGTCGTTCATCGAGAACGCTGAGTAGCCCATCGCCTTGATCTTGTCCTCGACGTCCTGCGTATGTTGAGAACCGGCGACCTTGACGGTGATTGACTGATACGCCTTGGGTTCAGCCGCGCGCAGCAACGATTGTGCGTTCGTGACCTGCACGGCGTCGATGGCGCGCGCCTTGGCGAGCGGAATCATCAGCGGGGAGACCGATCCGCCGCCGATCATGCCGGGCGCCGATTCGCGTTCGACAATGCCCACGATGGGGCACAGTTTTTCGACGCGCTGCACCTGCATCGATGGGGGCATGCCGGGAATGGCAACGGGTGCCGGCGCGTCCTTGGACGGCGCCGTGGCGTAGGTCAACGTCACCGATTGGCCAATCAAATCTTTCGGATCCCCAGTGCTGAGACGCTTGGCCATGTCGAGGCTCAACATGCACGCGTCATCCTGCTCGTTGGCGAAGAACGTGCCGTGGACCATCGTCTGGAACGCGCCCTCGCCGGCTGAGGACATCGCGACGCCCGCGGCGGCCGTGAATTCGGTGAAGTCCTTGTAGGTCACCTGCATCGGCACGCGCAGGTTGGGCTGCACGCTCTTCACATTGGCGAGCGCCTCCATCTTCGCGATCGCCTCGTCATCCAGCTTCACGCGTGGCGTCTCGGGCACCGGCTCGGCGGCCGGAGTCTGCGAGGCATCGGCGTTCGATCGTCCGCCACGCCCGCCGCCCCGGTCGTTGGCGCCGCGGCCGCGCGCGCCGAACCCGCCGGGCCGTCGAATCGGCGCAGTCGTCACCGTGATCGAATCGAACATCCCGGACTGTTTGAAGCTGCCCACGAACTGGTCTTCGAGGCCGACGCCGAACGACACCAGGCCGGAGAGCGCCGCGATGCCGATCGACACGCCGGCAACGGTGAGCAGCGTCCGCAGTTTCGCTTGCCCGAGGTTGCCGAGCGCGAGGCGAATCGTGTCCAGGAAACTCATGCGACGGCGTCCGAAATGATGGTGCCGTCCATCATCGTCACGGTCCGATTGACGACTTTCGCGGCGATGCCTGCGTCGTGCGTGACCATGATGACCGTCTTGCCCTGGTTCTTGTTCAGGTCGGTGAGGAGCGCCAGAATCTCGCGCGCTGTTTTGCTGTCGAGGTTGCCCGTGGGCTCGTCGGCCAGCAAGAGATCGGGTTGATTGGCAAGGGCCCGCGCGATCGCCACACGCTGTTGCTCGCCGCCGGAGAGTTCGCGTGGACGATGCCGCCCGCGCCCGCTGAGGCCGACCGAGTCGAGCAGACTCGACGCCCGAGCCAGGCGCTCGGCCTGCGGCACCCCGGCAAACATCATCGCCAGCGCCACATTCTCGACGGCGCTCATCGTCGAAACGAGGTTGAATGACTGGAAAATGATGCCGACGTTCTTACGGCGATGGACGCTGAGTTGTTCGCGCGACATCGACGCCAGGTCCTGATCGAACACTTTCAGGCTGCCTTCGGTCGGATGGTCGAGCCCCGCGATGAGGTTGAGCAGCGTCGATTTTCCGGATCCCGAGGAGCCCAGCAGCCCCACAAACTCGCCGCGATTGATGGTCAGGGACACGCCGTCGAGCGCCCGCACTGTTGCGGTGCCCATGCGGTAGTGTTTCGTCAGGTGGGCGATCTCGAGCGCAGCCGGCATGAATGGGCGCGCTCAGTGTAGCCGATGTGCAGGGAGTGGGATTAGGATATGAGTGCCCACAGGGCGTCCATGTCTGCCAAACACTCCGATTCAGGTCCGTCTCCGTCGCGCGGGGAGTTGCGGCGTAGTCCGCGTATCGATGTCCGGCATCGGCTGAGCGGTCGAATCGTGGCGTTCGACCTGCCCGTCGTGGTTCGGGACCTCAGCCTGGGTGGTTTTTCCATCGAGAGCGACCGCGATTTGCCCGACGGCGCGCACGACATCCGGCTCCACGAAGGCGAGCGATGGTCGGTCACCGTGAACGCGTCGAGCCGGCACCGTCAGGCCATCAAGGCGCAGGATGGAGCCATGCGCTACATCATGGGCTTCGAGTACAACGATCAAAATCCCGACACGCAGCAGATTCTTCGTGTTCTTTTCGAAAGGCTTGCCGCGGACCGGCCGGCCGAATAGGAGTCCCGTATGCAGATACGCACGCATGTCATGGTTGTGGCTCTTGCCATTGGGTTGTCCGGCGCGGCCGTTCTGGCCGACAGCAAGATCGAATACAAGGCCACCGAAGGCGGTGGGGCCTCGTTGTCGACGATCCTTATCGGGCAAGGGAAGATCCGATCGGATGCTGATGCGAACACCAGCGTGATCATGGACCCTACGGCTGGCAGCTCGACCATCCTGGATCATGCCAAAAAAACCTACACGATCATCGGCAGGGCGGAAATCGCTCAGCTGACGGACATGATGAAACAGATGGAGCAAGCGCTGGCCGGCATGCCGCCCGAAGCGCGTCAGATGATGCAAGGGCGCATGGGCGGTGGTCCTGCGGCCACGACGGTGGACACTGGCGAGAAGGCGACCGTCGCCGGCAAGAGCTGCCGCATCTTCCGGACGACCATTCAGGGAAAGCCCACTGCTGAAATGTGCATGGCCGACGCCTCGGCGATCGAACTGCCCGCCGCCGATCGGGCCACGATGGCCGCCGCCATGGCGTCGAGCAAGGAACTGACGGACGCGCTGGCGTCTGGGCCCATGGCCCGGTTCGCTGACTCGAGCCCGTTCAAAGCCGGCATGTTCCCGGTGCGCTCGACGATCATCGCCGCCGACGGCTCCCGCAAGACGTCCGAGTTCGTCGGCGTCAGCAACGCCGCGATCGCCGCGGACATGTTCACGGTGCCCGCGACCTACAAGGAACAGAAACTCAACCTGGGTGGCCGCGGCCGCGGCGGCGCGCCCGGCCGGTAACAGCTATCCCGTCGTCTTGAGTCTCACGGTAAACGTGCTGCCTCGCCCCGGCTCGCTGGCCACGGTTATCGTGCCGGCGTGCCGCTGGGCGATCCAGCGTGCCAGGCTCAGCCCCAATCCGACGCCGCCTCGTCTCGCCGATCGCGACGGATCGGCCTGGTAGAACCGATCGAACAAATGCGGGAGCGCCGCAGCGTCGATGCCGATGCCCGTGTCGGCCACTGTCAACTCGGCCGTGCCGTCGTGCTGTGAGACGCGGATCGCGATGTGTCCGCCCGGCTGCGTGAACGCGATCGCGTTGTCGACCAGATTCAGCAGAAGCCGCTCCAGCCAGCCCGCATCGCCCAGCACCGTGACGTCGTCGGCGGCCTCGCACGTGAGCGTCACGTCGCGCGCACGGGCGACCGGCTCCATCGATTGCGCGATTGTCGTCGCGATGGCGCCGAGGTCCACGACGGAACGCTGCAGCACGATGTCTCCGGCCTCCGCGCGTGCCAGCGTCAGCAGTTCCGTGATCAGCCGGGCCAGTCGATCCATCTCTTCGAGTTGATTGGCCAGACCGCGGCGATAATCCTCGGCCGACTGCGCGTGCGTCAGCGCCAACTCGGCCTCGCCGCGCAGTGCGGCCAACGGCGTGCGGAGCTCATGCGCCAGCGCCGTGCTGAACTGCTTCATGTCGCCGACGGCATGGTCGAGCCGGCCCAGCGTGTCGTTGAAGGCCACGGCCAGGTCGTCCAGTTCGTCGCCCGCGCCGCGCACCGTGAGCCGCCGCCTGAGATCTCCGACATCAATCGTCCGCGCCTCGGCGGACAGTCGCGCCAATGGCGCGAGCGCCCGCCCGGCCATCCATCGGCCGGCGAGAATCGCCACGAGGAGCGCGGGACCCAGGCTCCAGAGCAGGAGCGCGAGGAATCGTTCGAGCGCCGCGTCCACGGCGTCGAGGCGCACGCCGACCTGCAAGAGATAGTGAGCACCCGGCGCCGGCGTGAGAATCGTGTTCGACAGACGCAGCCGCCCTTGATCGGTCATGACGTCAATCGGCCGCGGCTGGTCACGAAACGCGCGCACCTCCGCGGGGGTGTACTGCAGCCCGAGCGGGGCGATGGCCGCCGACTGGGTGATGAGCTGGCCTGAGTCGGCGTCGTAGATCTGGTGGAAGCGCGTCGCGCGCTCTACGAACGACACCTGGTCCGGATCATCGCGGTCGTAGGCGAGCGACGCGGTTCCGCCGGCGAAACGCAGATACCCATGCATCCCGCGTGTCAGTTCCTCGACCTCTTCGGTGGCGTCGGCGTCGAGCTGGCGGGCGAGCGTGTTGTACGAAATCGCGCCCGCAGCGCTGAGCAGGAGCACGAGAAGCGCCGAGTATGAGAGCGTCAGCTTGGTGCGAAGCCCGAGCGGCTTCACAGCGGGGGCCGGTCCGTCAGCATGTAGCCCACGCCGCGGATCGTGTGGATGAGGGGCGCGGATCCGCGATCGATCTTGTTGCGCAGGGCATTGATGTGGACTTCCACGACGTTGCTGACGCTGTCGAAGTGGATGTCCCACACGTGCTCAATGATGTGCGAGCGCGTGACAGGTCGGTCACTGTGCCGCATCAGGAACTCGAGCAGCGCGTATTCCTTCTGCGTCAGGTCGATCGCGCGGCCCGCGCGGTGCACCGACCGCCGCGTCGTGTCCATCTGGAGATCGGCGAGGCGGAGGACGGTCTCGCGCGGTTCGCCGCGCCGCAGCAGCGCGCGCAGGCGCGCGGACAATTCGGCGAGGGCGAACGGTTTGCCCATGTAGTCGTCGGCGCCGCTGTCGAGCCCGACCACCCGGTCTTCGGGCGAATCCCGGGCCGTGAGGATGAGAACCGGAAGTCGAGGTTTGCGCGCACGGATGTCGCGGAGGACCTGGAGGCCTGATCGGCCGGGCAACATGAGATCGAGGACGACGGCGTCGTAGTCCACGACGGCCGCCTGCCCGCCGGCGTCGCTCCCGTCGGGGAGCACGTCGACGCCATAGCCTTCTTCTTCGAGGCCGCGGCGGATGAAGTCCGCGACTTTGCGTTCGTCTTCGACAACCAGGATGCGCATGCTACGACCTGAACAACCGGCGATAGCCGCCGGCAATGAGGGCGGTCACATCGGCGAGCACGCGCGGCAGGGCAACGGTCCCGGGATAGGCGAGATAGCGCGGCTGCCACTCGGGTCCGAATTTCTCTTTGAAGGTGCGCAGTCCGCGAAAGTTGTACACCGATCCTCCATGGCGATACAGAAAGCGACCGACGCGCGTCCAGTGTGATGCGGCCGGCGACGCCGCCAAGCCCGACAACGGCGCCATGCCCAGCGCGAAGCGGGCATACCCCTGATCCTGTCCCCATTTCATCAGATGAACGAGCAGTGTTTCCATCACGTTGTCCGGCGCGTCGCGCCGATATCGCATGAGGTCAACGGACAACTCCACGCGGTCCGCGCCGGCCCAAACGTTCGCGAACGCCTCGATGCGGCCCGCCCGGCGAATCAGAGCCACTGGAAACCGGGTGAGATATGTCGCATCAAAGAACCCGAGCGAAAAGCCCTTCTCTCCGGTGCGCTTGTCGCTGAGCCAGGCCTGTGACACCTCGGCCAGTTGCGGCAGGAGCGATTCGACGCGTTCGGCGGGCACCACCTCGAACACGGCACCCAGTGGTTCGAGGCGTCTGAGCGCCTGCCGAAATCGCTTGCCGCGCAAACCTGCGAACGTCAGCGCCTTCAGATCCACCACGGCCTCTTCGCCGAGCTTGACGGAGACCAGTCCGACGTCGGCATACCGATGCAGCTGATCGGGCCCCACCTGGTAGAACACCGGCGTGCCGGCGAAGTCGTCCGCGCGCTCGAGGAACTGACGGATCAGATCGGGCGCGTCCATGGCGGGCCCCACCGGATCGCCCATCGCGACCCAGGTCCGACCCTGCACGCCGTACATCAGAAATGCGGTTCGCGCGTCGTTGAAGATCAAGCCCTTGTCGCGCAGAAACGCGAGGTTCGGTGTTGTGGCGGACTGCGACTGAATGATGCGATCAGCGTCCGCCAGATCCGCGTCCGTGGGCGCGGCGACATCCGGCGGCGCCGGCTTCAGGAGGCGCGTGGCTCCGAAGATCAACATGACCAGCGACGCGCCGACGCCGGCCCGCAGCGCGCGGGAGGCTTCACCACGCAGTTCAAATTGCCACCACAACTGATCCGAATAGGCGACGTGCTTGAAGGCGAACAGCCCCAGCCAGACGGCCGACGCCAGCGCGGCGAGGAGCGTGGCCGTCCAGGCGGGCGAGAATCGCGTTTCGAAGAACGCGGCGCGACGCGAGAAGGCCGGCCGCGCGGTGATGAGCACGCCAAGGATGGCCCCGAGGATCAGCGCTTCCTCGTAGTCGAGGCCTTTCAACAGGGACGTGGCGATGCCGGCGGCCAGCGCGGTCACCGCCAGATAGAAGGCGGCGTCGAGCCGGCGCGCGAGCCCTTGGGACAGCACCAGCAGCAGCGCGCCCAGCACGCTGCCCAGAAAGTTCGACGCCTCGATCGCGCCCACGGGCAGGAATTCGCCGAGACGCTCCAGGCGGCCGGCGGCGGCGGGCGTGGCGCCAGACAGCAGGAGCACGAGGCCGGCAATGAACGCCAGCAGGCCCGCCAGGCCCGGCGTGATCGCGCCGCTGATGCGGGCGAGCCAGGCTGACATGCGAGCCGCAGCCTGGCGCCGCTGGTACACCTCGTCCGCCACCAGACACACCACGGCCACCGCGAACGGCAGCAGGTAGTACGTCACGCGGTACACGACGAGGGCCGGCCACAGGTCGGTCGGGGCGATGTACGGACTCAGCAACCACGCCAGACTGGATTCAAAGACGCCGAGGCCGCCCGGCACATGGCTCGCGAGGCCGATCACGATCGCGCAGAGGTACCAGGTCAGGAATGCCGGGAACGGCACGCCGGCGGGAATCAGCACGAACAAGACGGCTCCGGCCAGGGCCCAGTCCGCGACGGAGACCACGAGCTGGCTCGCGGCCAGTGTGAAGCGTGGGATGGGAACTTCAAACGCGCGGATCCGAATCGGCGCGCGGCGCCGCGCCCTCAGCGCGAACAGGAGGACGACCGCGGCCATCGCGAACCAACCCAACGCGCGAAACGCGATGCGCGCCGGCGGCGGCAGGATCGCCGGCAGCGGACCGAAGCTGAGGCCGAGTCCGCCCAGCGCACAGAGTCCGAGCCAGAACGTCAGCGAATACGACACGATGATGCGCGACAGATCGCCGGCGCTGATCCCGGACCGCGTGTAGAAACGGTACCGCAGCGAGGCACCTGACAGCATCGTCAGGCCGACCGTGTGCGACACCGCATACGAGACGAACGACGCCAGGGCGACGCGCGCACGCGGCAGGCGGCGTCCAATCGAAGCCAGCGCCAGAAAGTCATAGCCAGTGAGCGCCACGTAACTGGCGGCCGTGAGGCCGCCCGCCAAGGCGAAGCGAGCTGGCGGGATGCGGGCGACATCGGCCCAGACCTGGCGCCAGTTCGTGTGGACCAGTTCCAGGCGCAGGACGACCAGGGCGGCACCGAACACGATGAGCGCTGCCGCCGGTGCCAGGAACTGGCGGATCGCGCCCGCCCGGAAGCTCACCGCCGCTGTTCGCGGACCCATGCCATCGCGTCGATGAGCGCGGCGTCACACGCTCCCAGGTTGTCGCTGAAGCGATGGTTGGCGGCATCGACCACCCAGAGTCGTTTGGGATCCCGTGCCGCCGCCATCACGCGTCCGACTTCGCCGAGCGGCACATATTCGTCGTGCGTCGAGTGGATGGCCGCGAGCGGCAGCGGCGCCATACGCGCGACGACCGCCGACGTGCTGAACGAGGGCTCCCACGGCTGGCCGTGGGTGACGTAGATCATCGTGTCGATCCAGCGCCACCCGAGCTCGGCCTCATCCGGCAGGCCCAGGGCGATAACGCCATCGACGCGCGACTGCAGTCGCGGGTCGGTGGCAGCCAACACCGAAAGCGCCGCGCCCTCGGACACGCCGACCAGGAGGACGGAGCGAGCCGGGTTGTCGGCGACCGCGTTTTTCAAGGCGAGGTAGTCGGCGGCGACGTCGGCGGGCTTGAGCGCCGAGGTCGCCGTCGTGAAACTGGCGAGATAGTTCTTGACGTCGAAACCGATGACTCGATAGCCGCTGGCCGCGAGCGTGGCAGCGACATGCGGGCCCAGGTGCATCCAGCCCCCGTCGCCGCTCGACACGATGGCGAGCGGCTGGCCGGGCGCGCCGTAGACCTGCACGCGCTGGTCATGCCCGCGGAGGGTGATGGTTTCCTGGTGTGGTGTCCCGGCGCTCGCGGCGGGGGAACCCGCCG
>Ga0315912_10000322_pt1 | contig 97043 bp, 84 predicted proteins | sample VfabasoilMG_FD_204469 | JGI IMG/M metagenome (GOLD analysis project Ga0315912, IMG submission 204469) | Garden soil microbial communities collected in Santa Monica, California, United States - V. faba soil | ecosystem: Environmental > Terrestrial > Soil > Garden | place: USA: California... | reverse complement strand
CGTGGGTCCTCGAACCGAGCACTCGAACGCGCCGAGCAGTGAGCTCGCCGATGGGGTCCGCCGGCCAGGGACGGCCGGCGGAGGCCAGGCGCACAGGACGTGCGCTCTGGCCGACCCCGGAGGCGAGCCTGCTGCGAAGGGGATCGCGCGCGCGTCAGCGCGCGCGACGCGTGAGGTGTTCGGTTCGAGGACCCACGCCCACCGGCGCGATCCAGCGCGCCGTTAGTGGGTCTTGACCGGTGCCTTGAGGAACTCGAACGCACCTGAGGTGCCGAGGTCGGCGACGATGGTGTCGCCCGCCCCGAACTCGCCCTTGAGCAGCGCCTGCGCCAGCGGGTTCTCGACCTCGCTCTGGATCGCGCGCTTGAGCGGACGGGCGCCGAACACCGGGTCGTAGCCGACCGCGGCGAGCTTGTCCGAGGCCCGCTCGGAGAGCGTGAGCGCGAGCCCCCGTTCGCGCAGCCGCGCCCGCAGGTGGCCAAGCTGGATCTCGGCGATGGCGCGGATCTGGGCCCGACCCAGCGGCTGGAACACGACGAGCTCGTCGATGCGGTTGATGAACTCGGGCCGCAGCTCCTGTTGCACGACCTCGAGCACCGCGGCCTTCACTTGCTCGGGCTTGCCGGCCTGGGTCAGTTCCTGGATCTGCGGCGAGCCCATGTTAGAGGTCATCACGATCACGGTGTTGCGGAAGTCGACGGTGCGGCCTTGGCCGTCGGTCAGGCGGCCCTCGTCGAGCACCTGCAGCAGCACGTTGAACACGTCGTGGTGGGCCTTCTCGATCTCGTCGAACAGGATCACGGCGTAGGGCCGGCGGCGGACCTGCTCGGTGAGCTGGCCGCCCTCGTCGTAGCCGACGTAGCCGGGCGGCGCGCCGATCAGCCGCGAGACCGAGTGCTTCTCCATGTACTCCGACATGTCGATGCGCACGACGGCCTCGTCGCTGTCGAACAGGAAGCCGGCCAGCGCCTTGGTCAGCTCGGTCTTGCCGACGCCGGTCGGCCCGAGGAACAGGAACGAACCCCAGGGCTTGCGCGGGTCGGAGAGCCCGGCGCGGGCGCGGCGGATCGCGTTGGCGACCGCGGTCACCGCCTCGGGTTGGCCGACCACCCGCTCGGCGAGCGCCTGCTCCATCCGCAGCAGCTTGTCGCGCTCGCCCTCGAGCATCTTGCTGACCGGGATGCCGGTCCAGCGCGAGACGACCTCGGCGATCTCCTCGGCGCCGACCTTGTGCCGCAGCAGGCGCTGCGCGCCGTCGGCGAGCTCGGCCGATTCGTGGGCGAGCGTCGCCGCGGCGAGCTTCTTCTCGAGCTCCGGGATCCGGCCGTACTGCAGCTCCGACATCCGGTTGAGGTCCGAGGCGCGGCGCGCGGCATCGAGCTCGAGCCGGGCCTCCTCGATCTGCTGCTTGACGGTGGCGGCGCCCTCGAGCGTCGCCTTCTCCGCCTTCCAGACCTCGTCGAGGTCGGCGAGCTCCTTCTCGATCCGGTGGATCTCGTCCTCGAGCGCGTGCAGCCGCTTGCGGCTGCCCTCGTCCTTCTCCTTCTTCACCGCCTCGCGCTCGATCTTGAGCTGGATCAGGCGACGGTCGAGCCGGTCGAGCGCCTCGGGCTTCGAATCGATCTCCATCCGGATCCGGCTGCCGGCCTCGTCGATCAGGTCGATGGCCTTGTCGGGCAGCTGGCGGTCGGAGATGTAGCGGTGCGAGAGCGTGGCGGCGGCGACGATGGCGGGATCCGTGATCTCGACCCGGTGGTGGACCTCGTAGCGCTCCTTCAGGCCGCGCAGGATCGCGACGGTGTCCTCGACCGTCGGTTCGTCGACCAGCACCTTCTGGAAGCGGCGCTCGAGCGCGGCGTCCTTCTCGACGTGCTTGCGGTACTCGTCGAGCGTGGTGGCGCCGACGCAATGCAGTTCGCCGCGGGCGAGCGCGGGCTTGAGCATGTTGCCGGCGTCCATCGCGCCCTCGGCCTTGCCCGCGCCGACCATGGTGTGGAGCTCGTCGATGAACAGGATCACCTGGCCTTCATCCTTCGCGAGCTCGTTCAACACGCCCTTCAGACGCTCCTCGAACTCGCCGCGGAACTTGGCGCCGGCGATCAACGAGCCCATGTCGAGCGCCAGCACCCGCTTGCCCTTCAAGCCCTCCGGCACCTCGCCGTTGACGATGCGCTGGGCGAGGCCCTCGACGATCGCGGTCTTGCCGACGCCCGGCTCGCCGATCAGCACCGGGTTGTTCTTGGTCCGGCGCGCCAGCACCTGGACCACGCGGCGGATCTCGTCGTCGCGGCCGATGACGGGGTCGAGCTTGCCGCTCTCGGCGCGGGCGGTGAGGTCGACGCAGTACTTGTCGAGCGCCTGGCGTTGCTCCTCGGCGTTGGGGTCGTCGACCTTGGCCCCGCCGCGCACGGCGTCGATGGCGCGCTCGAGCGCGGGCTTGGTCGCACCGGCGTCGCGCAGCAGGCCGCCGGTCGCGCCCTTGTCGTCGATCGCGGCGAGCAGGAACAGCTCGGACGAGATGAACGCGTCCTTGCGCTTCTGGGCGAGCTTGTCGGTGTGGTTGAGCAGCTTGTTGAGGTCGGTCGAGACGCCGACCTCGCCCTCGGCGCCCTGCATCTTGGGCGCGCGGTCGAGCACGGTGTTGAGACCGTTTCGCAACGCGACGACGTCGGCGCCGGCCTGGGTCAGCAACGGCCGCGCCGATCCGCCCGCCTGGTCGATCAGCGCGAGCAGCAGGTGCGCGGGATCGATGAGCGAATGGTCGCGGCCGAGCGCCGACGATTGGGCGTCGGCGAGCGCGCGTTGGAAGGCGCTGGTGAGCTTATCCATACGCATCGAAGGACCTCCGGAAGTGTCCCGGATGTGGGGGCGCGGGGGCGCGCCTTCAAGCATCGGATCGCGTGGTGGAGTCCGGCGGGGGCGGTGGTCCATGGACCTCCGCTCCCGCCGGATCGAGTCCAATGCGAGATGCTGCGCTGAAGGCGCGCCTCCGCGCCCGGCGCCTGGTCCTGAGGTCGAGCGTTCGAACGCGCCGAGCATCTTGGCTTTCGCGCCCGCGCGGGGCGGGTCCGCCGGCCAGGGATGGCCGGCGGAGGCCTGGCGGACAGGACGTCCGCTCAGGCCGACCCGCTCACGCGCCAGCGAAAGCCGAGATGCGAGGGAACCGTTCGCATCGCGAACGGCGCGTGAGCGCTCGACCTCAGGACCACGCGCCGGGCGCGGCCCTCAGCGACCTCAGTGCAGCGTCGAGTGCGAGAAGTAGATGAGCGCGAGCCCGGCGAGGATCAGCGCGACCTGCCCCACCCCCGCGCCGGCATCGGTGCGACGGTGGAGACCCGGGATCAGGTCGGCGACCGCGACGTAGACGAACGAACCGGCCGCGACCGCCAGCACGTACGGCAGCCAGCCGGCGAACGGCGCCAGCGCGAAGTACGCGACCAGGCCGCCGAGCAGCGTGGTGATGCCGACCCCGAGGTTGGCGAGGAACGCGCGCTTGGCCGAGAACCCGCCGTGCAGCAGCACCGCGAGGTCGCCGACCTCCTGGGGCAGCTCGTGGGCCGCGACCGCGAGCGCGGTGACGATGCCGAGGTGCGGGTCGGTGAGGAACGCGGCGCCGATCAGCACGCCGTCGAGGAAGTTGTGCAACCCGTCGCCGATCAGCAGCAGCCGGCCCGCCGCCATCTCGCGCAAGCCGTGGTCGTGGCGATGCGGCGCGGCCACCGGCTCGAGGCCGCCGTGCATCTCGCAGTCGTGGGTGTGGCAGTGGCGCCAGATCACGGCCTTCTCGAGCGCGAAGAACAGCAGGATGCCGAGCGCGAACGCGAGCCCGACCCCGTGCACGCCGTCGAGCCCGGTCGCGCCGATCGCATGCGGCAGCAGGCCGAGGAACGCCGCGCCGAGCAGCGCGCCGATCGCGAACGAGACCAGGTGCGGCACCGCATGGTTGCGGCGCGCGGCGTCGAGCAGCAGGAACGCGGAGGCGATGAGCGCCGCGCCGATGCCGCAGGCGAGCGTCGCGACGATGATCCAGGCCAGGGTGCTCATGTGCGGTCGCCGCCCCGCTCCATCCAGATGAGGGCGGCCATCCTACCGGTGCGTCCGTCGCGTCGATAGGAGAAGAAGCGCTCGGGCTCGCTCACGGTGCAGGAGCCGCCGCCGTGGACCTGGGTCACGCCGATGCGCGCCAGGCGGCGCTTGGCGAGCGCGTAGATGTCGCACAGGTACTTGCCGTCCGCGCCCGCGCCTCTGGTCAGGATCGGCGCGAAGCACTCAGCCGCGCCGAGGTCGTGGTCGACGAACACGGCGCGGACCTCGGCGCCGACCTCGAAGCGCTCGGGACCGATCGCCGGGCCGAGCCAGGCGAGGACGCTCGCCGGCGCCACGCCCATCGCTTCGACCGTCGCCTCGAGCACGCCGCCGGCGAGCCCGCGCCAGCCGGCATGCGCGGCGCCGACCCGGTGGCCGGAACGGTCGCAGAACAGCACCGGCAGGCAGTCGGCGACCATCACCACGCAGGCCTGGCCGGCCTGGCTGGTGACGCAGGCATCGGCCTCGGGCGGCGTGGTGCCGACCTTCTCGGCACGGACCACGGTCGCGCCGTGGACCTGCGTGAGCCAGGCCGGTTCGCGCTCGAGCTTGAGCGCCGCGAGCAGGCTGGCGCGGTTGTCGCGCACCGCACCGGCGTCGTCGCCGACGTGGGCGGCGAGGTTGAACTCGTCGAACGGCGCTTCGCCGACCCCGCCGCGACGGGTGGTGCAGAACGCCCGCACCCAGCGCGGCGCGGGCCAGCTCGGCACGATCAGGTCGGGGCGCAGCAGCTTGGGGTCGCGGACCGCTTCGCGGCGGCCGCCGACGGTGCGGGCCTCGGCGCCGCCGTGCGCCACGGCGCCGTCGGTCGGATCCTCGTCACCGGCCGCGGACGGATCGACCATGCGCCGCGTCAGGCCTCGTCGCCGGCATCGGCGCGCAGCGCGTCGCGCAGCGTGCGCATGTCGGCCGGGGTCGGCGCCTCGAAGTCGAGCCGCGCGCCGCTGATGGGATGGGCGAAGCCGAGCTTGCGCGCGTGGAGCATCTGGCGCTGGGTCGCGCGCAGCAGGGCCTCGAGCTCGGGCCCGACGCCGCGCGGCATCTGCAGCCGCTTGCCGTAGGTCGGGTCGCCGACGATCGGGTGGTTGATGTGCTGGAGGTGGACCCGGATCTGGTGGGTCCGACCGGTGTCGAGCTTGCAGGCGACGTGGGTGGTCGAGCGGAAGCGCTCGATCACGCGGTAGTGGGTCACCGCGCGACGGCCGTCGTCGCGCACCGCCATCCGCTTGCGCTCGACCGGGTTGCGGCCGATCGGCGCGTCGACCTTGCCGCCCGAGATCATCACGCCCCAGGCCAGCGCCTCGTACTCGCGGTCGATGGTGCGCGCCGCCAGCATCTCGACCAGCCGGGTGTGCGCCTCGGGCGTGCGCGCCACCACCAGCAGGCCGGTGGTGTCCTTGTCGATGCGATGGACGATGCCGGCGCGCGCGACCTTGACCAGGTCGGGGTCGAGGTGGAGCAGCGCGTTCTGCAGCGTGCCGCGCGAGCGGCCGGCGCCCGGATGCACCACCAGCCCGGCCGGCTTGTCGATGACCAGCACGTGGTCGTCGCGATGGACCACGTCGAGCGGGATCGCCTCGGCCTTGGTCGCGACCGCATCGGCGACCTCGGCGGTGAGCAGGATGAGCTCGCCGCCGGCGACCAGGTCGCGCGAGCGCAGCGCGCCGCCGTCGACCGTCACCGAGCCGGCGCGGATCCAGCCCTGGAGCCGGGCGCGGGAATGCTCGGGGAACATCCGCGCCAGCGCCTGGTCGAGGCGCAGGCCGGCGCATTCGTGCGGGACCCGTTCGCGACGGTCGATGCGCATGGTCAGGCGCGACCCGGGGCGGGGGTCGGCCGACGCGCTTCGGCTATACTGCGGCCCGCTGCGACGCCCCGACGGTGCGGCGCATCCCCTGAACCAACCGCCCGCGGATCCGATACTTGTCGCACTTTGCCCGCCTTACGAAGGCCGTGATTATCGCATGCCTGCTCTCGCTGCTCGCCGCGGGATGCGCGAGCACGCCCGAGGACGACGCGGCCAAGACCGCGGCCGAGCTCTACGCCGACGCGCAGCGCACCATCCGCAACGCGAACTGGGAGCAGGCGATCAAGAGCTTGCGGCGGGTCCAGGCCCGCTACCCGTTCGATCCGTACGCGACCCAGGCCCACTTCGACATGCTGTTCGTCCACCACGAACAGGGCGACGTCGAGTCGCTGGTCGAGGAGGCCGACCGGTTCATCAAGGAGAACCCGCGCCACCCCAAGGTCGACTACGCGTACTACATGCGCGGCCTGGCCTGGTTCCCCAAGGAGCCGTTCGTCGCCAACGGCTGGTTCGACATCGACCAGGCCGAGGCCGATTCTAGCGGCGCCGAGAAGTCGTTCCAGTACTTCCGCCGCCTGGTCGAGGCCTTCCCGAACTCGCAGTACGCGCCGGACGCCCGCGGCCGGATGGTCTGGCTGCAGAACGTCATGGCCCGCCACGAGCTGGGGGTCGCCAAGTGGTACATGCGTCGCGAGGCCCATGTCGCCGCGGTCGCCCGGGTCCGCGACCTGCTCGCGACCTATCCCGACTCCGACTCCAAGGCCGAGGCGCTCGAGGTGATGGTGCTCGGCTACCGCAAGCTCGGCCTCGACGACCTCGCCGCCGATGCCGAGCGGGTGCTCCAGCTCAACTACCCGGGCTACCAGTTCTCGTTGGTGTTCAAGCCGCGCAACGAACGCTGGATCGACTGGGTCCGCGACTTCTTCGATTAACCGGGGTCGTAGCCCGAGGTGATCGGGTAGCGGCGATCGCGGCCGAACGCGCGCCGGCTCACCATCGGTCCGGGCGCCGCTTGGCGCCGCTTGAACTCGGCGCGCTGCACCATCCGCACCACCCGCTCGACGGTCGCCCGCGGGTGGCCGCGCGCCACCACCTCGTCGACCGACAGGTCGTCCTCGACGAACGCCTCGAGGATCGCGTCGAGCGTCTCGTAGGGCGGCAGCAGGTCCTGGTCGGTCTGGTCCGGCGCGAGCTCGGCGGTCGGCGCGCGCTCGATCACCTCGCGCGGGATGACCTCGCCGTCGCGGTTGCGCCAGCGGGCCAGGCGCCAGACCAGGGTCTTGTAGACGTCGCGCAGCGGCGCGTACCCGCCGGCCATGTCGCCGTAGAGCGTGGCGTAGCCGACCGCGACCTCGCTCTTGTTGCCGGTGGTGAGCAGCAGGCGGCCCATCTTGTTCGACACCGCCATCAGCATCACGCCGCGGCAACGCGCCTGCAGGTTCTGGGCGGTGACGTCGTACGAGGCGGCACCGAGCAGCGGCGCCAGCGAGCCGACCAGGGCCTCGAAGGCGGGCTCGATCGAGACGCTGTGGTACTCGACGCCGAGCGTCGCGGCCTGGCGCTCGGCGCCGCGCAGCGAGAGCTCGGCGGTGTGGCGGCTCGGCATCATCAGCGCGGTGACCGCGTCGCCGCCGAGCGCGTCGGCGGCGAGCGCCAGCGTCAGCGCTGAATCGACGCCGCCCGAGAGCCCGAGCACCGCGCCGGCGAAGCCGTTCTTGCGCGCGTAGTCGCGCACCCCGAGCGTGAGCGCGGCGTAGACCGACGCCTCCAGCGTGAGGTGCGGCGCGGGCGGCGTCGCGCTCCTCGAGGTCTGGGGCGCGATCCGGCCGTCGGCGCCGCGGGCGAAGCCGACCACCGTCACCGCCTCCTGGCTCTCGGGCAGCCGGGCGGCGCAGCGACCCTCGGCGTCGAGCACGAACGAGCTGCCGTCGAACACCAGCTCGTCCTGGCCGCCGACCAGGTTGACGGTGAGCAGCGGCGCGCGCGCCTCGGCGACCCGCGTCGCGAACACCTGCTCGCGGCGCGGCGGCTTGCCGTGCTCGTAGGGCGAGGCCGAGAGGTTGAGGATCAGCTCGGCGCCGGCCGCGACGCATTGCGCCGCCGGGCCCGGCCACCACAGGTCCTCGCAGATCGTGATGCCGAGCCGCACGCCGCCGAGCTCGACCACGCAGGGCGCGTCGCCGGCGGCGAACCAGCGCTTCTCGTCGAACACCCGGTAGTTGGGGAGCAGTTGCTTGCGGTAGGTCGCGACGATGCGGCCGTCGGCGAGCAGCGAGGCGCAGTTGTAGAGGCGTCCGCCCTCTCGCCGCGGATGGCCGACCAGCAGCGCGATGTCGGCGGCGTCGCGGGCGAGCGCCGCCAGCGCGTCGTCGACCTGGCGCAGCAGGCCGCCGTGCTCGAGCAGGTCCTCGGGCGGGTAGCCGGTGAGCGCGAGCTCGGGCGTGACCAGCAGCGCGGCGCCCTGCTCGCGTGCCGAGCCGAGCGCCTCGCGGATGCGCGCCGCGTTGCGCGGCACCGCGCCGACCGTGAGGTCGAGCTGGGCCAGCGCGATGCGGAGCGGTTCAGCCATCGATCCTCGCGCCGAGCCGCGGGGCCAGGTCGTTCAACGACGCTTGGCGCCCTTCTTGGCCGTCTTCTTGGTGCTCTTCTTGGCCGGCTTCTTGGCGGCCTTCTTCTTGCCGCCCTTCTTGCCCACTTTCTTGCCCAGGATCTTCGCCATCGCCGCGCCGAGCTCGGCCGGCGACTGGACGGTGGTCACGCCGGCCTTGCGCAGCGCCTTGAACTTGGCCGCCGCGGTGCCCTTGCCGCCCGAGACGATCGCACCGGCGTGGCCCATCCGCTTGCCCGGCGGCGCCGTGACGCCCGCGATGTAGGCGACCACCGGCTTGGTGACGTGATCGGCGATGTACTCCGCCGCGTCCTCCTCCTTGGTGCCGCCGATCTCGCCGACCATGATGATGCCTTCGGTCTGCGGGTCGGCCTGGAACAGCGCGAGGCAGTCGATGAACGACATGCCGTGCACCGGATCGCCGCCGATGCCGACGCAGGTGCTCTGGCCGAGGCCGAGGTTGGTGGTCTGGAACACCGCCTCGTAGGTCAGCGTGCCCGAGCGCGAGACGATGCCGACCCGGCCCTTCTTGTGGATGTGGCCCGGCATGATGCCGATCTTGCATTCGCCCGGCGTGATCACGCCCGGGCAGTTCGGTCCGATCAGGCGCGCATCGGGATAGGCGGTGAGCGCGGCCTTGGCCCGCACCATGTCCATCACCGGGATGCCCTCGGTGATGCAGACGATGACCTTGATGCCGGCGGCGGCCGCTTCGAGCACCGCGTCGGCGGCGAACGGCGCCGGCACGTAGATCATGGTCGCGGTCGCGCCGGTCGCATCGACCGCCTGCTGGACGGTGTCGAACACCGGCAGCCCGAGGTGCTTCTCGCCGCCGCGGCCCGGCGTCACGCCGCCGACCAGCTTGGTGCCGTAGGCGAGCGCCTGTTCGGAGTGGAAGGTGCCCTGCTTGCCGGTGAAGCCCTGGCAGATGACCTTGGTCTTCTTCGAGATGAGGATGCTCATTTTCTTAGGCCTTCTTCTTGGCGGCAGCGACGACCTTCTTGGCGGCGTCGGTGAGGTCGTTGGCGGGGATGATGGCGAGGCCGCTCGAGGCGAGCAGCGCCTTGCCCTCGGCGACGCGGGTGCCCTCGAGGCGGACCACCACCGGCACGGTGACGCCGAGCGCCTTGGCCGCGGTGATGATGCCCTCCGCGATCAGGTCGCACTTGACGATGCCGCCGAAGATGTTGACCAGGATCGCCTTCACCTCCTTGTTGGAGAGGATCAGCTTGAACGCCGCGGTCACCCGCTCGGCGGTCGCGCCGCCGCCGACGTCGAGGAAGTTGGCCGGCTTGCCGCCGTGGAGCTTGATGATGTCCATCGTCGCCATCGCCAGGCCGGCGCCGTTGACCATGCAGGCGATGTCACCGTCGAGCGTGACGTAGTTGAGGTCGTGCTTGGTCGCCTCGCGCTCGGTGGCGTCCTCCTGCGACTCGTCGCGCAGCGCGCGCAGCTCGGGCTGGCGGAACGCGGCGTTGTCGTCGAGGTTGACCTTGGCGTCGAGCACCACCACCCGGCCGTCGGTGGTCACGATCAGCGGGTTGATCTCGACCAGCGAGGCGTCCTTCTCCTCGAAGATCCGGTACAGGCCCTTGACCACCTTGGCCAGCTCGGCCTGCTGCTCCTTCGACTTCAGGCCCAGGCCGAAGGCGAGGTCGCGGACGTGGTGGCCCTGGACGCCGGTCGCGGGATGGACCGCGACGAAGAAGATGCGCTCGGGCGTGTCGTGGGCGACCTGCTCGATGTCCATGCCGCCGTCCTGCGAGGCCATGAACATCACGCGCTCGGTGGCGCGGTCGACCAGCACCGAGAGGTAGAGCTCGCGGGCGATGTCGGAGCCGCCCTCGACGATCACCTGATGGACCGGCAGGCCCGCCGCGTCGGTCTGCGGCGTGACCAGCCGCGTGCCGATCAGAGCCTTGGCCGCGGCCGCGACCTCGTCGTGGCTGCGGCAGAGCTTGACGCCGCCGCCCTTGCCGCGACCGCCGGCGTGGACCTGCGCCTTGACCACGAAGAACGAACCGCCCAGCTCGCGCGCGACCGCGACGGCCTGTTCGGGGGAGCTCGCGACCTTGCCGCGCGGCACGGTCATGCCGTACTGCGCGAACAGCTGCTTCGACTGGTACTCGTGCAGGTTCATCGTCGGATCCTTGGGGTTTGGGGTGCGCGGAGGGCGCGTATTGTCGCCGGAACCCTCGTGGCGGGGAAGGCGCGCGGAGCACGGCGCTGGCGGAGCCTGCTGCTAGACTGCCGCGCGAGGCACCATGGCCGCGATCCCCACGCCCAACGCCAGCGCCGCACGGGCCGCCGCCGAGCTCAAATGGCGCCTGCTGCAGCTGCTCAACCTGTTCCGCGGCGTCGCCGCGGGCCTGCTCGTCATCATCTTCATGGTCGACGAGCCGCCGCGCCTGCTCGGCAACACCTCGCCCCAGCTGTTCCTGACCGGCGCGATCTCCTACCTGATCCTCGCCCTGCTGTTCGCGTTCTCGCTGGTCCGGCGCCGGGCGGGGGTCGAGCGTCAGACCTTCGCCCAGCTCGGCGCCGACCTGATCTGCGTGCCGCTGATGCTGCACGCCAGCGGCGGTCCGTCGAGCGGGCTCGCCGCGCTGCTGGTGGTGAGCGTGATCGCGGCGAGCTTTCTGCTGCGCGAGCGCCTCGCGCTGCTGATCGCCTCGGCCGCCACCATCCTGCTGCTCTACGAGCAGTCGCTGCTCGGGCTCGAGGACGCCGCCAACGAGAAGGCGTGGGCCCAGGTCGCCGCGTTCGGCGCGATCTTCTTCGCCACCGCGCTGATCGGCGCGCGGCTGGCGCGCCGCGCCTACGAATCGGAGGAGCTGGCGCAGAAGCGCGGCGCCGACCTCGCCGACCTCGCGCTCCTCAACGACCAGATCGTCGAGCACCTCCAGACCGGCGTGGTGGTGGTCGACGAGGACGGCACGCTGTCGCAGCTCAACGACAGCGCCGCGCTGTTCCTCGGCGTCCACGGCGCGGCGCGGGGCCAACGCGTGCGCGAGGTCGCGCCGACGCTCGCCGCGCTGCTCGAGGCCTGGCGCGAGCAGCCCGCCCACGACCCGCCCTCGTTCCCCGCCGCCGGCGACGGCCGGCCGATCATGCCGCGGGTGATGCCGGTCGGCGCCTCGGGCCGCCGCGCGCTGCTGGTGTTCCTCGAGGACCCGCGGCTGCAGATCGAGCGGGTCCAGGACGTCAAGCTCGCCGCGCTCGGCCGGCTCACCGCCAGCATCGCCCACGAGGTCCGCAACCCGCTCGCCGCGCTGTCGCACGCCAACCAGCTGCTGGCCGAGTCGGAGCGGATCGGTCCCGAGGAGCGGCGCTTCACCACCATCATCGACAACCACGTGGCGCGGGTCGACGCGATCGTCGACAGCGTGCTCGCGCTCGGCCGGCCCGGCGTCGGCAACGCCGCCGAGGTCGACCTCGACGCCTTCCTCCGCGACGCGGTCGACGAGTTCGCGCGCGCCCACCCCGCCGCCCGCATCGAGCACTCGCCGCTCGGCCATCCGGTGCTGGTGCGGGTCGATCCGACCCACCTCCACCAGATCCTCGCCAACCTGCTGACCAACGCGGTCAAGCATGGCGCGACGGCCGGCGGCGAGGCGCGGATCGCGGTGCGCTGCCAGGGCCTGCCGGGCGGCGAGGCGATCATCGAGGTCGAGGACGGCGGTCCGGGCGTGCCCGAGCAGGTCGCGCTCCACATCTTCGAGCCGTTCTACTCTGGCTCGCCGCGCGGCACCGGCCTGGGCCTGTTCATCGCCCGCGAGCTGTGCGCGGCGAACCGCGCCTCGCTCGCGCTCGAGCGGGCGCCGGCCGGGGGCGCCTGCTTCCGCATCACCTTCCCCAGCCCCGCGCGCTGGGTGGTGTGACGGCGGCTGTGATGGAATGCCCGCCATGACCGGGACCCCGCGACCGCGCGCGCTGATCGTCGACGACGAGCCCGACCTGCGCGAGCTCTGCGGCATCACGCTCGGCCGGATGGGGATCGCCACGGTCGAGGCCGGCGACCTCGCCGGCGGGCGGCGCCTGCTCGAGCAGGGCGGCATCGACCTCTGCTTGACCGACATGCGGCTGCCCGACGGCGACGGTCTCGAGCTGGTGTCCTGGATGCAGCGCCATGCGCCGTCGGTGCCGGTCGCGGTGATCACCGCCCACGGCAGCGTCGAGGCCGCGGTCCAGGCGCTCAAGTCGGGCGCCTTCGACTTCGTCTCCAAACCGGTCGAGCTCGCCCAGCTGCGGGCGATCGTGCAGACCGCGCTCAAGCTCGCCTCGGCGCGGGTGCCGACGGTCGCCGCGGTGCGCCTGTCGGGCGACTCAGCGCCGATGCAAGAGGTCCGCGCGCTGCTGGCGCGCGTCGCGCGGACCCAGGCCCCGGTGCTGATCAGCGGCGAGTCGGGCACCGGCAAGGAGCTCGCCGCGCGCTACGTCCACGACGGCGGCCCGCGCGCCGACAAGCCGTTCGTGCCGGTCAACTGCGGCGCGATCCCGGCCGAGCTGATCGAGAGCGAGCTGTTCGGCCATCGCAAGGGCTCGTTCACCGGCGCCAACGCCGACAAGCCCGGGCTGTTCCAGGCCGCCGACGGCGGCACGCTGTTCCTCGACGAGATCGCCGACCTGCCGATGGCGATGCAGGTCAAGCTGCTGCGGGTGGTGCAGGAGAAGGCGGTCCGTCCGGTCGGCGCGGTGGCCGAGGTCCCGGTCGACGTGCGGGTGATCTCGGCGACCCACAAGGACCTCGCCGCGGAGGTCGCTGCCGGCCGCTTCCGCGAGGACCTGTTCTACCGGGTGGTGGTGATCGAGGTGCACATGCCGCCGCTGCGCGAACGGCGCGAGGACCTGCTGCCGCTGGCCGAGCGCATCCTCGCCCGCCTCGCCGAAGGCCAGGGCGCTTCCGGCATCGCGTTCACCGACGCCGCGCGCGATGCGCTGCTCGCCCACGGCTTCCCCGGCAACGTCCGCGAGCTCGAGAACGTGCTCGAGCGCGCGCTGACGCTCGCCGGCGACGGTCCGATCGACGCCGACCACGTCAAGGTCCGGCGCGCCAACGAGCGGGCGACCACGCCGGCGACCGCGACCGCCGACCTCGAAGCCACGCTCGCCGACGTCGAGCGCGAAGCGATCAAGGCCGCGCTGGCGCGGACCGGCAACAACCGCACCGCCGCTGCCCGACTGCTCGGGATGACCCTGCGCCAGCTGCGCTACCGCATCGCAAAGCTCGGGGTCAGCGTCGGCCACGACCCCGTCGGCGACGAGCCGGAGTGACAGGGTTTGTCAGCGATGTGACGTTCCTTGTCACATCGCTGGCCGCCGGGGGGGCCTAGCGCATCCGCAACGCGCCGCGCGTCCCACGAACATCAAAGGCTTACGTGACATTCGTTTCTGGACCGAGACTTGGCACGGCGATTGCTTCATCATCTGCGGGTGGCAAACGCCACTTCCCGAAACCTTTTGGAGTTCAACCCATGAAGACCATGCAGAAGGGCTTCACGCTCATCGAACTGATGATCGTGGTCGCCATCATCGGCATCTTGGCGGCCGTCGCCATCCCGGCCTACCAGGACTACATCGCGCGTTCGCAGGCCTCTGAGGGCGTGCAGATGGGCGCCGCGCTGAAGACCCCGCTGGCCGAGTTCGTGTCCGACCGTGGCGAGTGGCCGGCTGGCATCACCGCCGTGACCTCGAACACCAAGGGCAGCTACGTCTCGGACATCGTCCTGCAGAACCCGATCGACCCGACCGCCTCGGTCCCGGGCTCGATCGAGTTGATGGTCACCTTCAAGACCGACGGCGTCAGCGCCGGCATCAAGGGCAAGACGATGATCTTCAGCACCGCCGACACCGGCGCGAACTGGAGCTGCAACGTCGCCGTGGCCGGTGACATCGATTCGAAGTACCTGCCGGGCGCCTGCCGTCCCTAACGGACGCTCGCTCGTCGTCGGGGCCTAGACCCGACGCCAACGGCCCGCCGGTGACCCCGGCGGGCCGTTCCTTTTCCGGGGTCCGCCGGGCAGGGCCCGGCCGGTAGAATGCCGGCCTGATGAACGCGCCCCGCCCCCACCTCTCGATCGTGCTGCCCGCGCTCAACGAGCACGCCGGGCTGCGCGCCCTGCTGCCGCGATTGCGGGCGGTCCAGCCCGAGGCCGAGATCGTGGTGGTCGACGACGGTTCGCCCGAGCCGCTCGCCCCGCTGGTCACCGAGCACGGCGCGCGTTGCGTCACCCATCCCTACACGATGGGCAACGGCGCGGCGGTCAAGTCCGGCGCCCGCGCCGCGCGCGGCGCGGTGGTGGTGTTCATGGATGCCGACGGCCAGCACGACCCCGCCGACATCCCGCGCCTGCTGGCGCGCCTCGACTCCGGCTTCGACATGGTGGTCGGCGAGCGCGGCGCCGACTCGCAGGCCAGCTTCGGCCGGCGGATCGCCAACGCGGTCTATAACGCGTTCGGCGGCTGGATGGTGAACCAGCGGATCGGCGACCTGACCTCCGGCTTCCGGGCGGTGCGGGCGGCCAAGTTCCGCGAGTTCCTCCACCTGCTGCCCAACGGCTTCTCCTACCCGACCACCAGCACGATGGCGTTCTTCCGCGCCGGCTACGCGGTCGGCTACGAGCCGATCGTGGCGGCCAAGCGCGAAGGCAAGAGCCACATCCGTCCGCTCCGCGACGGGATGCGCTTCCTGCTCATCATCCTCAAGGTCGGCACCCTGTTCTCGCCGATGAAGCTGTTCCTGCCGCTGTCGTTCACGCTGTTCTGCACCGGCGCCGGTTACTACGCCTGGACCTACTACGAGAGCGCCCGCTTCACCAACATGAGCGCGCTGCTGATCTCGGTCAGCGTGCTGACGTTCCTGATCGGGCTGGTCTCCGATCAGGTCACCACCCTGATGTACATGCAGGCCGCCTCGCGTCGCGAGGAGCGCGACGCCTGACGACCGTCGCGCCGCGATGAGCCTCCGACCCGGCGCTGCGGCGCTGCCCTGGCTCGCGTTGGCGGCGCTGCTCGGGATCGCCGGCCTCTGCTACGCGCCGTCGCTGTCGGGCGGCTTCCTGTTCGACGACTTCCCCAACCTCGCCGCGCTGGCCCAGGTCGCCGGCCGCGGCAGCGAGGCGTTCTGGACCTTCGTCGCCAGCGGCCACTCTGGGCCGACCGGTCGACCGCTCGCGCTGTTGAGCTTCGCGCTGCAGGCCGGGGCCTGGCCTGGCGACCCGCGCGCCTTCCACCTCGTCAACCTGCTGCTGCACCTCGCCTGCGGCGCGCTGCTGGCGCTGCTCGGCTGGCGCATCGCGCGGCGCTGGTGGCCGGCCGATGCGGTGGCGGCGGCCTGGGTCGCGACGCTCGCGGCCGGCGCCTGGTTGCTGCATCCGCTCAACGTCTCGACCACCGCCTACGTGGTGCAGCGGATGGCGCAGCTCGCCGCGCTGTTCACGGTGCTGGCCCTGCTCGCCTGGTGCCACGGCCGCGAGCGCGCCACCCGCGGGCCCGGCGCCTGGCGCGGCTACGCGATCGCGGTGGTCGGCCTCGGCGCGTTCGGTCTCTGCGGCCTGCTGTCGAAGGAGACCGGCGTCCTGATCCTGGTCTACGCGTTGGTGCTCGAGCACTGGGTGCTGCGCGACGAAGCCTCGCCGCCGCGCTGGTCGGCGCTCCGCCTCGCGCTGGTGAGCGCGCCGTTGCTCGGGTTCGTCGTCGCGGTGGCCTGGCGCTTCGAGGCGATGACCGCGAGCAAGTTCGCGGTCCGCGACTTCGGTGTCTGGGAGCGGCTGCTGTCGCAACCGCGGATGCTGTGCGAGTACCTGTCGCTGATCGTCGCGCCCCTGCCGCATCGGCTGACCCTGTTCAACGACCACGTCGCGGTCTCGCGCGGCTGGTTCGATCCGGCGACGACGCTGCCCGCCGTGCTCGCCATCGCCGCGCTGTGCTGGGCCGCGTTCCGTCTGCGCCGGAGCCAGCCACCGCTGGCGTTCGCCATCGCCTGGTTCCTCGGCGGCCACCTGCTCGAATCGACCGCGCTGCCGCTCGAGCTCTACTTCGAGCACCGCAACTACTTGCCGATGTGGGGCCCGCTGCTCGCCGCCGTCCACTACGCGCGGCTCGGCATCGCGGCGCTGCCGACCGCCCGCGTCCGCGCCGGTCTGCGGGTCGCGGGCGGCGTGGTGCTCGCGCTGTTCGCGCTGATCACCTGGACCGAGGCCTCGGCCTGGGGCGATCCGCTGGCGCGCTCGGCGAGCTGGGCCGCCGAGCACCCGGATTCGCCGCGCGCGGTCGGCACCCACCTGAGCCTGCTCAAACGCGCCGGGCGCATCGCGCCCGCGGTCGAGGGCTATGCCCGCGCGGTCGAGCGCTTCCCCGACCACCCCGGCTTCCTGCTCGATTGGTTCCAGCTCGGCTGCCTGGTGCCGACCGCGCCGCGGCCCGACGCCGACGCGCTGGCCGAGCGCCTCGGCCGCGCCGCGTTCGATTACTCGGCGATCGCGGTGCTGTTGCAGATGGTCGAGGCGTTCGAGCGCGACGGCCGCTGCGGCGGGATCGCGGCGGGCGAGGTCGCGCTCGAGCTCGACGCCCTGCTCGCCAACCCGCGCTACGCCGCCGAGCGCGACAAGCTCTTGACGCTGCGCGGTCGACTGCGCGCTTCGCAGGGCGACGCCCGCGGCGCGCTCGTCGACTACGCCGCCGCCCAGGCCCTTCGGCCAAGCCTCGACACCGGCGTGCTGCGGGTCCAGGCCGCGGCGAGCCTGGGCGACCTCACCGAGGTCCGCTTGGCGCTCGACGAGGCCCGTGCGCTCGCCGCACGCGAACCGATCCGCGGCCGACTGTTCGCGGCGCGGCTCGAGCGTTGGGAGAAGCAGCTGCGCGCCGCCGAAGCGGCGCGCTGAGCGGCTGGACGAAGGCTCTAGTCTGAGCCGCCGCGACGCGGCGCGATCAGCGCCAGCGGCGCGATCAGCAGATCGCCGAGCGTGGCCCAGGCCCGCGTCACCAGGGCGATCACGGTCGCCTCGGTGGGTCCGAGCGCAGGCGCCAACAGCGCGGCGAGCAGCAGTTCGCGCACGCCGAGCCCGGCCGGCGCGAACACCGCGACGATCCCGCCGAGGTGCGCCGCGGTCAGCGCGCCGATCGCCTGGAGCGGGCCGATCGAGTCGCCGTGGCCGAGCGCATGGAGGAAGGCGACGAACCCCAAACCGACCAGCGCATGGGCGAGCGCGAAGCCGGCGAGCCGCGCAGCGAGCTCGCCGGCGCCGGGATGGACCCGCGGCTCACCCCCACTGCCGACCCGCGCCGCGACGATCCGGTCGAGCAGCGGCGCGCCGCGGGCGACCGCCACCAGCGCCAACGCGAGCGCGGCCAGCACCACCAGCGGTGCCATGCCCGGCAGCAGCGCGCTGCGCAGCGCGAGCGCACCGCCGGCGCAGGCCGCGACCACCGCCGCGCCGGCACCCAGGAACAGCACCTGCTCGTATGCCACCGCCCAGGCCGCGGCGACCCGGTCGCCCGGCAGCAACAGCACCTTGGCCGCAGCGAGCCCGAGCTTGCCCGGCAGGTAGCGCGCGCTCCAGGCCGCCGACTGCACCGCGAGCGCCGCGCGCGGCTCGAGCGGTCCGCCGCCGAGCCGCAGCACCAGCGCCCGCCACAGCCCCGCCAGCAGCAGGACGAAGCCGACGTATCCGGCGAGCGAGAGCGCGGTGAGCGCGGGCCGCGCCGCGAGCGCGGTGGCGGCGTTGGCGAGCGAGTCGCGTTCTCCCCACGCCGTCCAGCCGATCGCGACCAACGCCGCGAGCAGGAACGCCGCGGCCAGCGCGCGGCTGCGCAGCAGCGCGGCGAGCGCCGCCATGCTCAACGTCGCGGCTCCGCCAGCACCAGGGTCCAGGGCAGCGACTGCACGCGCTCGATCACCCGCAGCCGCGTGCCGACGAAGCGCTCGAACGCCCACGGCGACCAATGGTTGAGGTGTCCCGGCGTGTTGCCGAACTCCGACAGGTACTTGAGGCGGGCGCAGTTGAGCAACCGCCACAACGGCTCGTTGGGCACCGACACGATCAGCGCCCGACCGCTGACGCGGGCGAGCTCGGCCAGTCCGCGCGCCGGATCCTCGAGATGCTCGAGCACCTCGAGGCAGACCGTGAGGTCGGCGCTGGCGTCGCCGCGGGTCAGCGCGTAGACCGACTGCTGCTCGATGGCGAGGCCCGGGTTGCGCAGTCGGGCGCGCTCGACCAGCGCCGCCTCGTGCTCGGAGGATTCGAAAGCGCAGCCCGCCGGCAGCAGGCGGCGCAGGTACTGCGTCGAGAAGCCCTCGCCGGCACCGACCTCGAACGCCGTGCGCGGCGCCGGTTCGACCTTCGCGATCAGCCGGCCGAGCGTGGCGTAGAAACGCTCGATCAGGGCGCCGCCGATGGCCCCGGCCTTCTCGTATTTGTCGCGGAAGTTCTGCTCGTCCATCGCCCTCGCCTCGCGGTGGCAGAGCCTAACCCGCCGACGCAGGTACCATCGACGCCCGCATGGACCCGACCACCCCCTCCGCCCGCGCCCTCCCCGCCACGCTCGTCGCGCTGGCCGCGGTGCTGCTGGTGGCGGGAGCGCTGCTCGCGCCGCTGCTGCACGGCGCGTTCCTGCTCGACGACCTGCCCAACCTGACCGGCCTCGAACGCGTCCACGCCGAGCCCGACGGCGGCGCCCGCTTCGTCGCCGGTGGCATCGCCGGACCGGGCGGGCGGCCGATCGCGCTCGCCTCGTTCGCGGTCCAGGCCGGCGACTGGCCTCTGCACCCCGGGCCGTTCAAGCGCGTCAACCTCGCGCTCCACCTCGCCTGCGCGCTCGCGCTGTTCTGGCTCTGGTCGCTGCTGGCGCGGCGCGCGCTGCCGGCGCGCGAGGCCGACCTGCTGGCGCTGGCGGTGTCCGCGCTGTGGCTGGTGCACCCGCTGCAGCTCTCGAGCGTCGCCTACGTCGTCCAGCGCATGACGCTGCTCGCCGCGCTGCCGATGCTGCTCGGGCTGGTCGCGTTCGTGAAGGGTCGCGCCCGGGTCGAACGCGCGCCCGAAGACCCGCTCGGCTACCTCATCGCGCTCGGCGGGCTCGGGGTCGGCGGCCTGCTCGCGCTCGGCTCCAAGGAATCGGGCGGCCTGATCCTGCCGCTCGCGCTCGCCATCGATCACACCCTGTTCGACGCGGCGCCCGCCTCCGCCACACGCTGGCGCGCGGTGCGGCGCTGGACCCTGCACCTGCCGCTGCTGCTCGCCGCGCTCGCGTTGGTCACGCTCGGCGCGGGCTGGCTCGCCGACGGCTACGCCGCGCGCGAGTTCAGCCTGAGCGAGCGCCTGCTGTCGCAACCGCGCGCGTTGCTCGGCTACGCCGCGCTCGCGCTGGTCCCGCTCCGCGACGGCCTCGGCGTGTTCCACGACGACTTCGCGGTCTCACGCACGCTGCTCGAGCCCTGGACCACGCTGCCGGCGCTGGTGGTGCTCGCGCTCGCGGTCGGCGCCGCGGTCCGCTGGCGGCGCAGCCAGCCGCTGATCGCGTTCGGCGTCGCCTGGTTCCTCGCCAACCATCTGCTCGAGTCGACGCTGATGCCGCTCGAGCTCTACTTCGAGCATCGCAACTACCTCGCGCTCGCCGGCCTGTTGACGATCCCGGCGCTCGGGCTGCTCACGCTCGGCCGCGACGGCCGCCACGCGCCGATCGCCGCTGCCGCGGGCGCGTTCGGCCTCGCGCTGGTGGCGTGGCAGGGCCACGCCGAGGCGCGCTCGTGGGGCGATCCGCTCGGCCAGGCCCAGCGCTGGTCGCGCGAGCATCCCGGCTCGCTGCGGGCGCAGTCCTACCTCGCCAACCTGCACAAGGTCCGCGGCGAGCCGGCGGCGGCGGCCCGGGTCTACCTCGAGCACGATGCCCGCTTCGCCGACGGCGTGAGCTTCACGCTCGACTGGCTCGAGCTCGGCTGCGCCGACGAGGCACTGCCGCTGCCGTCGCGCGCGCTGGTGGTCGAGCGGGGCCGCCGCGCACGCTTCTCCTACGGGCCGACCGCCGCGATCGACCGGATGCTGCAGCGGGCCGAGCGCGGCCGGCCCTGCCCGCGGGTCGCGCTCGACGACCTCGGCGCGGCCACCGCCGCGCTGCTGGCGAACCCGGCCTACCAACGCGAGTCCTACCTGGTCCATCTGCTCGAAGCCCGCCTCGCCCGCCTGCGCGGCGACCGGCGCGAAGCCCTGGCGGCGATGCACCGCGCCTTCGACGGGCGGCCGGAACCCGACTACGCACTGGTCGAGGCGTCCTGGTGGCTCGAGGCGGGCGACCTCGAGCGGGCGGCCGAGGCGCTGGAGCGCGCCCGCCAGGCGGTGGGGCCCAACCCGCTACGGCAGGACGCCTTGGCCCCGCGCTTCGCCGCGCTCGCCAAGGCCCTCGCCGATGCCCGTCGGGATCGCGACGCAGCCGACCTGAAGGAAGGGCGGATTCCCAAGGCGGATTAGGGCGTTAGTCGGAGGTCCTCCAGTCGGTTGGAGGTTCCCGGGCGATACACTAGTATCTGCTCAGGCCTCGTCTCGAGGCCGCGCTCGCGTTGGGGATGCACTGTGGCAACGACTCCGGTCCGCTCGAACCTCACCGGCCTGGCCCGCCGGCTCGTCCTCGATGGGCTGCTGCCCGAGGAGACCGCGGTCACCGCCTGGCAGGAATCGCTCAAGGCCAAGGGCTCGTTCGTCTCCTACCTGGTCGACAAGAAGCTCGCCGATCCGGCCGCGATCGCCTGGGCCGCGGCCCACGAGTTCGGCGTGCCGCTGATGGACCTCGCGGTCATCGACATCGAGTCCGAGACCGTCAAGGTCGTCGACCAGAAGCTGATCGAGAAGCACCGCTGCCTGCCGCTGTTCCGCCGCGGCAAGAAGCTGTTCCTCGGCGTCGCCGACCCGACCAACCTCGCCGCGCTCGACGAGATCAAGTTCCAGACCAACCACGTGGTCGAGCCGATCGTGGTCGAGGAGCACAAGCTCTCGAAGGCGATCCAGAAGGCGCTCGAGGCGGCCGACACCTCGATGAAGGACCTCGACGACGGCCTGTCGGACCTCGACAACCTCGAGACGGTCAACGAGGACGACGAGGGCGGCGCCAGCAAAGACGACACCGAGGACGCGCCGGTCGTCAAGTTCGTCAACAAGATGCTGATCGACGCGATCAACAAGGGCGCCTCGGACCTCCACTTCGAGCCCTACGAGAAGACCTACCGGGTCCGCTTCCGCCTCGACGGCAACCTGTTCGAGGTCTCGTCGCCGCCCCAGGTGCTGGCGCCCAAGATCACCGCCCGCCTCAAGGTCATGTCGCGGATGGACATCGCCGAGCGCCGCGTGCCGCAGGACGGCAAGATCAAGCTCAAGCTCAGCAAGACCCGCTCGATCGACTTCCGCGTCAACACCTGCCCGACGCTGTGGGGCGAGAAGGTCTGTCTCCGAATCCTCGATCCGTCGAGCGCCAAGCTCGGCATCGACGCGCTGGGCTACGAGGGCTTCCAGAAGGAGCTCTACCTCAACAACCTGGCCAAGCCCTACGGCATGATCCTGGTGACCGGTCCGACCGGCTCGGGCAAGACGGTGTCGCTCTACACCGGCATCAACATCCTCAACCAGCCCGACACCAACATCTGCACCGCCGAGGATCCGGTCGAGATCCAGCTCCCCGGCATCAACCAGGTCAACGTCAACCCCAAGGTCGGCCTGACCTTCTCCTCGACGCTCAAGGCCTTCCTCCGCCAGGACCCCGACGTGATCCTGGTCGGTGAGATCCGTGACCTCGAGACCGGCGAGATCGCGATCAAGGCGGCGCAGACGGGCCACATGGTGATGTCGACGCTGCACACCAACGACGCGCCCAAGACCCTGACCCGCATGGTCGACATGGGCATCGCGCCCTACTCAATCGCGACCGCGGTCAACCTGATCATCGCCCAGCGCCTCGCGCGCCGGCTCTGCTCGAGCTGCAAGCGTCCGGTCGACATCCCGAAGGAGGCCCTGGTGAAGGAGGGTTTCACCGAGGAGATGCTGGCGGCGGGCGCCCAGCTCTACGAAGCGGTCGGTTGCGACAACTGCAAGGAAGGCTACAAGGGCCGCGCCGGCATCTACCAGGTGATGCCGATGACCGAGGAGATGTCGCGCTGCCTGCTGCAGGGCGGCAACTCGGCGCAGATCGCCGACATCGCGCTCAAGAACGGCGTCTGGGACCTGCGCCGCTCGGCCCTCGGTAAGGTGATGGCCGGGTTGACCAGCCTCGCCGAAGCCAACTCCGTCACGATCGCGGACTGACGCCATGGCAGAAGCCTCGACCAAGCAATACAACTACTCCTGGGAAGGCACCGACAAGAAGGGCAACCGGATCTCCGGCAAGTCCGTCGGCGCCGACGAGGCCGCGGTCAAGGCCGAGCTCCGCCGCCAGGGCGTCGTCCCGCTCAAGGTCAGCAAGGGCAAGGCGATCGGCGGCGGCGGCACCGCGATCCAACCCGGCGACATCGCGATCTTCGCCCGTCAGCTGGCGACGATGATGAAGGCCGGCGTGCCGCTGGTGCAGTCGTTCGACATCGTGGGCAAGGGCCACGAGAACCCGCGGATGCAGGACCTGATCATGAGCGTCAAGGCCAGCATCGAGGGCGGCTCCTCGTTGGCCGAGTCGCTGGCCAAGCACCCGCTCTACTTCGACGACTTGTTCGTCAACCTGGTCCAGGCCGGCGAACAGGCCGGTGCGCTCGAGAACCTGCTCGAGAAGATCGCCACCTACAAGGAGAAGACCGAGGCGATCAAGAAGAAGATCAAGAAGGCCCTCACCTACCCGCTGACCGTGCTCGGCATCGCCGTGGTCGTCACCGCGGTGCTGCTGATCTACGTGATCCCTCAGTTCGAGGAGCTGTTCAAGGGCTTCGGCGCCGAGCTGCCCGCGTTCACCCAGATGGTGGTGAACATGTCGCACTGGCTGATCGAGTCGGGCTACCAGCTGCTGATCATCATCGGCGCCATCATCGCCACCTGGATCTACTTCCATAAGCGCTCGCTCAAGTTCCGCCAGTGGATCGACCGCACCATGCTCAAGATGCCGGTGGTCGGCGACATCCTGGTCAAGGCCTCGATCGCCCGCTTCGCCCGCACCCTGTCGACGATGTTCACCGCCGGCGTGCCGCTGTTCGAGGCGCTCGAGTCGGTGGCCGGCGCGACCGGCAACATCGTCTACTCGGACGCGACCTTGAAGATGAAGGAGCAGGTCGGCACCGGCCAGCAGCTCAACCTGGCGATGGCGGCCTCCGGTCTGTTCCCCAACATGGTGGTGCAGATGATCGCGATCGGCGAGGAGTCGGGCGCCATCGACGCGATGGCCGACAAGGTCGCCGACTTCTTCGAGGCCGAGGTCGACGACGCGGTCGACAACCTCTCGGCGCTGATGGAGCCGATGATCATGGCGATCCTCGGCATCCTGGTCGGCGGCCTGGTGGTCGCCATGTACCTGCCGATCTTCAAGCTCGGTTCCGTGGTGTGATCAGCGCGTCGTGATCGACGCGTCGTCCGCTGCGCTCGCCCTCCTGTTCGCCGACCCGGTGGCGCTGGCCGTCGCTTGCGGTCTGCTCGGGCTCATCGTCGGCAGCTTCCTCAACGTGGTGGCGCACCGCCTGCCGCTGATGCTCGAGCGCGAGTGGCAGGACGAGTGCGCGCGCCTCGCTGGTCGCGAACCCGACGCCGCCGGCCGCCTCAGCCTGGTCGCGCCGCGCTCGCGCTGCCCGCACTGCGGTGCCGCGATCCGTTGGCACGACAACGTGCCGGTGCTGTCCTGGCTCGTGCTCCGCGGCCGCTGCCGCGATTGCAGCGGCGAGATCTCCCCTCGCTACCCGCTGGTCGAGCTCGCCGCCGGGCTGCTGGCGGTCTGCTGCGCATTGCGCTTCGGCCCCGGTCTGCCGCTGCTCGCCGCGCTCACGATCTCGTGGACGCTGCTGGCGCTGGCGCTGATCGACCTCGATGCCCAGCTGCTGCCCGACGACCTGACCCTGCCGCTGATGTGGCTCGGGCTCGGCGCCAGCCTGTGGCACGTCACGGTCGGCCCGCGCGAGGCCATCGTCGGCGCGGCGATCGGCTACCTCTCGCTGTGGGTCGTGTACCACGCCTTCAAGGCGGTGACCGGCAAGGAGGGTTTCGGCTACGGCGACTTCAAGCTGCTGGCCGCCTGCGGCGCCTGGTTCGGCGCCACCGCGATCCTGCCGATCGTGCTGATCGCCTCGCTGACCGGTGCGGTGGTCCACGGCGGCGCCGTGCTGGCGGGCCGCGGCGCGTTCGGCGACCGCATCGCGTTCGGCGTCTACCTCTGCCCCGCCGCCTGGCTGTACTTGATGTGGGGCGATGCGATGGTGGCCGCCTGGCTCGGCCACGCCTTGCGCAGCGGTTGAGACGATGGCCGCGTTCGCCGCCGACCCGCGGTTGCGCATCGGCTTGACCGGCGGCATCGGCAGCGGCAAGTCGCGGGTCGCCGCCGAGTTCCGTCGCCACGGCGTGCCGGTGCTCGACGCCGACGACGCCGCTCGCGCGATCACCGCCGCCGGCAGCCCGGCGCTGGCTCAGCTGGTCGAGCGTTGCGGCGCGACGCTGCTCGCCGACGGCCAGCTCGACCGCCGCGCGCTGCGCGAGCGGATCTTCGCCGAGCCCCGCCTGCGCGCCGAGGTCGAGGCCGTGCTCCATCCCTCGATCTCGGCGAAGCTCGCCGCCGACGCCGCGCGCGCCCCGGGACCCTACCTGGTGTTCGCGGTGCCGCTGCTGGTCGAGCAGGACCTGGCCCGCGAGTTCCACCGCGTGCTGGTGGTCGACTGCCCCGAGGCGCTCCAGGTCGCGCGGATCGTGGCGCGCGACGGCGTCACCGCCGATTCCGCGCGCCGGATCATCGCTGCCCAGGCCCCGCGCGCCGTCCGTCGCGCCGCCGCCGACGACCTGATCGAGAACGAGGGCGCGCCGGAAGCGCTCGAAGCCGCGGTGGAACGGGTCCATCGCGACTACCTCGCCCTATCGGCCCTTCCCCCCTTCCCGCCCGCGGGACGCGGGGGCCAGAATAGCCGCCCATGAGCGTGGTCCCCGTCCCGACCCAGAGCCCGAGCAGCGACCCCGCTGGCTCGCGCGCGTTGGCGTTCGAGCAGCCGCTCAACGAGCGGATGCGCACGTTCATGCGCCTCGAGTTCCTGTTCGAGCAGCTCTCGCACCACGCCTCGGGCACCCACCTGTGGGACACCCGCGCCGCGATCGCGACGCTGCTCGAGGTCATCTCGATCCTGAACAAGGGCGACGTCCGCACCGAGGTGCTGAAGGAGCTCGAGCGCCACGCCGTGCTGCTGACCCGGCTGCGCAGCCGGGACGGCGTCGACCAGCAGCGCGCCGCCAACATCCTCGAGAGCCTCGAGCGCATCCGCAAGCGCGTCGACACGCCCGAGCGCCAGCTCGCCCAGGCGCTGCGCGAGAGCGAGTTCCTCGCCAACATCCGCAACCGCGCCGCGATCCCGGGCGGCACCTGCACCTTCGACCTGCCGGCGGTCCACTTCTGGCTCAGCCAGCCGGCCGGCGACCGCGCCCGCGACCTCGCCACCTGGCTCGACCAGATCGACCCGGTGCGCCGCGCGCTCAAGCTGATCCTGATGCTGACGCGCGAGAGCGCGACGCCGACCGATCACGTCGCGGCCCACGGCCTGTTCCAGATGAACCTCGACGGCGGCCTGCCGCACCAGCTGGTGCGGGTGCTGGTCCCGTCGGAGCTGCGGGTGTTCCCGGAGATCAGCGCCGGCAAGCATCGCTTCACGGTCCGCTTCCTCGAACGCGCCACCCTCGAGGAACGCGCCCACCAGTCGGGCCTGGACGTGCCGTTCCGGCTCGTCCTCTGCCAGTTCTGAGCGAGGGCGCGGCCCGCCGCTGCCCGACCTGCGGGCGTCCGCTGCCGGCCACCGGCGCGGTCGGTCCGTTCTGCTCCGATCGCTGCCGCCTGATCGACCTCGGCGCCTGGCTCACCGATGGCGCGCGCGCGATCGGCGGCGACACCGAGACCGACGACGACGGATCGCCGCCCGACCCCGGAGCGCCTTGACTACTTCGGCCAGCTCGCGTTGAGCGTGGCGATGCCGCGCGCGCCGTGGTCGCGGGCCCGCGCCGCGTCGCCGAGCGCCAAGCCACCGAGCGCGTAGCACGGCCGCTCGGAACCCGCGGCCAGCGCCGCGAACCCGTCCCAACCCAGCGGCCGCGCGCCGGGGTGCGACGCGGTCGACAGCACAGGCCCGATCAGCAGCAGGTCGGCATCGAGCGCGCGGGCACGGGCGAGCTCGACCTCGTCGTGGACGCTGGCGGTGAGCCAGCCGCCGGTCGGTCGGGTGCCGATCGCCCGCAGGCGGGCGGCGTTGAGATGGACGCCATCGCAGTCGAGCGTGGCCGCGAGCGCCGGATCGCAGTTGAGCACCAACGCAGCGCCTGCGGCGCGGGTCACCGCGCGCGCCTCGGCCGCGAGCGCGGCGTACTCGGCGGGCGCGAGCTCCGGCGCGCGGAGCTGGACGAAGGTGGCGCCCTCAGCGCAGCAGCGCTCTAGCGCCGCGAGCCAGGCGGCGCGCTCGATGCCGACGGGCGTCGGCGTGATCGCGATGCGGTCGGGCCCGCGCAACCAATCGATGATGGGGTCGTCGGCCGGCAGCACCTGCAACGCGGGGAGCTCGACCGGCAGGAACCAGCCCAGGCCCTGGCCGTCGTGGGCCTGCGGCGTGCCGCGCCAGGCCTCGACCCGCCAGCAATGCAGCACCACCTCGCGCTCCGGGTAGCGGTGGCTCAGGCGCAGGAAAGGCTGGGCGGCGAGCACTTCGAGGCCGAGCTCCTCACGGAGCTCGCGGACCACGCCGGCGTAGGGCGGCTCGCCCTCCTCGAGCTTGCCGCCAGGGAACTCCCACCAGCCGGCGTGGGGCTTGCCGGCCGGGCGTTGGTCGAGCAGCACCCGCCCGGCAGCATCAGCGAGCACCGCGGCGACGACCTCGATCCGCGGCACCGTCATCCGTCGGTCCGCCTAGCGGATCAGCCGAGCTTGCCGTGGCACTGCTTGTACTTGCGACCCGAGCCGCAGGGGCAGGGATCGTTGCGTCCGACCTTGGTCGCGGGCCGATGGAACGGCTGCGGTGCGGACGCCGGCAGCGGGCGGGCGACCGGACCGGCGGCCGCCGGCACCGCGTCCTCGGCCGTCGCAGCAGGCGCCGGCGCCTGGGCGTGCTGGAACTGCATCTTGTCGGTGTCGGGCTTGCGCTGCTCCTCGACCTTGGCGACGTCCTGCTCGCCGCGCACCTGCACCCGCTGCAGCACGCTCACCACGTCGTGCTTGATGCGCTCGAGCATGGCGAAGAACATCTCGAACGCCTCGCGCTTGTACTCCTGCTTGGGGTTCTTCTGCGCGTAGCCGCGCAGATGGATGCCCTGGCGCAGGTGGTCCATCGAGGCGAGGTGCTCCTTCCAGAGCTGGTCGAGCACCTGGAGCATGATCGCCTTCTCGAAGTGCCGCAGCACCGAGGCGCCGGTTTGGGCCTCCTTGGCGGCGTAGGCCTTCTCGACGCCCTCGAGGATGCGTTCGCGCAGCTGGGCCTCGGGCAGGTCGGGGTCGGCGTCGAGCCAGGCCTGCACGTCGCCCTCGAAGCCGAAATCGGCCTTGAGCGTCGCGGCCAGCCCTGCCAGATCCCACTGCTCGAGCAGCGAGCCCGGCGGCACGCAACGATCGACCTCGGCCGCGATCACGTCGACCCGGATCGCGCGGATGGTCTCGCCGATGTCCTCGGCCGCCATCAGGTCGTTGCGCTGCTCGTAGATGACCTTGCGCTGGTCGTTGGCGACGTCGTCGTACTCGAGCAGCTGCTTGCGCATGTCGAAGTTGTGGGCCTCGACCTTGCGCTGCGAGTTCTCGATCACGCGGGTGACGAGGCCGTGCTCGATGGCCTCGCCCTCCTGCATGCCGAGGCGCTCCATCAGGCCCTTCAGGCGGTCGCCGCCGAAGATGCGCATCAGGTTGTCCTCGAGCGCGAGGTAGAAGCGGGTCGAGCCCGGATCGCCCTGGCGGCCGGAACGGCCGCGCAGCTGGTTGTCGATGCGCCGCGACTCGTGGCGCTCGGAGCCAATGATGTGCAGACCGCCGGCCTCGATCACCTTGAGCTTGTCGGCGGCGCAGGCGTCGCGATGGCGCTCGAGCGCGGCCAGGTACTCGGGCGAGGTCTCGTCGCAGGCGCCCGGCACCGAGGCCAGCTCCTCGCCGTAGACCTCCATCCGCGCCGCGAACTCGGGGTTGCCGCCGAGCACGATGTCGGTGCCGCGGCCGGCCATGTTGGTGGCGATGGTGACGCCGCCCTGGCGACCGGCCTGGGCCACGATCGCCGCCTCGCGGGCATGCTGCTTGGCGTTGAGCACCTGGTGCGGCACGCCGGCCTTGGTCAGCAGCGACGAGACCAGCTCGGAGGTCTCGATCGAGGTGGTGCCGAGCAGGATCGGCTGGCCCTTGGCGTGGCGCTCCTTGACGTCGATCGCGATCGCCTCGAACTTCTCGCGGGCGGTCTTGTAGACCTGGTCGGGCAGGTCGGCGCGGATCATCGGGCGATGGGTCGGGATCACCACCACCTCGAGGCTGTAGATCTGCTGGAACTCGTAGGCCTCGGTGTCGGCCGTGCCGGTCATGCCGGCGAGCTTCTTGTACATGCGGAAGAAGTTCTGGAACGTGATCGAGGCCAGGGTCTGGTTCTCGGCCTGGATCTTGAGCTGCTCCTTGGCCTCGACCGCCTGGTGCAGGCCGTCGGACCAGCGCCGGCCCGGCATGGTGCGACCTGTGAACTCGTCGACGATCACGACCTGGCCGTCCTTGACGATGTACTCGACGTCGCGCTTGTAGAGCGCGTGGGCGCGCAGGCCGGCGTTGATGTGGTGCAGCAGCAGCACGTTGGTCGCGTCGTACAGGCTCTCGCCCTCGGCCAGCAGGCCGGCCTCGGTCAGCAGCTGCTCGACCTTCTCGTGGCCCTCGTCCGAGAGGTGCACCTGGCGCGCCTTCTCGTCGACCAGGAAGTGGGCCGGCTCCTCCTCGCTCTTGCCGCGCTGCAGGCGTGGGATCAGCGCATCGATCTTGACGTAGAGGTCGGTGTGGTCGTCGGTCGGGCCGCTGATGATCAGCGGCGTGCGGGCCTCGTCGATCAGGATCGAGTCGACCTCGTCGACGATGGCGAAGCTCAGCGAGCGTTGGACCTTGTCGGCGGCGCGGAACGCGAGGTTGTCGCGCAGGTAGTCGAATCCGTACTCGTTGTTGGTGCCGTAGGTGATGTCGCAGGCGTAGGCGGCGCGCTTGGCGGCCGGGTCGAGGCCGGCGGTGATGACGCCGACGGTCAGGCCGAGCGCCTCGTAGATCGGTCGCATCCAGGTCGCGTCGCGCTGCGCCAGGTACTCGTTGACCGTGACCACGTGGACGCCGGTGCCCGGGATCGCGTTGAGGTAGGCGGCCAGCGTCGCGACCAGGGTCTTGCCCTCGCCGGTGCGCATCTCGGAGATCTTGCCGGCGTGCAGCGTCATGCCGCCGATCAGCTGGACGTCGAAGTGGCGCATGCCCATGGTGCGGCGGCCGGCTTCGCGCGCGGCGGCGAACGCCTCGGGCAGCAGCTGGTCAAGGGTCTCACCCGCCGCGTGGCGGGCGCGCAGCGCGGTGGTGATCGCCTTGAGCCCGGCGTCGTCGAGCGCCTGCATCCGGGCTTCGAGCGCGTTGGTGGCGGCGACGTTGCGACGGAAGCCCTTCAGCACGCGCTCGTTGCGGCTGCCGAAGATCTTCGTGATCAGGGACTGGAACATCAGGTGGTCTTCCATGGCGCACGCGGCTCCGGTCGATCCGGGGCCAGCGGGGCCTCGCTAGGGTGCTCTGGGCGTTCGGTGTGGTCTCAGGAGCTGGGGCCGGATCCGGCCGGTTTCAACCGCGGCCCTCGATGTAGGTCAGCGGGTTGACCAGCTTGCCGTCGCGCATCACTTCGAAGTGGACGTGGGGGCCGGTCGAGCGGCCGCTCGAGCCCATCCGGGCGATGACCTGGCCCTTCTTGACCACGTCGCCGGGCGCGACCAGCGCCTCGCTGAGGTGGCCGTAGCGGGTGACCACGCCGTCGCCGTGGTTGACCTCGACCATCATGCCGTAGCCCAGGCGCACGCTGGCGTGGGTGACCACGCCCGAGGCGGTGGCCAGGATGTCGTCGCCGACGTCGCCGGCGAAGTCGATGCCGTAGTGGACCGCGCGGTGGCCGGTGAAGGGGTCGCTGCGGATGCCGAAGTAGGACGACAGGAAGCCGTCGCGCACCGGCCGGCCCGAGGGCCGCACCTGCTTGAGCAGGTTCTTGCTCATCATGATGTTCTCGAGCACCGCGAGCTGCTTCTCGCGATCGACAAGCTGGCCCGACAGCGCGTCCACCGAACGCAGGAAATCCAGGGGTGGGACGCCATCGGCGACCGGGACCTCGGGACCGCCCAACGACGGCGCGCCGCCGAAGTCGAATTCGCCCTTGGTCAGGCCGGCCATCCGGGTCAGGCGGTCGCCCAGCGCGTCGAGGCGGATGACGTGGGCGTCGAGCTGGCCGATGCGGACCGCCAGCGCGTTGAGGTCGTCGCGCGCCAGGCGCCGCACCGCCTCGAGGTCCTGCTGCTGCTGGGCGAGCTGGCCGCGGAGCTCGGCGAGCTGCGCCGCCGGGCGGCCTTCGCCGATCCAGCCCGCCGCCAGCACGCCGAACGCGAAGGTGCCGGCGAACACGAGCACCACGCAGGCGGCCGCCGCCACCTGGGCCAGGGGATGGCTCAGGTTCAGCTGGCGGGGTCGCCCGCCCTTGCTCACCAGTATGATGTTCATCGTCCCGTCGATCCTCTCTGCATGGTCCCGTCAGTGCCCAAGCGTCCCACCGGTCCCCGTCCCATCGCCGCGCTGCTCGACAGCGCCGCGCTCGGCGACGTGGTCGGGGAGGCTCGCTCCGGCGACCGGGTCCTGGCGGCGCTGCGCCGGGCCCTGCCCGCCGACCTCGCCGCCCATCTCAGCGCCGCGCATCTGCGCGACGCCACCTTGATCGTCGTCGCGGACGGCCCCGCCTGGGCCACCCGCCTGCGCTTCCTCGAGCCGGAGCTCAAGGCCGCGCTCGATGCGCGCACCCGGCGCGTCGTGCGCCGGGTCGCGGTCCAGGTCGGACCGCCGACCGCCACGCTCCGCTCCGCGCCGGCGACGCCGCCGCCGTCGCGGCCGTTGTCGGCCGCAGCGCGCGAAGCGCTCGAAGCCGGGGCCGCGAAGGTCGCCGACCCCAAGCTCGCCGCCGCGCTCCGTCGCCTCGCCCGTCGGCGCTAGCCGACTGGCCAAGCCCACATGACTACCCTACGTGGACAGGCTTCATGTAGGCGATCGGCGCCGCCGAGTAGTCGGAGAAGGTGACCTCCTCCCAGGCTGACTCGTCGTCCAGCAGCTTGCGCAGCAGCTGGTTGTTCAGTCCGTGGCCCGACTTGTACGCGGTGAACGCGCCGATCAGGCTGTGCCCCAGCAGGTACAGGTCGCCGATCGCGTCGAGCACCTTGTGCTTGACGAACTCGTCCTCGTAACGCAGCCCGTCCTCGTTGAGGACCCGCTGGTCGTCGACCACGATCGCGTTGTCGAGCGAGCCGCCCTTGGCCAAGTTTCGCTCGCGCAGCATCTCGTAGTCGCGCATGAAACCGAAGGTCCGCGCCCGGCTGACCTCCTTCACGAACGAGGTCGAGTGGAAGTCGACCTCGGCACGCCGGGTGTGGCGCTTGAACACCGGGTGGTCGAACTCGATCTCGAACGCGACCTTGAAACCGTCGTAGGGCTCGAACTCGGCCCACTTGTCACCCTGCTCGACCCGCACCTTCTTCTTGATGCGGACGAAACGCTTGGCCGCCGCCAGCTCCTCGATCCCGGCCGACTGGACCAGGAACACGAACGGACCGGCCGAGCCGTCCATGATCGGCACCTCGGCCGCCGAGAGCTCGACCACGCAGTTGTCGATGCCCAGGCCCGCGAACGCCGACAGCAGGTGCTCGACGGTCGAGATCTTGACCTCGCCCTGCGATAGCGTGCTCGCCATCGAGGTGTCGCCGACCAGGTGCGCGCGCGCCGGGACGTCGACCGGCGGGTCGAGGTCGGTGCGGCGGAACACGATCCCGAAGTTGGCCGGCGCCGGGCGGAGGGTCATGTAGACCTTTTCCCCCGAATGGAGACCGACCCCCGTCGCTCGGATGGGGTTCTTGAGCGTGCGCTGCTTGAGCATCGGCGCTGGCGGACCCCTCGAACGCCCAGGGTAGGGCGCGGAAGGTTACCACACCCCTATATAAGGACCGGCTAAAAAGGGCCGCCCGATGGCCGGGCGGCCCCAACGCCCTCTCCCCTCAATCGGCCTGACGGCGCAGGAACGCCGGCACGTTCAGCAGGTCGGTCTGCTGCGGCCCGTTCGTGCTGCCGCCCTGGCGCGCCACCGCCGGCGTCTCGTACTGCGAGTAGTCGACCTCGCCACCGTTGGCGACCCGCACCACCTGTCGCGGCACCGACTGCACCATCGGCGCGACCGGTTGCGGAGCCTGCACCATCGGCGCTGCGACCGGAGCCGACGCCACCGCCGGGACCGGCGCCGCGGGCGCAGGCACCACCACCTGGACCGGTGCCGCCACCTGCGCCGGCGCCTGGCGGTTCACCAGGCCCGGACCGACCATCACCGGATCGTGCGCGCGGCGCGCGACCGGCCGGCCGAGGCCGGTGGCGATGATGGTGACGCGGATCTCGTCGCCCAGCGTCGCGTCGTAGGCCACGCCCATCTTGAACGTCGCGTCGGCGTCGGCGATGCCGTCGAAGAACTCGTTGAGCTCCGCGATCTCGCCCATCCCGAGCCGCTCGGGCGCGGCGGTGACGTTGACCAACAGACCCTTGGCGCCGGCGACCCGGATGTCGTCGAGCAGCGGGCTCGAGATCGCGAGCTGGGCGGCGGTGCGGGCCCGCTCGTCGCCGGCCGCGCGGCCGGTGCCCATCATCGCCATCCCCATCTCGCTCATCACGGTCTTGACGTCGGCGAAGTCGACGTTCATCTCGCCGGTCTGGGTGATGAGGTCGGCGATGCCGCGCACCGCTCCGTACAGCACCTCGTTGACCTTGCCGAACGCCTGCTGCAGCGTCGTGTCCTTGGGCAGCACGGTCAGCAGCTTCTCGTTGGGGATCGTGATCAGCGAATCGACGTACTTCGACAGCTCGTCGATGCCGTGGATCGCGACCTCCATCCGCTTGCGGCGTTCCATGTTGAACGGCTTGGTCACGACCGCGACCGTCAGGATGTCGAGGTCCTTGGCGACCTGGGCCACGATCGGCGCCGCGCCGGTGCCGGTGCCGCCGCCCATCCCGGCGGTGATGAACACCATGTCGGCGTCGCGGATCACGTCGGCGATCCGCTCGCGGTCCTCGAGCGCGGCCTCGCGGCCCTTGCCCGGGTCGGACCCGGCGCCCAGCCCCTTGGTCAGGTTGGCGCCGAGCTGCAGGGTGCGCGCGTCCATCCGCGCCAGCGCCTGGGCGTCGGTGTTCATGCCGATGAACTCGACGCCGGCGACGCCGGCCAGGGCCATGTGCTGGACCGCGTTGCAGCCGCCGCCGCCGACGCCAATCACCTTGATCACCGCGTTCTGCGGCACGCCTTCCATCAGTTCGTATTTGTTGCTCATGTCCGATCCTCCCCGGTGACTAGATGCAAGATTCAGAGTTCCTCGCGGAACCATTCCTTCAACTTCGTGAACGTCTCTGCCAGGCCCCCGCCTTCGGCGGGAGCTCCGCGCGCGCCGCCTTGGCGCGCGCCGTAGATCAGGAGACCCACGCCGGTGGCGTGGATCGGGTTGCGCACGACGTCGGCCAGGCCGGTGACGTGCTGGGGCGCGCCGAGCCGGACCGGAGCGTGGAACAGCTCTTCGGCCAGGTCGGTGGCGCCTTCCATCTTCGAGCTGCCGCCGGTCAGCACCACGCCGGCCGGCAGCGCGACCTCGCCCCGTTCGTTGACGAAGCCGGCGCGGCGGAGCTCGCCGTGGACGAGCTCGAACAGCTCGCGGTAGCGCGGTTCGACGATCGCCGCCAGCGACTGGCGGGCCAGGCGCCGCGGCGGCCGGTCGCCCACGCTCGGGACCTCGATGGTCTCGTCGGCGTTGGCCAGCAGGCCCAGCGCGCAGGCGTACTTGACCTTGATCTCCTCGGCGAACTGGGTCGGCGTGCGCATCGTCACCGCGATGTCGTTGGTGATCTGGTCGCCGGCGATCGGGATCGACTTGGTGTAGCGGATCGAGCCCTCGTGGTAGACCGCGATGTCGGTGGTGCCGCCGCCGATGTCGACCAGGCAGACCCCGAGGCCCTTCTCGTCCTCGGTCAGCACGGCGTAGGCCGAGGCCAGCTGCTCCAGGATCAGGTCGTCGACCGCCAGGCCGCAGCGCTTGACGCACTTGATGACGTTGTCGGCCGCCGACTGCGAGGCGGTCACCACGTGGACGTTGACCTCGAGCCGCACGCCCGACATCCCGACCGGCTCGCGGATCCCGGCCTGGCCGTCGATCGCGAACTCCTGCGGCAGCACGTGCAGCACCTTCTGGTCGGAGGGGATCGGCATCGCCCGCGCCGCATTGACCGCGCGGTCGATGTCGTCGGCGCTGACCTCCTTGTCGCGGATCTCGGCCACGCCGTGGCTGTTGAGGCTGCGGATGTGGCTGCCGGCGATGCCGGCGTAGACCGAGTGGATGCGGCAGCCCGCCATCAGCTCGGCCTCGTCGATCGCGCGCTGGATGGTCTCGACCGTGGTGTCGATGTTGACCACCACGCCCTTCTTGAGGCCGTGCGAGGGGTGCGAGCCGAAGCCGACGATCTCGATCGACTTGTCGGGACGGACCTCACCGACGATGGCGACGACCTTCGAGGTGCCGATGTCGAGGCCGACGATCAGGTTCCGTTCGTTGTTCCTAGACATCGGTGCGCTTCCTCTTACCCTTGCCGGTCGGCGCCGGTGGCGTCGCCGGCGCACCGCGCCAGCCGACCGTGAACCCGTTGGCGTAACGCATGTCGACGTAGGCGACGTGCTGCGCCTGCGGCACCAGCAGCGGTGCGGCGACCTCGACGAAGCGGGTCAGGCGCGCCAGCGCGTCGCGTCGGCCGAGCCGCACGCGGGTGCCATCGGCGAACCAGACCTCCCAGGCCCGGCGCTCGGTGAGCTCGACCCGTGCGATCGGCGCCAGCCGCTCGCCGGCCGCGCGCCGCATATCGTGCAGCGTCGCCAGCACCAGCGCCGCGCTGCCCTCCGGACCGGTGAGCTGCGGCAGCGTCGCGGTCTCGGCCGCGACGGGGTCGAGCGGCGCGAACGCGACCGCCTCGGCGTTGAGCAGGGCCTGGCCGCGCCAGCTGGCGACCGCGACCTCCTCGGTGAACTCGACCCGCAGCGTGCCGGGCCACTCGCGGCGGACCGCGACGCGCGCCACCCACGGCAGCGCCTCGACGTCGGCGCGCACCGCGTCGAGGTCGAGCTCGAGGAAGTTGCCGGCCAGATGGCCGCGGAGCCGGGCGTAGACCTCGGCCTCGCCGACCCGCTCGAACGCGCCGTTCACGAACAGCGTGCGCATCCGCAGCGCGTCGGCGTGGGCGAGCGCGTCCCAGCACCAGGCCGCGCCGACCGCCAGCGCCGCGCCCAAGGCGCCGCGCAGGGTCCAGCGCGCATAGCCGCGCCAGGCCGGGGGCGCCGCGGCGGCGGGATCGCGTTCGCGGGCGTCGCTCATCGCGCGCCTCCCAGGGTCGGCTCGAGGATCCGCAGGCAGAGGTCCTCGAAGCCGATGCCGCGCGCGGCGGCGGCCATCGGCACCAGGCTGTGCGAGGTCATCCCCGGCACGGTGTTGACCTCGAGCAGCCAGGGCTCGTCGTTGCGGTCGACCATCAGGTCGACCCGGCCCCAGCCGCTCGCGCCGACCGCGTGGAACGCGCGCAGGCAGAGCGCGGCGAGCGCGCGCTCGCGCGCCTCGGGCAGGCCGGCCGGACAGCGGTAGACGGTGTCCTCGCGGAAGTACTTGGCCTGGTAGTCGTAGAACTCGACGTTGGGCGTCTCGAGCTTGATCAGCGGCAGCGCCTGGTCGTCGACGATCGAGGCGGTGTACTCGTCGCCCTCGACCCAGCGCTCGACCACCACCGACGGGTCGAGCGCGGCGGCGGCGCGCCAAGCCTGCTCGAGCTCGGAGGCCTTGGTGACCTTGGTGATGCCGATGCTCGAGCCCTCGCGCGCCGGCTTCACCGCCAGCGGCGCGTCGACCAGCCGGACCTTGGCCAGGTCGGCGACGTCGTCGATCTCGATCCATTCCGGGGTCGGGATGCCGACCGACTGCCACAGCTGCTTGGTGCGGACCTTGTCCATCGCCAGCGCCGAGCCGAGCACGCCGCTGCCGGTGTAGGGGATGCCGAGCCACTCGAGCGCGCCCTGGATGGTGCCGTCCTCGCCGCCGCGGCCGTGGAGCACGACGAAGGCGCGGTCGTGGCCGCGCAGCTGCTCGAGCGGACGCTCGGCCGGGTCGAAGGCATGGGCGTCGACGCCGCGGCTCCTCAATGCTTCGAGCACCGCGGTCCCACTGATCAGCGAGATCTCACGCTCGGCGGAGCGCCCGCCGAGCAGCACCGCCACCTTGCCGAACCGGGTCATGCCTTCCCTCCGCCCTTCCATGAAGCGATCTCGGCCGGCAGCGCGTAGGCCACCGCGCCGATGTCGCCGGCACCCATCGTCAGCACCAGGTCGCCGTCGGCGAGCACCGGCGCCAACGCTTGGGCGAGCTCCTTGACGTTGGCCACGAACACCGGCTCGCCCTTGCCCCGCGCGCGCACCGCGCGGGCCAGGGCGCGACCGTCGGCGCCGGCGATCGGCGTTTCGCCCGCGGCGTAGACCTCGGTCAGCACCAGCACGTCGGCCTCGGCCAGCACCGCGGCGAAGTCGTCGAACAGGTCGTGGGTGCGGGTGTAGCGATGGGGCTGGAACGCCAGCACCAAGCGGCGACCCGGCCAACCGTCGCGCGCCGCCTTGATCGTCACCGCGAGCTCGCGCGGGTGGTGACCGTAGTCGTCGAAGATCGCGACGGTGCCGCCGCTGGGCAGGCGGACCTCGCCGACGTTCGAGAATCGACGACCGATGCCCTTGAACTCGGCGAAGGCCTTGGCGATCGCGGCGTCGTCGACCTCGAGCTCGGTCGCGACCGCGACCGCGGCGAGCGAGTTCAGCACGTTGTGGCGGCCGGGGTGGTTGAGCGTCAGCGCGAGCGGCGCCCGGCCGGCGCGCTCGACCACGAAGCGCGAACGGCGGCCGTCCTGGACGATGTCGCGGGCGCGGACGTCGGCATCGGCCGAGTCGATGCCGTAGCTCAGCATCGGGCGCTGGATCCGCTCGACCAGGCCGCGGACCTCGGGGTCGTCGAGGCACAGCACGGCGAGGCCATAGAACGGCAGGTGGTGCAGGAACTCGACGAAGGTGTCCTTGAGCCGGCCGAAGTCGCCGCCGTAGGTGCCGAGGTGGTCGGCGTCGACGTTGGTGACCACCGAGATCATCGGCTGCAGGTGCAGGAACGAGGCGTCCGATTCGTCGGCCTCGGCGACCAGGTACTTGCCCGCGCCAAGCCGCGCGTTGGTGCCGGCGCTCTCGAGCCGGCCGCCGATCACGAAGGTCGGGTCGAGGCCGCCCTCGGCCAGCACCGAGGCGATGATCGAGGTGGTGGTGGTCTTGCCGTGGGTGCCGGCGACCGCGATGCCGTGGCGGAAGCGCATCAGCTCGGCGAGCATCTCGGCCCGCGGCACCACCGGCACGCGGCGGGCGTGGGCGGCGACCACCTCGGGGTTGTCGGCGGCGACCGCGCTCGACACCACCACCACGTCTGCGTCGGCGACATGTTCGGCGGCGTGGCCGAGCGCGACCTTGGCGCCGAGCTCCTCGAGCCGGCCCACCGCCGCGTTGCGCTTGAGGTCGGAGCCGGTCACCGCGTAGCCGAGGTTGAGCAGCACCTCGGCGATGCCGCCCATGCCGGCGCCGCCGATGCCGACCATGTGGATGCGCTTGATCCGGCGCATGCCCAGCGTCATGCGGCACCTCCCGCGCGCGGCGCGGCGAGCGCCTCGCAGCCGGCGACCAGCCGCGGTACCGCGTCGAGCCGCGCGACCGCACGCGCCTTCTCGGCCATCGCGATCAGGTGCTCGCGGTCGCCGAGCTCGACCAGCAGCGCGGCGAGCCGTTCGGCGCTGAGCTCGTGCTGCGGCAGCAGCACCGCGGCACCGGCCTCGGTGAGCCAGCGCGCGTTGGCGGTCTGGTGGTCGTCGACCGCGGCCGGGAACGGCACGAACACGGCGGCGAGGCCCGCCGCGGCGAGCTCGCTCACCGTCATCGCGCCCGACCGGCACACCACCAGGTCGGCCCAGGCGTAGGCTGCGGCCATGTCGTCGATGTAGGGCTGGACCTCGGCCTCGATCCCGACCGCGGCGTAGGCGGCGCGCGCCTCGTCGAGCAGGCGAGCGCCCGCTTGGTGGCGGACCTCGGGGCGCTCCGCCGAAGGATGGTCCGTCGCGAGGCGGGCGAGCGCCAGCGGCACGGTGGCGTTCAAGGCGCTCGCGCCTTGGCTGCCACCGAGCACCAGGAGCCTCACCCGCCCCGCGCGGTCCTTGAGCCGCGCGCGCGGCGCCGGCAGCGCGGCGATCGCCGCCCGCACCGGGTTGCCGACGCACTCGGCCTCGATCGTGGAGCGCGCGGCGAAGCTGCGCGGGAACGCCTCGTAGACGCGGGTCGCGACCCGCGCCAGCAGGCGGTTGGTCAGACCGGGCACCGCGTTCTGCTCGTGCACCAGCAGCGGCCGGCGCGCGAGCCAGGCCGCCACGCCGCCCGGACCGCTGGCGAAGCCGCCCATCCCGACCACCACGTCGGGCGCGACGCGCGCCTGCGCCGCGCGCGCCTGCCACAGCGCGCGCAGCAGCTTGATCGACGCCAGCAGCCAGGACAGCACGCCCTTGCCGCGCAAGCCGCCGATCGTGATCCATTCGATCGGGTAGCCCGCCGCCGGCACCAGCCGGGCCTCGATTCCGGCCGGCGTGCCCATCCACACCACCCGGTGCGAACGCGCGCGCAGCGCATCGGCGAGCGCCAGCGCCGGCACCACGTGGCCGCCGGTGCCGCCGGCCATGATCATGAAGGTCGCCATCACGCGGCTCCCTCCACCGTGGCGCGCTTGCGCGACCACAGCGCGTCGCCGCCCTGGCCGAGCTCGCGATGGACGCGGCCGATCAGGCCGATCGCGGTGCAGGCGACGATCAGGCTCGAGCCGCCGGCCGACAGCAACGGCAGCGTCAGGCCCTTGGTCGGCAGCAGCCCCATCGTCACACCGGCGTTGACGAAGGCCTGCAGGCCGAGCCAGCAGGTCAGGCCGAGCGCGAGGTAGGAGCCGAAGGCGTGGCCAGCATGGGCCGCGGCGCGCGCGATCGCGAGGCCGCGCCAGACCAACACGCCGAACAGCAGCACCACCGCCAGCACGCCGGCGAAGCCGAGCTCCTCGGCCAGCACCGCGAACACGAAGTCGTTGTGGGCCTCGGGCAGGTAGAACAGCTTCTGCACCGACTGGCCGAGACCGACGCCGGTGAGCTGGCCGCTGCCGATCGCGATCAGCGATTGGGTCAGCTGGAACCCGGTGTCGAACGGGTCGGCCCAGGGGTCCATGAACGCGGTCAGGCGCGCGACCCGGTAGGGTTGGAGCAGCGCGATCGCGACGAAGCCGGCCACCGCCAGCACCACGACCGCGCCGAAATCGCGCAGCCGCACGCCGCCGACGAACAGCATCGCGAACATGGTCGCGGCCAGCACCACGGTGGCGCCGAAGTCGGGCTCGAGCAGCAAAAGCACCGCTGCGCCGGCGAGCACGCCGAGCGGCTTGGCGAAGCCCTTGAAGCTGCCGCGGACCTCGGCCGAGTGGCGCACCAGGTAGGCGGCGAGCCACAGCACGAAGCACAGCCGCGCCATCTCCGATGGCTGCAGGCGCAGCGGGCCGAGCGCGATCCAACGGGTCGAACCGTTGACCTCGCGGCCGATGCCCGGCACCAGCACCACCGCGATCAGCGCGAAGCCGACGACCAGCAGCACCGGCGCCAGCCGCTCCCAGACCTTGAGCGGGACCTGCAAGGCCACGATCGCGGCCAGCACGCCGACCAGCGCGAAGACCGCCTGGCGCTCGACGAAGCGGAACGGGTCGTGGTGAAGCTTGTCGGCGATGGTCATCGAGGCCGACGCCACCATCACCAGGCCGAGCAGCAGCAGCACGCCGGCTGCGCCGAACAGCCAGGGGTCGAGGGCGTGCTGGGCCCGACCGGCGTCGTGCGGCGCGTTCATGCCGCGATCCTCCGCACCGCGTGGACGAAGGCCCGTCCGCGATGCTCGAAGCTCTCGAACATGTCGAGGCTGGAGCAGGCCGGCGACAGCAGCACGGTGTCGCCGGGACGGGCGACCTCGGCGGCGAGCTCGACCGCCTGCTCCATCGTCAGCGCCCGATGCTGGGCGATGCGCGCGCCGAGCGCGGCGCCGATCGCGTCGGCATCGCGCCCGATCAGCACCACCGCGCGGACCTTATCGACCAGCGCGGCGGCCAGCGGCGCGAAGTCCTGGCCCTTGCCGTCGCCGCCCAGGATCACGATCAGCGGTCCGTCGAGGCCGGCGACCGCCGCCAGCGTCGCGCCGACGTTGGTGCCCTTGGAATCGTTGATCCAGGCCACCCCGTGCCGATCGGCGACCAGCTCGGTGCGATGCGGCAGGCCGGTGAACTCGCGCAGCGCCTCGCACATCGCGTCGCGCGGCAGGCCGGCGGCGGTGCCGAGCGCGAGCGCGGCCAGCGCGTTCTGCGCGTTGTGGGTGCCGCGCATCTTGAGCTCGGCGACCGGCATCACTGCGACGCCACCGGCGAACAGCACGGCGTCGAGGCCGCGGCCGCCCACGCCCCAGTCGGCGGCATCCGGCGGCGCATCGGGGCCGAACGAGATGCGCCGCGCGCCGTCCGTCATCGCCATCGCCATCGCCATCACCGCCGGATCGGCGCGGTTGAGCACGGCGACCTCGCAACCGGCGTAGACCCGGGCCTTCGCCGCGGCGTACTCGGCGAGCGATGCGTAGCGGTCCATGTGGTCGGGAGAGACGTTGAGCACGGTCGCCGCCACCGCGCGTAGCGAGCGGGTGCACTCGAGCTGGAAGCTCGAGAGCTCGAGCACGAACAGCTCGGGGGCCGGACCCTCGAGCAGGTCGAGCGCCGGCGTGCCGAGGTTGCCGCCGATCTTGACCCGGCGTCCGGCGCGCTCGGCCATCTGCCCGACCAGCGTGGTCACCGTGCTCTTGCCGTTGCTGCCGGTGATGCCGATCACCGGTGCGGTCGTGACTCGGGCGAACAGCTCGATGTCGCCGACGATCGGCAGGCCCTTGGCCGCGGCGGCGCGCACGAAGGGATCGCTCAGCGCGACGCCCGGCGAAAGCACGACCTCGTCGGCGTGCTCGAGCGCGGTGGTCGAGAAGCCGCCGACGAACACCGCCGCGTCGGGCACCGTCGCGCGCAGGGCCTCGAGACCGGGCGGCTCGGCCCGCGAATCGGTGACCGCGACCGACCAGCCGCGCGCGGTCAGGAAGCGGGCGGCCGAGACGCCGGTGCGGCCGAGACCGACCACCAGTGCCCTCCTCCCCTGCTCGCCTTGCGCCTGCGCCACGGTCACCTCACCTGATCTTCAGGGTCGAGAGCCCGACCAGCACCAGCACCACCGTGATGATCCAGAAGCGGACGATCACGCGCGGCTCCGGCCAGCCCTTGAGCTCGTAGTGGTGGTGGAGCGGCGCCATCCGGAAGATGCGCTTGCCGGTGAGCCGGAAGCTCGCGACCTGCAGCATCACCGACACCGTCTCGATCACGAACACGCCGCCCATCACGAACAGCACCAGCTCCTGGCGGACGATCACGGCGAGCGTGCCGAGCGCCGCGCCGAGCGCGAGCGCGCCGATGTCGCCCATGAACACCATCGCCGGGTAGGTGTTGAACCAGAGGAAGCCGAGGCCGGCGCCGAACAGCGCACCGCTGAACACGACCAGTTCGCCGGCGCCCGGCAGGTAGGGGATCGCGAGGTAGGCCGCGAACTTGACGTTGCCCGAGACGTAGGCGAACACGCCGAGCGCGCCGCCGACCATCACCGAGGGCATGATCGCCAGGCCGTCGAGGCCGTCGGTGAGGTTCACCGCGTTCGAGGTGCCGACAATCACGAAGTACGCCAGCACCACGAAGGCCGCGCCGAGCGGCAGGGCGACGGTCTTGAAGAACGGCACGATCAGCGCGGTCTCGGCCGGCAGCGTCGCGCTGCGGTAGAGGAACATCGCCACCGCCAGGCCCGCGATCGATTGCAGCAGGTACTTCCAGCGCGCCGGCAGGCCCTTGGGGTCGCGCAGCACCAGCTTGCGGTAATCGTCGACGAAGCCGATCGCGCCGAACGCGAGCATGACCACGATCATCACCCAGACGTAGCGGTTGTCGAGGTCGCCCCACAGCAGCGTGCTGCCGGTGATGGCGAGCAGGATCAGCGCGCCGCCCATGGTCGGGGTGCCCTGCTTCGACAGGTGCGACTGCGGCCCGTCGTTGCGGACGTGCTGGCCGATCTGGTGGAACGTCAGGCGCCGGATCATCCACGGCCCGGCCAGCAACGAGAACGCCAGCGCGGTCAGCACGCCGAGGATCGCGCGCACCGTGAGGTATTCGAAGACGCGGAACCCCGAGTTGTACTGGGTCAGCCATTCGGTCAGCGCGTACAGCATCAGTGCGACCCTCCGACGACGGGCGAGGCGCGCAGCGCGTCGACGACGCGCTCCATCCGCGCGCTGCGCGAACCCTTGACCAGCACGACCAACCCAGGGACGAGCTCGGCGCGCAGCGCGGCCAGCAGCTCGTCGAGATCCGCGTGGTGGCTGGCGCCGGCGCCGAACCCCGCCACCGCGTGGCGGGTGAGCGGGCCGATGCCGAACAGGCGGCGGGCGCCGGCGTCGCGCGCGTAGGCACCGACCTCGGCGTGCAGCGCCGGCGCGCCGGCGCCGAGCTCGCCCATGTCGCCCATCACGAACACGAACGGCCGCGCCAGGTCGCGGGCCCAGTCGAGCGCGGCGCGCATCGAGGCCGGGTTGGCGTTGTAGGTGTCGTCGCAGAGCTCGACCCCGCCGGTGCCGGCCACCAGCGCGAGCCGGCCGCCCGGCACCTGGCAACGCTCGATGCCCTGCACCAGATGCTCGGCGCGCGCGCCAGCGGCGCTGGCCGCCGCCATCGCGGCGAGCGCGTTGCGCCGGTTGTGGCGGCCGGGCACCGGCATCCGCAGCGCGAGGCGACCGAACGGCGTCGCGCATTCGAGCCGGTCGCCGCCCTCGCCCAGCCCACGGAAGTCAGCGCCATCGGCGAATCCGAAGGTCACCACCCGGCGCGTCCCGGCGATTCGCCGCCAATGGTCGGCGTAGTGGTCGTCGGCGTTGATCACGGCGACGCCGTCGGCCGGCAGCGCCTCGAACAGCTCGCCCTTGCCGGCGGCGACGCCGTCGAGCCCGCCGAAACCCTCGAGGTGCGCCGGGCCGGCGTTGGTGACGAGGCCGACGGTCGGCGCGGCGATCCCGGCGAGGTAGGCGATCTCGCCGCGATGGTTGGCGCCCATCTCGATTACCGCGCTGCGGTGCGTCGCGTCGAGGTCGAGCAGCGTCAGCGGCAGGCCGACGTCGTTGTTGAGGTTGCCGCGGGTGGCGAGGCAGCTGCCGACCTCGGCCATGATGCTGGCGAGCATCTGCTTGGTGGTGGTCTTGCCGTTGCTGCCGGTCACGCCGATCAGCGGCGGCGCGAAGCGCGCGCGCCAGGCGTGGGCGAGGCGACCGAGCGCGAGGCGGGTCTCCTCGACCACGATCTGCGGCAGCGCCAACTCGAGCCGGCGCGCGACGATCGCGCCGGCGGCACCGACCGCGGCGGCCTGGGCCGCGAACGCGTGGCCGTCGAAGTTGGGGCCGCTCAGAGCGACGAACAGCTCGTCGGCCGCCAGCGTGCGGCTGTCGGTGCTGACGCGGCCGAAGCCGCGGTCGGCGCCGTGGAGGGTGCCGCCGACCGCTGACGCGGCCCAGCCCAGGGTGCGCGGGCTCGCGTTCATGCGCCCGCTCCCGCCGCCGCACCGGCGTCGCGCAGCGGCTCGCCGATCAGGCGCGCGACCGTGGCGCGATCGCTGTAGGGCAGCTTGGAGTGCCCGACTATCTGGTAGTCCTCGTGGCCCTTGCCCGCGACCAGGACCACGTCGCCGCGGCGCGCCTCGACCACCGCCTCGGCGATGGCCTGGCCGCGGTCGCGCTGGACCCGGACCTTGTCCTTGGCGCCCGCCATGCCGGCCAGCACCTGGGCCACGATCGCGTCGGCGTCCTCGGTGCGCGGGTTGTCGTCGGTGACCACGATGCGATCGGCGTGCGCCGCCGCGACCGCGCCCATCTGCGGCCGCTTGCCCGGATCGCGATCGCCGCCGCAGCCGAACACGCAGATCAACCGGCCCTGGGCGTGCGGGCGCGCCGCCAGCAGCACCTGACCGAGCGCGTCGGGCGTGTGCGCGTAGTCGACCACCACCAGCGGACCGTCGCCGCCGCCGAAGCACTCCATCCGGCCCGGCACGGTGCGCGAGACCGCCAGCAGCTCGAGCGCGCGCGCGAACGGCATGCCCTCCGCGCACAGCGCACCGAGCACGGCCAGCAGGTTCGAGGCGTTGAAGCGGCCGAGCAGGCGCGCGGTGAGCGTGCCGTGACCGAAGTCGGACTCGACCTCGATCGCGAGCCCGCGGGCGTCGAGCGCGACCCGCTTGCCCAGCAACCGGACCTGGGCCTTGGCGCTGCCGACCTCGTTGGGGTCGAGGCCGTAGGCCACGCCGCGGACCCGCGGCTCGAGCTCGGCGAGGATGGTGCGGCCGATCGCGTCGTCGGCGTTGACCACCGCGGTGCGCAGGCCGTCCCAGCGGAACAGCTTGCGCTTGGCCGCGGCGTAGGCGACCAGGTCGCCGTGGTAGTCGAGGTGGTCGCGGGTCAGGTTGGTGAACACCGCCGTGCTGAAGCGCACGCCGGCGACGCGGCCCTGGTCGAGCGCGTGCGACGAGATCTCGAGCGCGGCGTGGGTCGCGCCGGCGTCACGGAACTCGGCGAGCGTGGCCTGGACCCGCACCGCGTCGGGCGTGGTGTGGTCGCCCTGCGTGAGGTGGCCGAACAGGCCGTAGCCGAGCGTGCCCATCACGCCGCAGCGCGCGCCGGCCGCGGTCTGGGCCTGGGCGTAGAACTGCGAGATCGAGGTCTTGCCGTTGGTGCCGGTGACGCCGAGCACCGCCAGCGCGGCCGAGGGATCGCCGTGGAAGCGCGCCGCGATCGTGCCGACGTGTCGCGACAGGTTCGGCACCGCGATGCAGGCGACGCCGTCCGGCAGGCCGCGCGGCTCGACCCCCGGCGCCGGCTCCCAGACGATGACGGCGACGCCGGCCGCAGCGGCCTGCTCGGCGAAGCGCAGGCCGTGCACCGTGAGCCCCGCCAGCGCGAGGAACAGGCCGCCGCGCGCGGCGCCGCGCGAATCGAGGCTGAGCGAGGTGACCTCGCGGTCGAGCGCGGCCGGGACCTCGACCAGTCCGGCGAGCAGCGTGGCGAGACGGGCGCTCATGGTTGCGCCCTCAGCGGCTTGACCTGCGCCGCGCGGGTGGCGCGCGCCGCCGGCGGCAGGCCGACCAACCGCTGGTCGACCGCGCCCTCGTCGGCGCGCAGGTCGTCCGGCGCCACGTCCATCAGCCGCAGCGCGCCTTGCATCACACCGGCGAACACCGGCGCGGCGACGTCGCCGCCGTGGTAGCGGCCCTTGCTCGGCTCCTCGATCAGGATCACGGTGACCAGGCGCGGATCGGAGGCCGGCGCCATGCCGGCGAAGATCGCGCGATGGCGCTCGGCGTCGTAGCCGCCGCTGGCCGAGACCAGCCGCGCGGTGCCGGTCTTGCCCGCCACCCGGTAGCCCTTGAGCGCGGCGCGGGTGGCGGTGCCGTCGATCGCGACCACCGTCTCCAGCATGGTCCGCATCTCGCGCGCAGTGCGCGCCGACAGCACGCGCTCGCCTTGCACCACGCCGTGGGCCGGGACCAGCGAGAGGTCGTGGCGCACGCCGTCGGCGGCGACCACCGCGAAGGCCTGGGCCAGCTGCAGCGCGGTGACCGAGAGACCGTAGCCGTAGGAGATCGTCGCGGCGTTGATCGAGCGCCAGCGCTGGTAGTGCGGAAGGTTGCCGGACTGCTCACCGGGGAAGCCCGAGCCGGTGCGGCTGCCGAAGCCGAAACGGGCCAGGGTCTCCCACAGCTGGGCGCGGTCGAGCGACAGCGCGATCTGGGCCGAGCCGGTGTTGACCGACTTGGTCAGCACCGTGGTCACGTCGATCAGTCCGAAGTCCTTCTCGTCGCGCAGCGTGGTCGAGCCGACCTTGAGCAGGCCGCCCTTGGTGTCGATCAGCGTGCGCGGCCGCCAATCGCCGGATTCGAGCGCGACCGCGATCGGGAACGGCTTGAACGCCGAGCCCGGTTCGAAGGCGTCGGTCGCGGCGCGGTTGCGGCGCACCGCCGGCGGCGCCGGCGCGCGCGAGTTCGGGTTCCACGACGGCTGGCTCGCCATCGCCAGCACCTCGCCGGTGGTGGCGTCGAGCACGACGATCGAACCACCGACCGCCTCGTTCTCGTAGACCGCGCGCTTGAGCTCGCGGTAGGCCATGTACTGGATTCGCAGGTCGATCGACAGCGCGAGGTCGCGGCCGTGGCGCGGGGCCTTCAGCTGGCCGAGCTCGGCCATCACGTTGCCGTAGAGGTCCTTGACCACGCGCTTGGCGCCCGGCTCGCCGCGCAGCAGGTCGTCGTAGGACAGCTCGAGGCCCTCGGCGCCGTGGTCGTCGACGTTGGTGCTGCCGAGGACGTGGGCGGTGACCTCACCGGCCGGGTAGTAGCGCTTGCTCTCGCGCTGCGAATGCACGCCGGGGATGCCGAGCGCCAGCACGCGCTGGGCCTCCTGCGGCGAGACCTGGCGCCGGAGGTAGGTGAACTCGCGGTCCTTGCGCTCGCTCAGGGTCCGACGCAGCGCGGCCGGGTCGACCGCCAGTGCGCGCGCCAGCGCCGGGATGCGGGCCGGCACGGCCAGCACCTCGCGCGGGATGCACCACAGCGAGTCGACCGGGGTCGAGACCGCCAGCGCCTCGCCGTTGCGGTCGGTGATCGTGCCGCGGTAGGCCGGGTCGGCGACCACCCGCTGCTGCCGCGAGACGCCCTGGCCCTCGAGGAACTCGTGGTCGAGCACCTGGAGCCAGAGCGCGCGGCCCAGCAGCGCAATCCCGGCCAGCACGAAGCACAGCGCGACCACCGCGCCGCGCCAGCCGAAGCTCGCACCGCCGCTCATCGCCGCACCACCACGACCCGCGCCTCCTCGGCCTCGACCATCCCGAGCTGCTCGCGCGCCAGCTGCTCGATCCGCGGATGGGTCGCCCACGCGCTCTGCTCGAGCAGCAGCCGGTCCCACTCGACCTCGAGCGCATCGCGCTCCGCGCGCAGCGCGGCGAGCTCCGCGAACGCCTTGCGGTTCTGGTGCTTGACGTAGACCACGCCGAGCGCCGACACGACCACCGCCGGCACCAGCACGAGCAGCGCCAGGGTCTCGCTGCGGGTCATGCCAGACGCTCCGCCACGCGCAGCACCGCGCTGCGGGCGCGCGGGTTGGTGGCGAGCTCGGCCTCGCCGGCGGTCTGGGCCTTGCCCACCACCCGCAGCGATGCCGCCGGCAGGTCGGGCGGCGGCGGCAGACGCGGATCGAGCGTCGCGTGGGGCTGCGCCGCGTTGCGCATGAAGCGCTTGACCGCGCGGTCCTCGAGCGAATGGAACGAGATCACCGCCAGCCGGCCGCTCGGGGCGAGTGCCGCGACGCACTGCGGCAGCACCGCCGCGAGCTCGTCGAGCTCGCGGTTCACGCGCAAGCGCAGGGCCTGGAAGGTGCGGGTCGCCGGGTGCTTGCCCGGCTCGCGGGTCGGCACCGCCGCGGCCACCACCGCCGCCAGCCGCGCGGTGTCGGCGATCGGCGCGCTCTGGCGCGCGGTGACGATGGCATGCGCGACGCGCTTGGCGAAGCGCTCCTCGCCCAGACCGCGGATGCACTCCTCGAGCTCGCGCTCGCTGGCGCGGGCGACCAGCTCGGCGGCGCTCTCGCCGCTGCTGGTGTCCATCCGCATGTCGAGCGGGCCTTCGGTCTGGAACGAGAAGCCGCGGGCGGGGTCGTCGAGCTGCGGCGAGGACACGCCGAGGTCGAGCAGGATCCCGGCAACGCGACCCATCAGGCCCTCGGCCGTGAGGATGCGGGCGAGGTCGGAGAACGGCGCGTGATGGATGCCGAAGCGCGGCTCGGCGCCGAAGCGCTCGCGCGCCGCGGCGACGGCGGCAGGGTCGCGGTCGAGCGCGACCAGGCGGCCGGCATCACCGAGCGCGGCGAGGATCGCGGCCGAGTGGCCACCGCGGCCGAAGGTGCCGTCGACGTAGCAACCGTCGCGGGCGACCGCGAGGGACGCCAGGGCCTCGGTGAGGAGGACCGGCTGGTGCGCGTGCACACCGAGCGCCCTCAGTAGCTGAGCGACTCGAGCTCGGCGATGAGGGGCGAATCCTCACCGTCGGGCTTGAGCCACTTCTCGCGCGTCTCGTCGAAACGCGCCTGGTCCCACAGTTCGAACTTGTTGCCCTGGCCGACCAGCGTGACGCGCTTGTCGAGCGCGGCGAACTCGCGCAGCGCGGGCGGCAGCAGGACGCGGCCGGCGCCGTCGAGCACGACCTCGGTGGCATGACCGACCAGCAGGCGCTGGAGCTGGCGCGCGCGCGGGTTGGTGGTCGGCAGCGAGTTGAGCTTCTGCTCGACCTTGATCCACTCGGGCAGCGGGTAGAGCAGCAGGATGTGGCCGGAGTCGACCGTGACGATCAGCTGGCCGGCGCCCTGCTCATGCAGACGCGGACGGTAGCGCGTGGGAACGGCGAGCCGCCCCTTCGCATCCAGCGTGACGTTGGTGACACCTCGGAACACGAAATCCCCCGGAAACCCACTTTTTCCCACTCCTCGACACTTTAGGTGCCAACTCGCCGCAGCGTCAATAGGCGCGAAGGGAAAATATCCAAGCGCGTCAATGGGTTAGGCGCGTTTCTGCCTGTGGAAAACATGAGTTATCCACAGGCAAAAAGCACACATTAATCATCAAGTTGAGGGGGCAACTTAAGAAGTCGCCTGAGGTTGAAAAGCCCCGCCAAGGGGCCCTTCCGTGCCAGTTATCCCACTGCCTCTTTGCGCTGCGGGAAGCCGAGACGAGGTCGGGGCCGCATCAGCGCGAGGCGATCGCCTCGACGTAGCGCCGCATGAACTCGATGCCATCGAAGTACGAGCGCAGCAGGATCCGCTCGTCGCGGCCGTGGGCGCGCGGGTCGTCCATGTCGGTGAACATGCCGCTGACGCCGTAGGTCGGCACGCCGCGGTTGCGCAGCCACAGGCTGTCGGACGCGCCGGTGCTCATGGTCGGCACCACCTGGTTCACGCCGAACAGCGCCTTGCCGACCACCGCCACCGGCCCCACCAGGTCGTCGCGCAGCGGCGAGGCCGGGCTCGGCCGGTACTCGTCCATCCGCGCGATCATTACCGCGGGCTCAGCCGCGAGCTCGCGCAGCGTGGCCTCGACCGCATCGCCGCTCTCGTCGGGATGGATGCGGCAATTGACGGTCGCGCGCGCCATCTGCGGCAGCGCGTTCTCGGCGTGACCACCCTTGATCTCGGTCGCGATGCAGGTCGTGCGCAGCAGCGCGTTGTAGTACGACGAGGCGGCGGCGACCCGCGCCGCGGCAGCATCGTCCATCGGCGCCCGGCCCAGCGCGCGCATGTCGGCGGCCCGCGCCGGGTCGGTCTCGTAGGCCGCCATCGCCGCGAAGTAGCCGCGGGTGGTCTCGTTGGTGCGCAGCGGGAAGGCATGGGCCCCGATCCGCGCCAGCGCACCGGCCAGCCGATGGATCGGGTTGGCGGCGGTCGGGATCGAGCTGTGGCCGCCCTTGTCGGTGAGCTTGAGCTCGAACGACAGGTAGACCTTCTCGGAGGTCTGGAGCTCGAAAAACGCGTGCTTGCCGTCCTTGAGGTTGGCGCCGCCGGCGTCGGGGTTGATCGCGAACTCGGCGGCGACCAGCTCGGGGCGCTTCTCGAGCAGCCAATCGAGGCCGGCCTGCTCGCTGCCGCCCTCCTCGTCGTCGGTGAAGGCGAAGATCAAGTCGCGGGCCGGGACCCAGCCGGCCTTCTTCCAGCGGATCAGGTTGACGACGAAGTCGGCCGCCTCCTGCTTGATGTCGGTGGTGCCGCGGCCGTAGAGGTAGCCGTCCTTCTCGGTCAGCACGAAGGGATCGACCGACCAGTCCTCGCGCGCCGCGGCGACCACGTCGAGGTGGACCGGGAACAGGATGGGCTTCGCCTTGCCCTTGCCGTGGACCCTGACCACCAGGTTCTCGCGCCCCGGCAAGCTGCCGGCCAGCACCAGGTCCTGCTCGGCATAGCCCGCCGCCAGCAGCCGGGCCTTGATCGCTGCCGCGGCCTTGCCCGCGCCCTTCTCATGCGTGGTTTCGATGCCGATCAGCTCGGCCAGCACCTCGCGCGCCAGCGACTGCCACTCGGCCGGCAACGCGGTCTTGGCCGGGGCGGCGCCGACGCCGGCGGAGAACAGGCAGACGGCGAGCAGCAGCTGACGCATGGGGGACCTCGTGGCGAAATCGGGACCTGGAAGGAATAAAAAGGAGTCGGCCGATAAGCCGGGTTCTGTCGTGGACGACCATTCCTCTGCGACGCCCGTCACCGTGCGCCTGTAGCGACCTACCCGGAAGCAGCGCGGACCACGCCTTGCGCTACCTTGCGGCGCGCCAGCCTCCCTATTTGGTCTTGCTCCGAGTGGGGTTTTCCATGCCGTGCGCCGTTACCGTGCACGCGGTGCGCTCTTACCGCACCTTTTCACCCTTGCCGGCGCTTGCGCGCTTAGGCGGTACGTTCTCTGTGGCACTTTCCGTCGGCTCGCGCCGCCCAGGCGTTACCTGGCACCCTGTCCTGCGGAGCCCGGACTTTCCTCCACGCTTGCGCGCAGCGATCGTCTGGCCGACTCCAGGGCGCAGGATAGAGCGCGCTGCCGCCGATAGCCACCGTCGGACGGCTCAGCCGAAACCGCCGCTCGCGCTGGGCAGCGGGACGACGTCGCCGAAACCACCGGTGGAGTTGCGACGCAGGCCCGCCAGGACCTGGAACCGGTACCACAACGAGCGGTAGGCCGGCGGCGCCGCGACGGTGATCGGGGTCGCGGACAACGCACCGGGCGACATCCGTGCGATCGGCAGGCCGGCCTCTTGGAAGCGCCGCAACACGTGGGCGAGGTCGTCGGCGACGCTGCGATCGCCGATCACCGAGGTCTCGAGCTCGTTGAACAGGATCAGCTTGCGGATGCCGCGGTCAACCAGCAACGCGGCCGACGGCAGGTCCTGCACCAACACGCACCAACGGTTGTCGAACGCGCCTGGCGCGACCACCCGTCCGCCGCCCGAGCGCGCGGAGTCGAGCAGGAACGCCGGCGGAGCCTCCGGCGAGAGCGCTCGCCCGCGCAGCTCTGCGGCGCCCGCGACCAGGTCGCGCGAGATCGCCTGGGTCATGACCAGCGCGTTGAGCGACGGCACGCCGTTGAACAACGGCACCGGTCGATATCCGCGCTCGACCAGCGCCAAGCCCATCGCGACCGATCGCTCGCCGGGGAGGTCGATGACCAGCGCTGTGTCGCGGCCGAGCGGCGCCCAAGCCGCGTCCTGCGCGACGATCGGTCCGGCGCCGACCAGGTCGCCCGGCTCGAGCTTCGCGAACAGAACCGGCTTGACCCAGCGCGACCAGAACGCTTCGCGTGGTGCCCAGGCGTCGTAGACCTCGCGGACATCGATCATCGTCCCCTCCTCATCGCCGTCAGCCGCACAGCACGGCGACGTCGAACGCATGCTTGTCGATCCGTGGCGCGAGCGCGGCGCGCCCGTAGAAACCGGCGGCGCGCCCATCGATTACGAACACCCCGACGCAGAGGTGCAGCGGACCGTCGGTCGAGCCCAGGGGCGCGCTGTCGAAGCGGTCCTGCATCACCCACTGGCGGCGCTCCAGCGTGGCGCCGACCCTCATCCGCAACAGCTCGCGGCTGTCGGTGCAGCCACGGATCGCGACGCCCTCGCCGACCCGGCCCCAGGCTGATTTCAGGACCAAGCGGTCGTCGAACAAGCCGCGCAGGTCGGGCTCGCGCGCACCAGGCGACCAACGCCGCCACGCCGGCAGTTCGAGCCCGAGGGCCGGAACGCTCAGCATCGCGCGCTTCGATTGCACCAACACCGCGCCCGGCGGGTTGCACTGCTGCACCGCGCTGCCGAACATCGCCGGCCAACCGCAAGCGGCGGACAGCGACGGCAACCACTCGGTCGGGAAGAAGCGCACCACCGCGGCGACCTCGCCCTCGGCGCCGCCCGCGATGCAGCGCGCGGAGCCCGTGGCCCAGCGCAGGTGGTCCGGCGCGGCGTAGATGGGTCGCAGCCCGCGCGCGGACAGCGCCTGGCCGAGGTGTTCCATCACCTGGCGGTCGTCGCTGAAGCTGGTGGCGTGGACCAGCGCGACGCGCGCGCCCGGTGCCGACCGTCGCTGCAAGCCATCGGCCAGGGCTTGCGCCGGGTCAGGTCCCGGTGCGCCGAGCCCGCTCAGCTGCGCCACGATGCGCGGCATCGCGCCGGCCTCGGCGAACCCACCCGGCACGTCGCAGTTGACCTCGGAGACGACCCAGCCCGCATCGGTCGGGTGGAAGTCGAAGCGCATCACGCGCAGGTCGTCGGTCGCGGGCCGCTCGCGCGCTGCGCGCAACGGGTCGCGCAGCGCGCGCGGGATGCCGATCAGCGCATGGAGATCGGGACGCTCGAGCAACGCACGCTCCAGGCGCAGCGACTCCGCGGCGAGCGCCTCGGCGGCGGCGGTGAGCGTGGCGACGTCCTCCGGCGGCAGCACCAGCACCTGGCGACCGACCACCTCGACGTCGCCGACCTGCGGGTCCCACTTGCAGCCCTCGAAGACCATGCGCTGCCGGAGCTCGGCATGCGCGAGGTCCGTCAGCCGATGGAGCGCCGCCGCCGCCGGCCGCGCGCGCAGCGCGCTAGCGGGTCGCGCCATAGAGCGGGTTCTCGGTCAGGGCCGGCGATGCGTCGATCGCCAGCCAGGCCACGAGGAGGTAGCCCAGCGCGATCAGGGCCGAGAGCGCGAGACGGCCGCGGCCGAACGGCGCCCGGCCGAGCAGCCGCTCGACCGCGGCCCCGGCCACCAACAACGGCAGCACGGGCCAGGCGACCTGGAACTCGACCACCATCCGCTCGAACGAGTACCAATCTCCGGCCGCACCGCGCCCGGCGACGATCCCGGTCGCGGCCGCGAACCCCGCCAGACGCAGGCCCGCGCCCAGGTCGAGGTCGAGCGTGACCTTCTCGAAAACGTCGGTCGCCCGTTGCAGGACCTCGAGCGCCAGCAACCACAGCAAGGTGCCGGTTCCCGATGCGAACAGCACCACCCACCAGCCTGGGCCATCGCCGACGTTGCCGCCGACGTAGCACGCGGTAGCACCGATCAGGAGCCCGACCGCCGCGACTCCCGCGGCTGGGTTGTCCCGTTCGAGCACGTCGTCGATCCACGACAGGCGGGTGTGGTGCAGCGCTTGCGCGACCGCGGCGACCCACGCCACGCCTGCCGCGCTGTACATGGTCAGGTAGCCGACGTCGTCTCGGACGTCGAACGAGGCCCATTGCCCCAGCGCCAACAGGGTGACGCCGCCGACCATCGCCGGCGCGAACGCGATCAGCACCGCGCCCGGGCCGGCGGGGACCAACGCGGGTCGGGCTGCGACCCGGTACCAGAGCGTCAGCTGCGCGAAGAGGGAAGCCACGATGCAGACGACGGTTATCAGGAACTCACCCTCGCTCATGGTCCTTCCTCGGTCTGCTGACGCAACGCGAGCGCGCGGTCGTAGAGCTCGTTCTTGGGCTGGCCGGTGAGCTTGGCGGCGAGCGCCGCGGCCTGCTTGACCGGCAATTCCTTGAGCAGCACCGTGAGCACACGCTCGGCATCGAGCGCGCCAGCCGCCGCCAAAGGTTCGCCGCTGCCGGCGACCACCAGCACGATCTCGCCGCTCGCCGCGTGCGGGTCGCGTTCGCTCCATTCGACCAGCTCGTCGATGGTCGAGCCGATCACCGCTTCGTGGAGCTTGGTCAGCTCGCGGGCCACGATCGCCGGTCGCTCCCCGCCGAACGCGACCGCGAGCTCGGCCAGCGTCGCCGCGATCCGGTGCGGCGATTCGTAGAACACCAGCGTGCGCGGCTCGTCCGCCAGCGCCTCGAGCCGTTCGCGACGAGGGCCGTCGCGCGCCGGCAGGAAGCCCTCGAAGGCGAAGCGGTCGGAGGGCAGCCCGGCGATCGAGAGCGCGGCGATCGCGGCGCAAGGACCGGGCACCGCCAGCACCGGCACCCCGGCGGCGCGCGCAGCGGCCACCAGGCGGAAGCCGGGATCGGAGACCAGCGGCGTGCCGGCGTCGCTGACCAACGCCAGCGCCTGGCCGGCGACCAGCCGCGCCACCACGGTCGCGGCCATCGCGTCCTCGTTGTGGTCGTGCAGCGCTTCGAGCGGCGTGGCGATGCCGCAGTGGCTGGTGAGCTTGCGGCTGTGGCGGGTGTCCTCGGCCAGGATCGCATCGACGCCCGCCAGCACCGCGCGCGCGCGCTCCGAGAGGTCGCCGAGGTTTCCGATCGGGGTCGCGACCACGTAGAGCGTGCCGCGTGCGACCGCGCCGACGCCCATCCCAGCGCTTCCCTGACGGTCCGGCACGGCCTGATATCCTCGCTCCCGATGTCGGACCCCATCGTGCCCTCCCGCCCTCGACGCCGGCAAGCGTTGCTGGCGCTCGGGCTCGCCCTCGCGCTCGGCGCCTGCACCACCGCGACGCGCCCGGAAGCCATCTCGCTCGAGACCCGGATCGAGGCCGCCGCCGAGCTCGCTGCCACCGGTCGCCATGCCGAGGCCGCCGCCAGCTACGAAGCGCTCGCCGCCGTCGCGCCCGAGCGCGCCGCCGGGCTGTTGGCGCGCGCCGCCGAGGAACATGCCATCGCCGGCGAGCGCGACGCGGCGCTCGCCGCGCTCGACCGCGCCCGCGCACTGCCCCAGCGGCCCGATGACGCCGGCGAGATCGCGCTGGCGCGCGCTGCGGTCGCCCGCCTCGACGGCGATCTGCAGGCGATGCTGCAGGCGGTCGCGTTCGACGTCCGCGACCTGCCCGATGGGCTCGCCGCCCGCGTGCTGCTGACCCGCGCCGACGCCGAGGCCCGGCTCGGCTCGCCGTTCCTCGCGCTCGACGACCTGGTCGCCCGCGACGGACTGCTCGACAGCGACGACGAACGCCTGGCCAACGCCGAGCTGACCTGGAGCTTGCTCACCAACCTGCGCGGCAGCCTCGACCCGGACCAGCTCGCGCTCAAGAGCCCGGCTGGCTCGCGCGCCTGGCTCGAGCTCGCCGGCCACGCGCGACGCGCCTGGCAGGACCCCGACGCGGCCCGCGCCGGGGTCGAGGACTGGCGCGAGCAGCACCGCGGCCATCCGGCGGCCGATGCGATCGTGCCGCGCCTGCTCGAACAGATCTCGAGCTCGACCGAGTACCCGGAGAAGGTCGCGCTGCTGCTGCCGCTGACCGGCCGCTTCGCGTCCCAGGCCGAGGCGGTCCGCGACGGCTTCATGGCCGCGCACTACGCGAGCGGGGCCAAGCCCGAGGTCGCGCTGTTCGACACCACCGACTACCCCGGCGGCGCCAACCGGGCCCACGAGGAGGCGCGCGCCTGGGGCGCCGGCTTCCTGGTCGGCCCGCTGACGCGCGAAGGCGTCACCGAGCTCGCCCTCGCCGAGGGCGACTCGGCGACGGCGCGGGTGCCGTTGCTGGCCTTGAACTACCTCGACGGCGGTGCCGCCACGCCGGCCCGCTTCTGGCAGTTCGGCCTGCTGCCCGAGGGCGAGGCCGAGGCGGTCGCCGAACATGCCGTCGCGCTCGGCCTGATCCGCGCGGTCGCGCTCTACCCCAAGGGCGACTGGGGCGCGCGGATGATGGCGGCGTTCCAGCGCCGCTTCGAGGCGCTCGGCGGGATCCTGCTCTCGGCCCAAGCCTACGACGCGGAGGTGGCCGAGAAGGACTTCTCGACCTCGATCACGCGGATGCTCAACATCGACGAGAGCCGCTCGCGCGCCGGGCTGGTCGCCAACCTGCTCGGCAAGCTCGAGTCGGAACCGCGCCGTCGTCGCGATGCCGAGTTCGTGTTCGTCGCCGCCCGCGATCGCGAGGCGCCCCTGCTGCGCGCCCAGCTCCGCTTCCACCGCGCCTCGGAGCTGCCGACCTTCGCGACCTCCAGCGTCTACCGCACCGACGGCGCGCCGGAGGTCGACCTCGACGGCATCGAGTTCGCCGACATGCCGTGGGCGATCGACGCCACCGAACCGACCCGGGTCGAGCTCGCCGCGCTGTGGCCCGACGGCGTGGCGCGCCAGGCGCGGCTCTACGCGCTCGGTCTCGACGCCTATCGCCTGATCCCGCAGCTCGCCAACCTGCCGGCGCCGCTCGCCGAGCCGGTGCCGGGCGCGACCGGACTGCTCTCGATGCAAGACGGCCATCGCATCCGGCGCGACCTGTTCTGGGCGCGCTTCGAACGCGGCGTGCCGAAGCCGGTCACCACCACCGCCGCCGACGCGCTCGCGCCACCAACGCCGCCACCGGACGGCGCGCCGCCACCCGACACCACGCCACGCTGAAGCCACGCGCTCATGGACGAGACGCACGACCGGACCAACCAGGCGCAGGGCGCGCACCACGAGGTGCTCGCCGAGCGGCACCTGGTCGCGCACGGGCTGGTGCCGTTGCTCCGCAACTTCCGCGCGCGGCTGGGCGAGCTCGACCTCGTGATGGACGACCGTGGTACGCTCGTCATCGTCGAGGTGCGCTCAAGGGCGCCGACGCGCTACGGCGCGGCTGCCGAGACCATCGGGCCCAGGAAGCGCGCGCGGATCGTCGCCGCGACCAAGGTCCTCCTCGCCGCCCGCCCCGAGCTCGCCCGCCGTCCGGTGCGCTTCGACGTGGTCGCCTTCGACGGCGACGCTGCGACGCCGCAGTGGATCAGGTCCGCGTTCGACGCCAGCTGAACCCCGAGGGGAGACCGCAACCGCCATGGACCTCGAAGCCCGCATCCGCCAGCACTTCAACGACAGCATCCAGACCAAGCAGCGCGCGCTCGAGCCGCTGACGCCGGCGATCGCCGCCGCCGCCGCCGACATGGCCGCCGTGCTCAAGTCCAAGCGCAAGATCATGGCCTGCGGCAACGGCGGTTCGGCCGCCGACTCGCAGCACTTCGCCGCCGAGCTGCTCAACCGCTTCGAGATCGAGCGCCCCGGCCTGGCGGCGTTCGCGCTGACCACCGACACCTCGACCCTGACCTCGATCGGCAACGACTACGACTTCAAGGACATCTTCTCCAAGCAGATCCGCGCCCTCGGCCACGATGGCGACCTGCTGCTGGCGATCTCGACCTCGGGCAACTCGCCGAACGTGGTCCGCGCGATCGAGGCGGCGCACGAGAAGGGCATCAAGGTGGTCGCCCTCACCGGTCGTGACGGCGGCGAGATCGGCCGCAAGCTCCAGTCCGGCGACCGCGAGGTCCGCGTCCCGGCTCGCAACACCGCGCGGATCCAGGAGGTCCACCTCCTCGCCATCCACTGCATCTGCGACCTGATCGACGCGCAGCTGTTCGGTGGCTGAGGCCCGGCGGCGATGGTGACCGCGGCCCGCGCGCCGCGTGGCGAGATCGAAGCGCTCGGCGCCGCGCTCACCGCGGCCGGCCTCGAGCACGCGACCGCGCCCGCCGACACCTGGGCCTACGGTTCGGACAACTCGCGGCGCCACGCGCCGCCCGACCTGGTCGCCTTCCCGCGCTCGCACGACGAGGTCACGACCGCGGTCCGCCTCTGCCGCGCCCACCGGGTGCCGCTGACCGCCCGCGGCCGCGGCACCGCCACCACCGGCGCTGCGGTGCCGCTGGCGGGCGGCCTGGTGCTCTCGTTCGAGCGCATGGCGCGGATCCTCGAGCTCCGTCCCGACGACCGCCTGATGGTGGTCGAGGCCGGCTGCCTCAACGGCGCGGTGCAGGACGCCGCCGCGCCGCACGGCCTGTTCTGGCCGCCCGACCCGACCTCGGCCGAGTACTGCACCGTCGGCGGCAACGTCGCCACCAACGCCGGCGGACCGCGCAGCGTGAAGTACGGCACCACCCGCGATTGCGTGCTCGGCCTGCGCGCGGTCACCGGCGCCGGGGTCGAGCTCCGCACCGGCGTGCGCACCACCAAGGGCGTGGTCGGCTACGACCTGACCCGCCTGCTGTGCGGCGCCGAGGGCACGCTCGCCATCGTCACCGAGGTCACGCTCGAGCTCGCGCCGCTGCCGGCCGCGACCCGCACCCTGCGCGCCTCGTACGCGACCGCGGCGGCCGCCGGCCGCGCGGTCGCCGCGGTCATGCGCCAGCCGGTGGTGCCATGCCGCATCGAGCTGCTCGACCGCGGCTCGCTCGACATGGTCCGCGCCGACCGGCCCGAGGCCGGGCTGCCCGATGGCGTCGGCGCGCTGCTGTTGATCGAGGTCGACGGCTCGCAGCAGTTGCTCGACCAGGCGATCGCGGCGGTCGAGGTCGCGGCACGGATCGAGGGCCTCATCGAGCTGCGCGCGGCGCGCGACGCCGAGGAGTCAGCGGCGCTGTGGGCGGTGCGCAAGGCGCTGTCGCCCGCGCTGCGCAAGGTCGCGCCGACCAAGGTCAACGAGGACGTGGTGGTGCCGGTGTCGCGGCTCGCCGAGCTGATCGCCGCGGTCGAAGCGATCGCCGTCGAGCACCGGACCCGGATCGTCGAGTTCGGCCACGCCGGCAACGGCAACCTGCACGTCAACCTGATGTTCGACGGCGCCGACCCGGCCCAGGCCACGGCGGCCGACCGCGCGCTGGCGGCGGTGTTCCGCACCGTGCTCGCGCTCGGCGGCACGCTGTCGGGCGAGCACGGGATCGGATCGGAGAAGGCGCGCTTCGTCGGCCTCGAGCTCGACGCGACGCAGATGGCGCTGATGCGGTCGCTGAAGCAGGTCTTCGACCCCGACCGGATCCTCAACCCGGGGAAGCTCTTCCCCGATTAAGAGGCCCGGATAAGCGGCCCGGCTAACGCCGCTCGACTACTTGACGACCTTCAGCGACGGCCGACCCTTGGGCGGCCCGCCAGATGGACCCGGCTTGCCGGTGTTGCTGGCGATGCCGGGCTTGGCGACGTCGGTGACCGCGCGGGTCGGTGCCTCGGCCGGATCCGGCGCCTCGACTGGCGAATCGTCCTCGAGCCCGAACATCATCCCCTGCCCGGACTCGCGGGCGTAGACCGCGAGCACGGCGCGGACCGGCACCCGCACGTGGTGCGAGACGCCGCCGAAGCGGGCGTCGAACTCGAGCTCCTCGTTGCCGAGGGTGAGGTGGTTGGTCGCGCCCGGCCCGACGTTGAGCACGATGCGACCCTCGTGGACCGAGTCCTCGGGCACCTGGACCCCGTCCTGGCGCGCGTCGACCAGCACGTACGGCGTCTGGTGGCAGTCCACCATCCATTCGTACATCGCGCGCAGCAGGTAGGGACGACGGGAACGCAACGGGACCTCGCTATCGGCGATCAGATCGATCGATGGTGCGCCGCGGCCCTCAGGCCGACTTGCGCATCTCCCTCTCGGTCTCGGTCAGCGACATCTTGAACGACGGACGGTTGAACATCCGCTCCATGTACTTGTGCATGCCCTTGGCCGACGGTGGGATCTCGATGCCGAACAGCGGCAGGCGCCACAGGATCGGCACGATCGAGCAGTCGACCAGCGAGAACTCGTCCGACATGAAGAACGGCTTCATGTTGAATGCCTCGACCACCGACAGCACGCCCTCCTTGAGGTGGCGCTTGAGCTTGTTGGCGCTGGTCTTGTCCGGCGCCATCTCGATGTCGGCGGTGGTGCCGTACCAGTCGCGCTCGATGCGGTAGAGCGCGAGGCGGAAGCGGGCGCGCGACACCGGGTCGACCGGCATCAACGGCGGATGCGGGAAGCGCTCGTCGAGGTACTCGAGGATCACGCGCGGGTCGTAGAGGACCAGGTCGCGGTCGACCAACGTCGGGATCGTCTGGTACGGGTTGAGGTCGATGAGGTCCTCGGGCAGGTCGGTCGGATCGACGTCGACGATGTCGTAGGTGATGCCCTTCTCGGCCAGCACGAACCGCGAGCGATGGCTGTTGGCCTCGCCAGCACGGGAGAACAGCGTCATCACGGAACGCCGGTTGGAGATCACTGAGCTCATCGGATCGATCACTGGGACACCATCCTGGACAGGGTCAATGGACGTCCTTCCAGTACTCTTGCTTCAGGAAATACGAAAGCAGGAAGAGCACGAACAGGAAGAACAGGACGCCGAAGCCCAGGTGCATGCGCTTCAGCTGCGCCGGCTCCGAGACGTAGACGAGGAAGTTGGCGAGGTCGCGGGACACCGCGTCGTATTCGTCCGGGCTGAGCGTGCCCTCGGTAACCGGCACGAACTTGTCGAACACCTGCTGCTCGTTGCCGAGCAGGTCGAACTCGGCCTTGTACTCGGCCTTCTGATAGCCCTGCAGCTCGGCCAGCACGTGCGGCATCGAGGCGCCCGGCAGCAGCACGTTGTTGACGCCGAATGGGCGCTTGGGGTCGAGGTAGAACGAGCGCAGGTAGTTGTAGATCCAGTCGCCGCCGCGGGCGCGGGCGGTGAGCGAGAGGTCGGGCGGGCTGCGGCCGAACCAGCGCTCGCCGTCGTAGCGGTCCATCGCGATCTTCATCATGCCGGTCGGCTTGTCGGCCGTGAACAGCAGCGCGCTGAGCTGCTCGTCGGAGATCCCGAGGTCGGCACCGACGCGCTGGTAGCGAACGTAGTTCAGCGAGTGGCAGCCCAGGCAGTAGTTGACGAAGTACTTCGCGCCGCGCTGGAGCGACGGCTGGTTCTCGAGGTCGTAGCGGGCCGGTTCGAGGCCGCCCGACTCCTGGGCCTCGGCCGTCGGCCCGGCGAGGATGGCGAGCGCGGCGACGAGGCCGAGCCCGAGCTGGCGCAGTGCGTTGTTGGCGTCCATCAGTGCGTCACCCTCTCCGGGACCGGCAGCGGGTCGTTGAGCTTGGTGTAGGCCGGCAGCAGCACGAACATGAGCGTCGCGCCGCCTGGCAGCAGCCACATCAGGTAGTGGAAGCGCGTCACCAGGTCGCCCATCACGCTGAAGCGGGCGACGTCGGCCAGCACCAGCACCGCGACGATCGTCGCGGTGGCCTTGAGCAGGTAGGCCCGGCCGCGCGTCTCGGAGTAGACCCACGAGATCGCGAAGAACAGGAAGTAGACCTCGGTCAGGCGGAACGCCAGCTCGGAGAACACCGGGGTCGCCGGCTTGACGCCGAGGTAGCCGAGCACCGCGAACGCCGCCGCGAACACCAGCAGCAGCAGGGTGTAGAGCGGTCCGCGGTAGCGCATCGACTTGACCGGGTTGCGGTCGATCCAGGGCAGGAAGAACAGGATCACGACCGCGAGGCCCATCACCGCGACGCCCGGGAACTGGCTGCCGAGGAACGACGGCACCGCGCGCAACATCGCGTAGAACGGCGTGAAGTACCACACCGGCGCGATGTGGTCCGGCGTCTTGAGCGCGTTGGCGGCCTCGAAGTTGGCGTGCTCGAGGAAGTAGCCGCCCATCTCCGGCGCGAAGAACACGATCAGGAAGAACACGAAGAAGAAGCCGATCACGGCCATCGTGTCCTTGACCGTGTAGTACGGGTGGAACGGGATGCCGTCGAGCGGCACGCCGTCGGGGCCCAGCTTCTTCTTGATCTCGATGCCGTCCGGGTTGTTCGAGCCGACCGAATGCAGCGCGATCAGGTGGAACAGCACCAGGCCGCACAGCACCAGCGGCAGCGCGATCACGTGCAGGGCGAAGAAGCGGTTGAGCGTGATGTCGCTGACGTAGTAGTCGCCGCGGATCCACTCGGCCAGGCCCGGTCCGATGCCGGGCACCGTGCCGAACAGCGAGATGATCACCTGCGCGCCCCAGTAGGACATCTGGCCCCACGGCAGCAGGTAGCCCATGAAGGCCTCGGCCATCAGGCACAGGTAGATCGCCATGCCGAACAGCCACAGCAGCTCGCGCGGCTTTTTGTACGAGCCGTACATCAGGCCGCGGAACATGTGCAGGTAGACCACGACGAAGAACGCCGAGGCGCCGGTCGAGTGCATGTAGCGGATCAGCCAGCCCCAATCGACGTCGCGCATGATGTACTCGACCGACGCGAAGGCCTTCTCGGCGTCGGGCTTGTAGTTCATGGTCAGGAAGATGCCGGTGACGATCTGCAGCACCAGCACGACCAGCGCGATGCCGCCGAAGATGTACCAGAAGTTGAAGTTCTTGGGCGCGTAGTACTTGGAGACGTGGGCTTCCCAGAAGTCGGTCATCGGGAAGCGGGCGTCGATCCAGCCTTGCAGCGCGGTGGCGCGCTCGCCGAGCCAATCGAAGAAGTCGCGGTCGTCGGTGGCGTTGCTCATCCGCGGGTCTCCTCGTCCTCACCGACCACGATCAGGTCGTCGTTCACGAACCGGTACGGCGGCACCACCAAGTTGAGCGGCGCCGGCACGTTCTTGTAGACGCGACCGGCGAGGTCGAACTTCGAGCCGTGGCAGGGGCAGTAGAAACCGCCCTTCCACTTCGGCTCGAACTCCTGCGGCACGGCCTCGGGCGAGAACGCCGGCGAGCAGCCGAGGTGGGTGCAGTTGGTGACCAGCACCAGGATCTCGGGCTTGCGCGAGCGGAACTCGTTGACCGCGTAGGCCGGCTGCTGCGCTTCCTTGGAGTCCGGGTCGAGCAGGTCGCCCTGGACCTCCTTCATCTTCTCGAGCATCTCCGGCGTGCGGCGGATGACCGACACCGACTTGCCGCGCCAGACCACCTTGGTCTGCTCGCCGGGCTCGAGCTTGGCGATCGGGACCTCGACCGGCGCGCCTTCGGCGCGGGCGCGCTCGGAGGGGTTCATCGAGGCCAGGAACGGGTAGACGAGCGCGGCGACGCCGGCGGCACCGGCGAGCGAGGTCGCGACCGTGAGGATGTGCCGGCGGTTGAGGTCGACGCCCTCGGCAGGGGTGTCATGCTTGCCATCGTGGCTCATGGGGGACTCCGGAGGGCTCAGGCCAGAGACGGGTCCCGCATCGGTCCCGCCTGAGATGGCGGAAGCGCGCGGCGGGCGGCGCATTATACACAGGCATCCCCGCGGTTCCGGCTCGTGACGCGGACCCGGTGCTACCCTGCCGCGCATGCAAGACGCGGCGCGTTGGTCACGGTTCCTGGCCCAGTCGGTGGTGGTCGGCCTCGCCGCCGCCTTCGTCGTCGTGCTCGTCAAACCCGACCTGCTGGCGCGACCGTCGGCCCTGCCCGCCAGCGCCCCCGCCTCCGCCGTTCCGGCTGCGCGCGGTCCCGACTCCTACGCCACGGCGGTGGCCCGGGCCGCGCCGACCGTGGTCAACGTCCATACCGAGCGCCGCGCCCCGGCCGGCGACACCCGCGACCAGGCGCTCAAGCGCTTCGTCGAGCCGCCGGTCGACGCGGTCGAGGAATCGCTGGGTTCCGGCGTGATCGTCCGCGCCGACGGCTACGTGCTGACCAACTTCCACGTGATCTCGGGCGCCGAGAAGATCCTGGTGGCGCTGGCCGACGGCCGCAGCACCCGGGCCACGGTGGTCGGCACCGACCCCGAGACCGACCTCGCCCTGCTCAAGATCGACTACCAGGGGCTGCCGGTCGCCTCGCTCGCCCCGGCGACCGAGGCCCGGGTCGGCGACGTGGTGCTCGCGATCGGCAACCCGTTCGGCCTGGGCCAGACCGTGACCCAGGGGATAGTGTCCGCCACCGGGCGCAGCGAGCTCGGGCTCTCGAACTTCGAGAACTTCATCCAGACCGACGCTGCCATCAACTTCGGCAACTCGGGCGGCGCGCTGGTCGATGCCTCCGGCGAGCTGGTCGGCATCAACACCGCCAAGTTCCAGCTCAACGGCCAGGGCAGCGGCATCGGCTTCGCCGTGCCGGTGTCGCTGGCGCGAGGGGTGACCGAGCAGCTGATCGCCCACGGCCGGGTGCTGCGGGGGTGGCTCGGGGTCGAGCCGCAGACCTTCACGCCCCAACTGGCCGAAGCGTTCGGCATGGAGTTCCAGCCCGGGATCGTGGTGCGCCGCGTCCATCCCAACTCGCCGGCGCTGGCGGCCGGCCTGCGCACCGGCGACGTCATCACCCACATCGATGGCCAGGCGGTGCTCAACTACCGCGATGCGCTGAACCGGATCGCCAACATCCCGCCCGGCAGCGACGTCACGCTGCTCGGCGTGCGCGATCAGTCGTCGCGGATCGAGCTCAAGGCCAGGGTCACCGAGCGCCGCTAGCGGCGGCGGCGCGCTTGCGCTGGCGCGTAGCTAGTCCGGCATGCGCCGGATGTCGGCGCCGACCTGGGCCAGCTTCTCCTCGATCCGCTCGTAGCCACGGTCGATGTGGTAGATGCGCTCGATGATGGTCTCGCCCTCGGCGGCGAGCGCCGCGATGACCAGCGCGGCCGAGGCCCTGAGGTCGGTCGCCATCACCGGCGCCGCGGCCAGCTTCTCGATGCCTTCCGAGATCGCGGTGTGGCCCTCGAGCGTGAAGCGCGCGCCCATCCGCTGCATCTCGAGCACGTGCATGAAGCGGTTCTCGAAGATCGTCTCGATGACCGTGCCGGTGCCTTCGGCGACCGCGTTGAGCGCGCAGAACTGGGCCTGCATGTCGGTCGGGAACGCCGGGTAGGGCGCGGTGCGGATGTTGAGCGCCTTGGGTCGCTTGCCGCGCATGTCGAGCTCGATCCAGTCAGGTCCGACCGCGACCTTGGCGCCGGCCTCCTCGAGCTTGCGGGTCACCGCCTCGAGCAGCGAGGGATCGGTGTGCTTGACCCGGACCTGGCCGCGGGTGATGGCGCCGGCGACCAGGAAGGTGCCGGTCTCGATCCGGTCGGGCAGCACCTTGTACTCGCAACCGCCCAGGCGCTTGACGCCCTCGATCACGATCCGGTCGGTGCCGTGGCCCTTGATCCGGGCGCCCATCTTGATCAGGCACTCGGCGAGGTCGACGACCTCCGGCTCGCGGGCCGCGTTCTCGATGACGGTCTCGCCGTCGGCGAGGCAGGCCGCCATCAGCAGGTTCTCGGTGCCGGTGACCGAGACGATGTCCATGTGGATGTGGGCGCCCTTGAGGCGGCCGGCGGTGGCGCGGATGTAGCCGTTCTCGACCGCGATCTCGGCGCCCATCTTGCGCAGGCCGTCGATGTGCAGGTTGACCGGCCGCGAGCCGATGGCACAGCCGCCCGGCAGCGAGACGTCGGCCTTGCCGTGGCGCGCCACCAGCGGCCCGAGCACCAGAATGCTGGCGCGCATGGTCTTGACCAGCTCGTAGGGTGCGAAGCATTCCTTGAGGGTGGTCGGGTCGACCTCGACGCCCATCTTCTCGTCGATGGTGACGGTCACGCCCATCCGGCCCAGCAGCTCGATGGTGGTGGTGACGTCGTGCAGGTGCGGCACGTTCGAGATCCGCATCGGGCCGTCGGCGAGCAGCGTCGCGCACAGGATCGGCAGCGTCGCGTTCTTCGCCCCCGAGATCATCAGCTCGCCGTCGAGCGGCTTGCCGCCGCGGATGTACAGCTTGTCCAAGGTGCGTTCCTTAGGGCGCGCGGGCGGCGCGTTCGGCGGGGGTCAGGGTCTCGAGCGCGAGTGCGTGGATCTCGCCACCCATCCGCGCGCCGAGCGTGGCGTAGACCATGCGGTGCCGAGCGAGGGTCGGCTTTCCCGCGAAGGACTCGCAGACCACCGAGGCCTCGAAGTGGGTGCCGTCCTCGCCGCGCACGACGACCTCGGCGCCGGGCAGGCCGGCGGCGATGAGGTCGCGGATGGACTCGGGGCGCATGCGGACGGCGATGATACCCCGGCCTCGCGACCCCGATGCTAAGATTCCGCGGTCTTTTCCCACGGAGCCACGCGTGACCGCACGGATCGGCAAGCTCGATGCGCAACAGGTCCGCGCGCTCGCCCGCGAGGTGCTCGCGATCGAAGCCGCTGCGGTCGACGCGCTCCAGGAACGCGTCGACGATGGCTTCGTGCGCGCGGTCGAGGTCTGCCTCGCCTGCCGCGGCCGCATCGTGGTGCTCGGGATGGGCAAGTCGGGGCACGTCGGCAACAAGATCGCCGCGACGCTGGCCTCGACCGGCACGCCGGCGTTCTTCGTCCATCCCGGCGAGGCCTCGCACGGCGACCTCGGCATGATCACGGGCGAGGACGTGGTGCTGGCGCTGTCGAACTCGGGCGAGACCGCCGAGATCGTCATCCTGCTGCCGCTGATCAAGCGCCTCGGCGTGCCGTTGGTCACCTTGACCGGCAAGCCCGGTTCGACGCTGGCCAAGGCGGCGACCGCCAACCTCGACGCGGGGGTGGCCAAGGAGGCCTGCCCGCACAACCTCGCGCCGACCGCATCGACCACCGCCGCGCTCGCGCTCGGCGATGCCTTGGCGGTCGCTTTGCTCGAGGCCCGCGGCTTCACCAAGGAGGACTTCGCCCGCTCCCATCCGGGCGGCAGCCTCGGCCGTCGCCTGCTGCTGACCGTCGGCGACCTGATGCACAGCGGCGAGGCCCTGCCACGGGTCCGCGCCGAGGCCCCGCTGACCGAGGCCCTGCTCGAGATGTCGCGCAAGCGCCTCGGCATGACCGCGATCGTCGATGCCGACGACGTCGTGCTCGGCGTCTACACCGACGGCGACCTGCGCCGCACGCTCGACAAGGGCGTCGATGTCCGGACCGCCACGGTCGGCGAGGTCATGACCCGCGCGCCCAAGGTCGCCCACCCCGCGATGCTCGCCGGCGAGGCGCTCGAGGTGATGGACAGCAAGCGGATCAACGGCCTGCTGGTGGTCGACGAGCGCGGCCGGCTGTGCGGCGCGCTCGGCATGCACGACCTGCTCCGCGCCGGGGTGCTCTGAGCGCGATGTCGACCCCCAGCCGGCTCCTGCCCCTGCTCGCCCGCATCCGCCTCGCCGTGTTCGACGTCGACGGCGTGTTCACCGACGGCCGCCTCCATTACGGCGAGCGCGCCCTTCCGCACGGAGAAGGGATCGGCGAGGTGCTGAAGGTCTTCCACGTCCGCGACGGCCACGGCATCAAGCGCTTGCGCGCGGCCGGGGTCGAGGTCGCGGTGATCTCCGGCCGCAGCTCGGACATCGTCGCGGCGCGGATGGCCGAGCTCGGCGTCGCCCACGTCCACCAGGGCGTCGACGACAAGCTGCCGGTGCTCGCGGCGCTGCTGGCGCGGCTCGGCGTGCCCTCCGGCGAGTGCTGCTACTGCGGCGACGACGAGCCCGACCTCGCGCCGATGGCGGCGGTCGGCCTCGCGGTCGCGCCGGCCGATGCCGCGCCCCAGGTCCGCGCCGCCGCCGAGTGGGTGCTGGAGGCGAGCGGCGGTCGCGGCGCGGTGCGCGAGCTCTGCGACGGGCTGCTGGCCGCGCGCGGGAGCGGCGCATGATCACGCCGCGCGGGGTCGCCGCCCTCACCGTGCTCGGCGCGGTCGCCGCGTTCACGTTCTGGGTCCTGCAGGTCAGCGCGCCGCGCGAGGTCCGCGGCCGCGAGGCCAGCCACGAGCCCGACTACCACTTCGGCAAGCCGCGCATCACCCGCTTCGGTGCCGACGGCGCGCTCGAGCTCGACCTGACCGCCCGCCACGCCGTGCACTTCCCCGACGACGACACGGTGGCGCTCGACGACCTCAAGGTCGAGGTCCGCGCGCCCGACGGCACCGCCTGGAGCATGGCGGCGGCCCGCGGCCATGCGCCGATGGCCGGCGAGGTCGTCACCCTCGAGGGCGGCGTGCGCATCGCCCGCCCCGCCGGCCGCGCCGGCAGCGCGGTCGAGCTCACCACCGACCACGTCGCGCTCGACACCCGCGCCCAGCGCCTGACCACCGACGCGCCGGTGCAGATCGTCGACGGCGCCAACCGGTTCACCGCGGTCGGCCTGGTCGCCGACCTCGCGACCGAACGCATCACGCTCAAGGACCGGGTGCGGGGCTCGTATGTCGCGCGCTGAGCGGCTCGCCCTCGTCGCTTCGGTCGCGCTCGCGACCGCGATGCCCATCGCGTCGGCCCGCGATCAGGCCACCGCACCAGCCAAGCCGGCGCCCGGCGTCGCAACGCCCTCCCGCGCCGCGGCCGATCCGCAGCCGGTCGACATCCAGGCCGACTTCGGCGAGATCGACCGCGCCGCCGGCCGCGGCGTCTACCGCGGCAACGTCGTGATCCAGCAGGGCGGCATGCGGATCACCGCCGCCGAGGTCCGCATCATCCTCGAGGACGACGAGCTGGCGCGGGTCGAGATCGACGGCGCACCGGCGACGTTCGAGCACGTCCCGCCCGGCAGCACGCTGCCGACCCGCGGGATGGCGCGGAACATGGTCTACGAGGTCAAGGCCGCGACCGTCGAGCTCAAGGGCCAGGCCCGCGTCGAGCAGCGCGGCGACGAGGTCGCCGGCGAATCGATCCGCTACGACCTCAAGGACGACCGCGTGCTCGCCGCCAGCGGCGAGGGCGGCGGCGAGCGCGTGCAGATGACGATCACGCCGCGGCGGGCCAAGGAGGGCGAGGTCAAGAAGCCCGCCGCCGAACCGGTCAAGAAGTGACGCCGTGCCGCAGCTGATTGCCCGCGACCTGGTCAAGCGCTACGGCTCTCGCACCGTGGTCGGCGGCGTGTCGTTGACCGTCGAGACCGGCGAGGTGGTCGGCCTGCTCGGCCCCAACGGCGCCGGCAAGACCACCTCGTTCTACATGATCGTCGGCCTGGTCCAGAGCGACGGCGGCGAGATCCTGATCGGCGATCGCGACGTGTCGCAGCTGCCGATCCACGCCCGCGCCCAGCTCGGCATCGGCTACCTGCCGCAGGAGGCCTCGGTGTTCCGGCGCCTGACCGTCGCCGACAACATCATGGCGATCCTCGAGACCCGCAGCGAGCTCGAGCAGGCCGACCGCGAGCGACTGCTCGAGGAACTGCTCGAGGAGCTCCACATCACCCACGTCCGCGCCACGCTCGGGATGTCGCTGTCGGGCGGCGAGCGGCGCCGGGTCGAGATCGCGCGCGCGCTGGCGGCCGAGCCGCGCTTCATCCTGCTCGACGAACCGTTCGCCGGCGTCGACCCGATCTCGGTGATCGACATCCAGCGCATCATCGAGCACCTGCGGGCGCGCGGCATCGGCGTTCTGATCACCGACCACAACGTGCGCGAGACCCTCGGCATCTGCTCGCGCGCCTACATCATCAGCGCCGGCAGCGTGATCGCCCAGGGACCCCCGGCCGCCATCCTCGAGGATCGCAGGGTCCGCGAGGTCTATCTGGGCCAGGACTTCAGGCTCTAGTTGGGTGTATAGAATGGTCGCAGGGACTTAAGTCCCCCCGGTGACCAGAGCCGATGCGACCCTCGCTCACGCTGCGCCTCGGGCAGCACCTCGCACTGACACCTCAGCTCCAGCAGGCGCTCAGGCTGCTCGCCATGCCCGCGCTCGAGCTCGAGCTCGAGCTGCGCAATGCGCTCGACCAGAACCCGATGCTCGAGCTGGTCGACGCCGACCAGACCGGCGAGCCCGACCATGACGCGCCGACCGACGCCCCCGCCGCCGATGCTGACCCGCACGACGACGCCGCGGTCGACGCCGATTGGGACGCGGCCGATGCGGTCACCGTCGGCTCCAGCGCCGCGAGCGGCGAGCGCGACGACTACGAGGGCAGCGCCGCTGCGCCGCTCGACCTCCGCAGCCACCTGATCGACCAGCTCGACGAGTGCCGCTTCAGCGCCGACGACCTCGAGCTCGCGTTGGCGCTGCTCGATTCGCTCGACGAGAACGGCTGGCTCGCCGCACCGGTCGCCGAGCTCGCCGTCGAGCTCGCGGTCGAACCGGGTGAGCTCGAGGCGGTCCGCCATCGCCTGCAGCACCTCGACCCGTTGGGCGCCTGCTCGACCGGGCTCGCCGACTGCCTCCTGGTCCAGCTCGCGCGCTTCGAACCAGCGACGCCGGGCCTCGCGATCGCCCGCCGCCTGGTCGGCGAGCACCTCGCCGCGCTGGCCCAGCCGCGCCTGCCGACGCTTGCCCGCGCGCTCGGCGTCGCCGAGGACGAGCTCGCGCTCGGGCTGCACCTGATCCGCAACCTCCATCCCCGTCCGGCAGCGCTGCTCGCGACCGGCGAGGCCGAGTTCGTGGTGCCCGACGCGGTGGTCCGCCGCCGCGAGGGCCGCTGGGTGGTCGAGCTCAACCTCGCCAACCTGCCGCAGCTGCGGGTCGACGAGCGCTACGCCGCCGCGCTCAGCCGCGGCAGCGATGCACCGCTGCGGGCCCAGCTCACCGAGGCGCGCTGGCTGGTCCGCAGCCTGACGATGCGCAACCAGACCCTGCTCGGGGTGGCCCGGGCGCTGGTCGAGCGCCAGGTCGCCTTCCTCGAGCGCGGTCCGGAGGCGATGCGGCCGCTGCTCGCCCGCGAGCTCGCATTGCAGCTCGAGCTCCACGAATCGACCATCTCGCGGGTCACCGCCGGCAAGTGGCTGCTGACCCCGCGCGGCAGCTTCCCGTTCCGCCATTTCTTCTCTACCCAGCTCGAGCGCGAGGACGGCGGCGACGTCAGCTCGACCGCGGTGCGGGCGATGATCGAGCGCCTGGTGGGCGACGAGGACCAGCGCCGGCCGCTGTCCGACAACGACCTGACCAAGGCGCTGGCCGAGCGCGGCATCCGCGTCGCCCGCCGCACCGTCACCAAGTACCGCGAAGCCCTCGCGATCCCCGCATCGTACGAACGAAGAGCGATACAGTAGGCACCAGAGGAGGGACCATGCAGATCAACATCACGGGCCACCACGTCGACGTCACGCCGGCGCTCAAGCAGTACGTCACCACCAAGTTCGACAAGCTCGAGCGACACTTCGACAGCGTGCTCGACGTGCACGTGATCCTCACGGTCGAGAAGCTCCGCCACAAGGCCGAGGCCGACCTTCGCGTCAGCGGCAACCACATCCACGCCGAGAGCACCGATGGCGACATGTACGCCGCCATCGACCTGCTGGTCGACAAGCTCGACCGCCAGATCGTGAAGCACAAGGAGAAGGTGCAGGACAAGCACGCGCACGAAGCCCAGCGCGGCCGCACCGAAGCCTGACCCCGTCGTCGCGCACGGACCCGCCGCGAGGCGGGCCCGTGCGCTGGATGCGCCATGCCCGACCGCCAACCCCATCGACTCGTGATCGTCACCGGCCTGTCGGGCGCCGGCAAGACCGTCGCGCTCAACATGCTCGAGGACCTCGGCTACTACTGCGTCGACAACGTGCCGGCGCGGCTGCTGCGCGACTTCGCGCGCGCCACCGTCGCGACCCGCGACACCGCCTACCGCTGGATGGCGATCGGCATCGACGCCCGCAACCGGCCCGAGGAGATCGTCGCGATCCCCAACACCCGCGAGGACCTCGCCAAGCTCGGGGTCACCACCGAGATCGTCTACCTGCGCTCCGAGCCCGACACCCTGTTCAAGCGCTTCAGCGAGACCCGCCGCCGCCACCCGCTGACCGGCGAGGGCCTCGACCTGCGCGACGCGATCGAGCGCGAGGCCAGGGCGCTGGCGCCGCTGCTCGAGCAGGCCGACCTGGTGCTCGACACCACCCACACCAACCTCCACGACTTGCGTGACATCGTCCGCGAGCGGGTCCACCGCCTCGACACCCGGACCCTGTCGCTGCAGTTCGAGTCGTTCGCCTACCGCCACGGCATCCCGGCCGACGCCGACTTCGTGTTCGACGTCCGCTGCCTGCCCAACCCCCATTGGGAGCCGGCCCTGCGGCCGCTGACCGGGCGCGACGAGCCGGTCCGCCTGCACCTGGCGGCGCACCCCGAGGTCGGCCGGATGGTCGAGGACGTCGCGACCTTCGTCGAGTCCTGGGCCGGCAGCTTCGAGGCCTCCAACCGCGCCTACCTGACGGTCGCGATCGGCTGCACCGGCGGCCAGCACCGCTCGGTCTACGTGGTCGAGCAGTTGGCCGAGCGCTTCCGCCAGCGCTTCGGCATCGTCACCATCCGCCATCGCGAGCTCGGCCGCTGAGCCGAGCCGGACCGCGGCGCGCACCCCTGCCCGCCGCGCCATCCCAGCAGTAGACTGCGCGCGCCCCGGCCGCGCCCCGCGCCGCCGGCCCGTCCTGCGGACATGGCCCTGCCGACACGAGGAGCGCGGTGATGAGCGATGCACCTGAAGCCGCGCCCACCTCGCGGCTCAACGAGCTGCGCACCGCGCTCGAGGAAGGCACGCTGCGCCACGTCCGCCGCATGGTGCATGCGATGCATCCGGCCGAGATCGCGACGCTGATCGAATCGCTGCGCTCCGCCGAGCGCGAGATCGTGTGGGAGATGGTCGACCCCGACGACGACGGCGAGGTCCTGCTCCACGTCAACGACGAGGTCCGCGCCAACCTGATCCGCGGCATGGACGCCGAGGAGCTGCTCAACGCCACCGAAGGCCTCGAGATCGACGACCTCGCCGACCTGTTCCAGGACCTGCCCGAGGCGGTGACCCGCCAGATCGTGCGCGGCATGGACCAGCAGAACCGCGAGCGGCTGCAGACCGTGCTCGAGTACGCGCCCGATTCGGCGGGCGGCCTGATGAACACCGACACCGTGACCGTCCGCCCCGACGTCACGCTCGATGTCGTGCTGCGCTACCTGCGCATGCGCGAGGACATGCCGCCCAACACCGACAGCCTGTTCGTGGTCGACCGCTACGGCAAGGTGATCGGCACGCTCGCCATCACCAAGCTGCTGACCTCCGACCCCGAATTGACGGTCGGCGAGCTGATGGAGACCGAGCTCACCGCGGTGCGCGACGAGGCCGCGGCGGCCGAGGTCGCCAAGCTGTTCCAGGACCGCGACCTGGTGTCGACCCCGGTGGTCGACGAGAAGGGCGTGCTGCTCGGCCGCATCACGGTCGACGACGTGGTCGACGTCATCCGCGACGAGGCCGACCACACCGTGATGAGCATGGCCGGCCTCGACGAGGCCGAGGACCTGTTCGCCAGCGTCGGTCGCACCGTCCGCCACCGCTGGCATTGGATCGCGATCAACCTCGCCACCGCGTTCGTCGCCTCGCGCGTGATCGGCCTGTTCGAGGGTTCGATCGAGAAGCTGGTGGCGCTGGCCTCGCTGATGCCGATGGTCGCCGGCATCGGCGGCAACGCCGGCAACCAGACCATCACCCTGATCGTCCGCGCCCTCGCGCTCGGCCGCATCAGCGGCGACAACGCGCGCTCGCTGCTGATGAAGGAGATCGGCGTGAGCCTGGTCAACGGCCTGGTGTGGGGCGGCCTGCTCGGCGTGATCGCCTGGCTGCTCTACGGCAGCGTCGGCCTGGCGCTGGTGATGACCGCAGCGATGTTGCTCAACCTGCTGCTGGCGGCGGTCGCCGGCGTCAGCATCCCGCTGCTGCGCAACCGCTTCGGCCGCGACCCGGCGCAGGGCTCGAGCGTGCTGATCACCGCGATCACCGACACCGGTGGCTTCTTCATCTTCCTGGGGCTGGCGACGCTGGTCCTGCTCTAAGACTCCTGAGCTCGCGCCTGACGGCGCCGCTCCGAGAGCGCTGAGCGCTCGCGCCTGACGGCGCCGCTCCGATGCGCCTCCTCGCTCGCGAAGCGCTCGCTGCGGTGGCGCTTCCTCGCGTCGCCTCGGCGCGAGCATTCGCATCGATTAGCACCAACGCGGCGGAGATCTGAGCGCAGCGTGCGAGTCCGGTGCTCGGGACGCACCCATCGCGAGTGCCGAGATGAAGCGACGCGAAGGGGGTCCGCCGGCCAGGGACGGCCGGCGGAGTCCAGGCGGACAGGATGTCCGCTCTGGACGACCCCCGAGAGCGACGCTTCTTCGAGGGCATCGTGCGCGAAGCGCACGACACGAGCGCTTGTGGTGCGGGCCCGAGCACCGGACGCGCTCGAACCGGAGCTCAGCCCTCGCCGAGCACCCAGGGCACCAGTTCGTCGAGCCGCGCCTTGCCGTCGGCCTCGCCCAGCGCGATCAGCTCGCGGGTGTAGGGCGCCGCGAACAGCAGGTACGACATCAACTGCTTGCCGGCCGCGCCGCGCGCGCCGATCAGGCCGAGCAGACCGCGCACGCTGCGCGGGAACGCCTTCTGGTGCTTGAGCGCGAGGTCGCGGATGTCGGCGCTCGGCACGACGATGCGGGCGTCGATCTGGCGCAGGTCGTGGGCCGGCCCGGCGCTGCGCGAGGCCGGCATCTGCGACACCGAATGGTTGATCCGGCGCAAGCGCTCGACGTCGGAGTAGATGCTGTCCATGAACAGCGAGTCGAGCACGTAGCCGGCGATCTGGCCGAACGACGGGTAGCGCGGCGGGTCGTTCGGGTCGATTGCGTTGGGGTCCTCGTTGCGGACCGCGATCACCAGCAGCTTGTCGGCGCCGAGGTGGATCGCCGGCGAGAGCGGCGCCGACAGGCGCATCGAACCGTCGCCGTGCCACTCGTGGCCGAGCCGGGCCGCCGGGAAGATCACCGGGATCGCGGTCGAGGCCATCACATGCTCGACCGTCAGCTGCTCGACCCGGCCGTGGCGCCGCATCCGGTCCCAGCCCGGCCAGCCCATCTCGGCCTGGAAGAACGTGATCGAGCGCGCCGAGGTGTAGCCGGCGGCGGTCAGCGCGATCGCGCGCAGCGAACCGCCGTCGATCGCCTCCTGCGCGGCGGCGAAGTCGAGCTCGCGCTCGAGCAGCTCGCGCAGCGGCTGGTTGTCGAGCAGCGAGCGGACGCCGGCGCGGTTGAAGCCGCGGAACAGCCCGATGAACCAGCGCCCCGAGGTCTTGATCACGGTCGCGGTGTCGGTGCGGAAGATGTCGTCGACGTTGAGATCGGCCCACAGCCGCTCGAGCCGCTCGACGCCGTAGTGGAAGTCGGCGCCGTGGGTGGCGAGCTTGGCGGCGTTGATGGCGCCGGCCGAGACCCCGGTGATGACGGGGAACGGGACCTTCACCGACCTCGGCAGCGCGTGGGCGATCGCCTTGAGCACGCCGACCTGGTACGCGGCGCGCGCGCCGCCGCCTGGCAGCACCAATCCGTTCCTCAGCGGGCGCGGGGTCTCGGTCACGCGCGGCAGTGTAGCCGGGGCCGACTCAGTTCTGCAGCACGATGCGGAAGCGGGCCTGGTTGCGCTTGACCTTGGCCACGCCCAGGTTGCACTGCTCCATCGGCATGGTCTGGATCCGGGGCTTGACCCCGTGCTCGGCCGCGAACGCCAGCATCTCCCGCATCGACCGGCTGCCGCCGATGCTCGAGCCGGAGACCGCCTTCTGCCCGCCGATCAGGGCCGCCGGCGGCACCACCACCGGGTCGCGCGGCGCGCCGACGATGCAGAGCGTGCCGCCCGGCTTGAGCAGGCCGAGGAAGTCGGGGTAGTCGAGCGGCGCGCTGACTGTGTTGAGCACCAGGTCGAAGCCGCGGCGATGGGCGCGCAGCCGCTCGCGGTCGTTGATGTCGAGGAAGCCGCTGGCGCCGAAGTCGCGGGCATCGGGTTCCTTGTCGATGCTCGACGACAGGGCGACGACCTCGGCGCCCATCTTCGACGCGAACTGCAGCGCCAGGTGGCCGAGGCCGCCGATGCCGAGCACGCCGACCCGCAGGTCGGGCCCGACGCCGTAGCGCGCCAGCGGTGAGTACACCGTCACCCCGGCGCACATCAACGGCGCGGCGTGCGCCGAGTCGAGCGCGTCGGGGATCGCGAAGCAGAAGCGCGCGTCGACGCGGATGCGGTCGGCGAAGCCGCCGAAGTGGCCGACGCAGGTCGCCTCCATCTTGGTGCAGACGTTCTCGTCGCCGGCCCGGCAGTGGGCGCAGCGGCCGCAGGACCCGCGTTGCCAGCCGACCCCGACGCGCTGGCCGAGCTTGACCCCCTGGACCAGCGATCCGAGCGCGAGCACGCTGCCGACGATCTCGTGGCCGGGCACCAGCGGGTATCGGTTGATGCCCCAATCGTTGTCGATCAGGTGCACGTCGCTGTGGCAGATGCCGCAGTGCGAGACCTCGAGGTCGACCTCGTGCGGTCCGAGCTCGGCCGGGGTCTCGTAGCCGAACGGCTCGAGCACCGCTTCCGGCATCTTGCAGGCGTGGGCATGGACGTCCATGGAGCTCCTTCCACCGGCGCGGCGCGCGGTCGGATCGCGTCGCGCCGCATCGTTGTACCATGCCGACGGTCGCAGGGCCTCGCCGATGGTACGGCGGCGCTCCGCGCCTTCCAGCCAACACTCGAACGATCCGCTCCGGAGAACGCCATGACCCCGACCCGCTCCGCCTTCGCCGTGCTGCTGCTCGCCCTCGCCACGCTCGCCGCCGCCGCCGCCGCCGCGCCCGAGGTCGGCAAGCCGGCGCCCGAGTTCAAGCTCCAGGACCAGAACGGCAAGTGGCACACGCTCGCCGAGCACAAGGGTCAGTGGGTGGTCCTGTACTTCTATCCCAAGGACGACACCCCGGGCTGCACCACCCAGGCCTGCACCTTCCGCGACGACATCTTCAAGTTCCGCGCCGCCGGCGCCGACGTGCTCGGCGTCAGCGTGCAGGACATCGCCTCGCACGCCGAGTTCGCCAAGAAGTACTCGCTGCCTTTCCCGCTGCTCGCCGACATGGACAAGAAGGTCGCCACCACCTACGGCGTGCTGACCAGCTACCTCGGGCTGGGCGAGGTCGCCAAGCGCGACACCTTCCTGATCGACCCGAGCGGCGTGGTGGTCAAGCACTACCCGGGGGTCAAGGCGGCCGAGAACAGCGCCCAGGTGCTGGCCGAGATCGAGGCCCAGAAGGCCGCCCGCGCGACCAAGCCCACCACGCCCTGAGGCCCCTGGTTCCGGACCAGGGTCATTCGTCCAGGCGCGCGACCCTGACCTGCGTCGCGCCCGATGACGCGACCTCGGTCCACGAGAGGTAGATCGATCCGCCCGCGCGCGTCGCGCGCGGGAACCCGCTCGAGCGCGCCGCCGCGGTGACCGCCAGCGTGCGCGGCGCGCCGAGCCGGCCATCGGACCAGGCCCGTCGGACCCGCAGCGCGGCGCCATCCGCCGTGTTCTCCAACCAGAACACCAGCGCGTGGTCGTCGCCCATCACGACTTCGACGCGCCCGACCGGCGCGCCCTCGTCGATCGCCGTCGACGGACCGAAGCGTTCGCCGCCGTCGCCCGACCAGGCGAGCTGCACGCTGGGTCGTTCGGCCGCGGCGGTGAACCAGGCCACCGCGACCGCGCCGCCCGCGGCATCGATCGCCGGGCCGTTGACCGGGCAGCCCGCCATCCGCCAGCCGTCGGCCTGGACCGGTCGCGGCGGTGACCACCCCGCCGCGCCGAGCCGTGCGATCTGGACGTCGCGGATCTCGTCGGCGGTGCGGTCGCGGTAGACCAGCAGCGGACCGGTCGCGGTCGACGCGACGTCGGTCGGACAGCAGTCGCAGGTCAGGGTGTCGACCTCCAGCTCGTCGAGCTGGGCGCCCGCGGCATCGAAGCGCGCCGAGCGCAGCGTCATGCCCCCGCCTGCCGCGCCGTGGTCTTCGGCGTGACCTTCGTGCCCGCCTCCGCCGGTCCGGCGACCGTCGAGCCAGACCAAGCCGAACCCATCGCCGCTCGCGAAGTGGGAGACGAAGCCATGCTCGGTCGCGGTGCCATCGTGGTGCGGCGAGCTCGGCGCGCCCCAGCTCGCGCCGCCGTCGCGCGAGGTCGCCAGCACGACGTCGTAGGCGTAGGTCGAGGCGCCGCTCTTCCTCAGCCAATGCGCGACCAGCAGGTCGCCGGCGGCGAACACGCCCGGCGTGTCGGCCCAGTTGACGAACCAATCGCCACCGCGCGCCGCATCGCGCGGCGCATCCCAGCCGTCGGGACCGAGCCGGGCGAAGCGCAGCGCATGGCCGCCCGCGCTGGGCTCGAGCCACGACGCGATCAAGCCACCGTCCGGCGCCGCGGCCAGCCGTGGCGCGAGCGCGCCACTTGTGGCGGGCAGCGCGAGGTCGGTGAGCACGAGCTCGTCGTCGCCCCCGCCGGGCGCGAGCTTCAGCGTCCAGCGGGTCGGGCCGGGCAGGAAGGGCGTCGGCCGACCCTGCTCCCAATCGGCATGGCCGACGCGGTAGTACGGCGTCAACGGATGACCGCTCTGCCCCGCCGGCATGTGGAAGTAGCCGTCGGCCTCATGACCGGGCGCGACCACCATCCGCTGCGAGGCGCCGAAGCCTCGGCTCTGCACCCGCGGCATGTGCGAATCGCCGGGCAGCGGCGTCGCCGGCATGTCGAACAGCGCGGCGAACCCGGGCACCGAACCCGACAGCGGATGCCGGATGCGGGCGCGGTTGGCATCGCCCCAGGTCGCTCGCGCCAGCGCCGCGGGTTCGGCCGCCGCCAGCGACCCGTCGAGCGCTTCGAGCAGGAACGCGTCCCAGTCGGCGGCGCCGGCCGGCAGCAGATGCGCCGGGCGCTCGTTGACGATCCGCCATAGCGCGCCTTCGAAGCCGCCGTCGACGGCGAAGAACTCGGGGTCGGCGACCCGCAGCGGCGCCTCGAACGCCATCACCATCCGCTTGCGGACCTCGGCGCGGAAGCCGCGCACGATCCGATAGCCGGCGTCGTCGGGTGCCGCGCGACCGCTCCAACGCTCGACCAGGTCGCGCGCCGCCGCGCGCAGCGGCGTGTCGGCGCGAGACGGGCTGAGTTCCGCCAGCAGCAGCTCGCGCCACGGCGCGAGGAAGCGGGCCCGGTCGTCGAGCTGGACCGCGAGCAGGTCGGCCTCGCCGAAGCGCTCGCGGGCGAAGAGGCCGTCGCGGATCTGACGCGCCCGCGCACCGAGGTCGTAGCCGCCGTCGCCGATCGCGGTCAACGCGGCGCCGCTCGCGACCCGCGCGTTGGCGCTCCAGATCCGGTGATCGGCAGGATCGACCACCGCGATGCCGTCGGCGCTCTCCAGGAAACCGGGCGGCGCGTCCGGCGACCCCGGCTCGCGCGGCGCCCAGCCGTCGGCCGCATCGCGCCAGCCCGCGCGCTGCGGGATGCGACCGGCCACCGTCCAGCCGACGTGTCCGGCCGCATCCGCCATCGCCATGTTCTGCGGCGAGATCCCGATCCTAGGCGCGAGCGCGACGAGCTCGGCCACGCTCCCCGCTCGCTCGGCGCGCAGCAGCTCGAGGTTGGTCGCCTCGGGCCGATGCGCCAGCCAAGCGATCGCCCAGGTCCCGCCGGCATCCTCGAGCACCGGACCCCAACGCGTCGCGCGCAGCTCGAGCGCGACCGGCTCGTCGCCGGCGACCGCGATCATCTCGGTCGCGTGCTCGAACGGAACCCAGCCCTCGCCGACGCGGTAGCGGTCGCCGTCGACCTCGAGCCGATGGAGGTCGGTCCAGTCGCCGTAGCTGTTGGTGAAGGCCCAGGCGACCTTGCCGTTGGAGCCCGACACCAGCAGCGGCGTGCCGGGCAGCGTGACGCCGGTGGCATCGAGCACCGGCGTGCGCAGCCGCAGGCGGAACCAGATGTTGGGCACGCCGTGCGAGAGGTGCATGTCGCCGGCCAGGATCGCGCGGCCGTCGGCGGTCAGCGCGCCGCCGACCGCGAAGTTGTTGCTGCCGAGCAGGCGCGCGCGCTCGGGGTCCGTTGCGGGATCGGCCTCCGGGTCGATCGCCGCGGTGGTGGGCGCGGTGCGTCGGAGGTCGACGAGCTCGGCACCGGGCAGCGGGGGCAGCGGCGGTTGCGCCTCGGTCGGGCGCAGCGGCGAATCCCACGGCGTGGCGCGCGGCATCAGCAGCTCGACCACCGCCGCCGGCAGCACCGCCCGCATGCGGGCGAGCTCGCGCTCGCGCGCGCCCGATTCGTCGCTGAGGTCGAACCACATCGCATGCGAGACGAGCACGGTGTCGACCGCCGACCAGGGTCGCGGCGTCTGGCGCAACACCAGGTACTCGATCGGCCGGACCCGCAGCGCGGCGAGACCGGCGTTGACGCCGGCGGCGTAGGCCTCGACCAGCGCGGCATCGGCGGGCTCGGCGAGCGCGAGGGTGCGCACCGCGACCGCCCGCATCCGGTGCAGGCGGCGGGCGCGGTCGTGGTCGAGCGCCGCGGCGCCGACCAGCTCGCTGAGCTCGCCGGCGGCGGAGCGGCGCAGCAGGTCCATCTGGAAGAAGCGTTCCTGGGCGTGGACGAAGCCGGTGGCACGGGCGAGGTCGCGGCGGTCGGCGGCGGTCAGCGTGACCACGCCGGCAGCATCACGCTCGACGGTGACCGCTGCGCCGAGGCCCGCCAGCGTCAGTACGCCGACCGCCTGCGGCCGGCTGCCGGTCAAGGCCTGGCGTGCGACGATCGCGCCGCCGAGCGCGAGCACGAGCGCGACGAGTCCGATGGTCCGCAGGATCCGCAAGGTCTGCATCGTCGGGTCAGCTCCGGGCGGGTTTCCGCCGCGGCCGAGGTTAGCGCGCCAGCGGCCCGAGGTGCTCGCGGCCGAGCGAGTCCATCTGGCGCAGGATCCGCTGCTGGCGCCGCAGCACGTAGCGGCTCGGCTGCTCGACCGCGAAGCGGGTCGGGTTGGGCAGCACCGCCGCCAGCAGCGCTGCCTGCTCGCGGCTCAGCTGCGCCGCCGGCTTGCCGAAGAAGCGCTGGGCCGCGGCCTCGGCGCCGAACAGGTCGTCGTCGAACTGCGCCAGGTTGAGGTAGACCTCGAGGATCCGGCGCTTCGACCAGCTCGCCTCGATCAGCACCGTCAGGTAGGCCTCGAGCCCCTTGCGCAGCCACGAACGGCCCGACCACAGGTAGAGGTTCTTGGCGACCTGCTGGGTGATGGTGCTGGCGCCGCGCATCCGGCGGGCCTGGCCGTTGGCGACCTTCTGGTTGTGCGCCATCGCCTTCTCGATCGCCTCGAGGTCGAAGCCGCGGTGCTCGAGGAACTTCTGGTCCTCGGCGGCGATCACCGCGAGCCGGAGGTCCTCGTCGATGCGCTCGATCGGCGCCCAGCGGTGGAGCACCGGCGCCGAGAGGCCGGCCGCCGAGCGCTGCTGGCTGGCGAGGCGCATGAACATGGTGGTGCCGGGGTCGACCTGCGAGTGCCAGAGCACCGGCACCACCGGCAGCAGCAGCAGGACCAGCACCGCGACCGCGATCCGGACCAGCCAGCGCTTGAGCGGCCCCCGTTTGGCCACCGGGATCAGAGCTTCTCGGTCGGCTGCTCGCCGCGCTCGCGGCGTTCGCCCTTGACCGCGCCGGCGACCTCGACCCGGTTGCGGCCCATCCGCTTGGCGTCGTCGAGCGCGGTCTCCGCCGCCGCGATCATGTCGGCGGCGTTGATCCGCTTGTTGCGCTCGGTGGTCGAGACCCCGACCGAGAGCGTGAGCTCGACCTTGGCCTTGAGCAGCAGGATCGGCGATTCGGCCACGCCCTTGCGCACCCGTTGCGCGACCTCGATCGCGTTGGCGCGCCCGCAGTTCGGCAGCACCACCAGGAACTCGTCGCCGCCGAAACGGCCGACCAGGTCGTAGGAGCGCAGCGCGACGCGCACCCGTTGCGCGACCTCGCCCAGCACCTCGTCGCCGACCCGATGGCCGTGCTCGGAGTTGATGGCGGCGAAGCCGTCGACGTCGACCAGCAGCACCGAGACCGGATGCTGGGTCCGCTCCCCGCGCGCCAGCTCGTGGGACAGGACCTCGGCGACCATCGCGTGGGTCCAGAGCCGGGTCAGCGGATCGTGGGCGGTGTGGCCGGCGATGGTCCGATGCAGGTCGAGCGCCCGGCGCAGGCCGCGCAGGCGGACCTCGAGCTCGCGGTTGGCCATCGGCGCGCGCACCACCTCGTCGGCGCCGGCCGCGATCGCGCGCTCGAGGTCGGTCGCGTCGCGCACCACCACCAGCACCATCAGCTGGCGGTCGGGGAAGCCGGCGCGCAGGCGGCGGGCGGTCTCCGAGGGGTCGCGGCTGCCGGCGACGTCGCCGATGATCGCGACCTGCGGCGGGTCGGGCTGGCGCAGCCGGGCGATCGCGTCGTCGGCGTCGCGGGCGCCCTCGATCATGCAGCCGAAGCCGCGCAGCGCCTCGGCCAGCTGGGGCGCCAGCTCGTCGTCGGCGCAGACCATCAGGATCCTGAGACCGCGCGGCATCTCAGCCTCCGACCCGTTCGATCTTGAGGCCGTTGGTGCCGCCGGTGACGCCCGAGAAGTCGCCCTTGGTGAACACCACCAGGTCGCCGCGCGCCACCGCCCCGCGCTGGAGCAGCTCGTCGGCGGCGTCGCGCAGCACGTGGTCGGGGTTGGCGTGGGTCACGTCGAACGGCACCGGGTAGACGCCGCGGTAGAGCGTGACCCGGCGGCGGGTCGCATCGTGGCGGGTCAGGGCGTAGATCGGGATGCCGGAGCGGATCCGCGACATCCACAGCGCGGTCGAGCCCGATTCGGTCAGCGCGCCGATCGCCTTCACGTCGAGGTGGTTGGCGACGTACATCGTCGCCATCGCGACCGCCTCGTCGATCTTCTCGAAGTGGCTGTCGAGGCGGTGCTTGGAGCGCAGCGTCATGCGCTCCTTCTCGGCGCCGACGCAGACCCGCGCCATCGCTTCGACCACCTTGACCGGGAAGCGGCCCGAGGCGGTCTCGGCCGACAGCATCACGGCGTCGGTGCCGTCCATCACCGCGTTGGCGACGTCGAGCACCTCGGCGCGGGTCGGCACCGGGTTCGCGATCATCGACTCCATCATCTGGGTCGCGGTGATCACGACCTTGTTGAGGTCGCGCGCGACCTGGATCACGTGCTTCTGCACGCCCGGCAGCTCGGCGTCGCCGATCTCGACCGCCAGGTCGCCGCGCGCGACCATCACCGCGTCGCTGGCGCGGACGATCTCCTCGAGGTGGGTGATGGCCTCGGCCCGCTCGATCTTGGCGATGATGGCGGCCTGCGAGCCGGCCGCGCGCACCAGCCGGCGCGCGTCCTCGATGTCGGCGGCGTCGCGCGGGAACGAGATCGCGACGTAGTCGACGCCGAGGCCGGCCGCGGTGCGGATGTCCTCGAGGTCCTTTTCGGTGAGCGCCTTGGCCGTGAGCCCGCCGCCTTGCCGGTTGATGCCCTTGGAGTTGCTGAGCTCGCCGCCCGATTCGACCCGCGTCTCGATTCGGATGCCGACCACCTTCTCGACCACCAGCACGATCAGGCCGTCGTTGAGCAGCAGCCGGTCGCCGGCGTTGACGTCGCCGGGCAGCTCCTTGTAGGTGATGCCGACCGCGTCGCGGCTGCCGGCGTCGACGCCGAGCGCGGCGTCGAGAGCGAACGGCTGGCCGTCGGCGAGCACCACCGCGCCGTCGCGGAAGCGCTCGATGCGGATCTTGGGGCCCTGCAGGTCGGCGAGGATGCCGACGTCCTTGCCGATCGCCTGGGCCGCGGCGCGCACCGCACCGACCCGCCGGGCGTGGTCGGTGGCGACGCCGTGCGAGAAGTTGATGCGGACCACGTCGACGCCGGCGCGGATGACCTGCTCGAGCACGCCGGGCTTGTCGGTGGCGGGTCCGAGGGTGGCGACGATCTTGGTGCGACGGAGCATGCGGGTCCTGGGTCGGTCTTTGGAGCCGTACCTTAGCCCAGCGGCGGAGCGACCGCTCCGCTCAGCCCTGTGCGCGGCTCTCGAGCATCGCCACCGCCGGCAGCGTGCGGCCCTCGAGGAACTCGAGGAACGCGCCGCCGCCGGTCGAGACGTACGAGATGCGGTCGGCGACCTCGTACTTGTCGACCGCCGCCAGCGTGTCGCCGCCGCCGGCGATCGAGAACGCCGGGCTCGCGGCGATGGCCTCGGCCAGCACGCGGGTGCCCTCGCCGAACTGGTCGAACTCGAACACGCCGACCGGGCCGTTCCAGACGATGGTGCCGGCTTCCTTGAGGATGCCGGCCAGGCGCTCGGCGGTGTCGGGTCCGATGTCGAGGATCATCTCGCCCTCGCCCACCGCGTCGACCCGGCGCACGTCGGCCTCGGCGTCGGCGGCGAAGCGGTCGGCGACCACCACGTCGGTCGGCACCGGGATCTCGCCACCGCGCGCGCGCGCAGCTTCCATCAGGCGCTTGGCCTCGGGGATCAGGTCGGCCTCCATCAGCGAGCGGCCGACCTTGTGGCCGGCGGCGGCGATGAAGGTGTTGGCGATGCCGCCGCCGACGATCAGCTTGTCGACCTTCCGGGTCAGCGCCTCGAGCACGGTGAGCTTGGTCGAGACCTTGCTGCCCGCAACTATCGCGACCAGCGGCCGCTTGGGATGCTCGAGCGCCTTGCCCAGCGCCTCGAGCTCGCCGGCCAGCAGCGGACCGGCGCAGGCGATCGGCGCGTAGCGCGCCACGCCGTGGGTCGAGGCCTCGGCCCGGTGCGCGGTGCCGAAGGCGTCCATCACGAACACGTCGCAGAGCGCGGCCATCCGCCGGCTCAGCGCCTCGTCGTCCTTCTTCTCGCCGGCGTTGAAGCGGACGTTCTCGCACAGCACGACCTCGCCCGGCGCGATCTCGACGCCGTCGAGCCAGTCGCGGACCAGGCGGACCTTGGTGCCGAGCAACTCGGTCAGCCGCTCGGCGACCGGCGCCAACGACTGGGCCGGGTCGAACGCGCCCTCGACCGGCCGGCCGAGGTGCGACATCACCATCACCCGGGCGCCGGCGCGGACCGCGAGCTGGATGGTCGGCAACGCGGCGCGGATGCGCGCATCGCTGGTGACCTTGCCGTCGGCGACCGGGACGTTGAGGTCCTCGCGGATCAGGACCCGCTTCCCGGCGAGCTCCTGGTCGGTCATCCGCTTGACGCGGAGCGCTCCGTCCATGGAACGGTCGTTCACTTCGCGTTCCAGAGCGCCACCGTGGTGTCGAGCATGCGGTTGGAGAAACCCCACTCGTTGTCGTACCAGGCGCAGACCTTGACGTTGCGGCCGATGACCTTGGTCATGGTCGCGTCGTAGGTCGAGGACGCGGTGGTGTGGTTGTAGTCGGACGAAACCAACGGCTCGCGGGTGAACGCCAGCACGCCCTTGAGCTCGCCCTCGGCGGCCTTCTGCATGATCTGGTCGATCTCCGCGATCGTGGTGTCGCGCTTGGCGATGAAGGTCAGGTCGACCATCGAGACGTTGATCACCGGCACCCGCACCGAGAAGCCGTCGAGCTTGCCCTTGAGCTCGGGCAGCACCAGGCCGACCGCGGCGGCGGCGCCGGTCTTGGTCGGGATCATGTTGTGGCCAGCGGCGCGGGCCCGGCGCAGGTCCTCGTGGAACACGTCGGTCAGCACCTGGTCGTTGGTGTAGGCGTGGATGGTGGTCATCAGGCCGTTCTCGACGCCGATCGCGTCGTGCAGCGGCTTGACCAGCGGCGCCAGGCAGTTGGTGGTGCACGAGGCGTTGGAGATGATCTGGTCGGCGGCGGTCAGGCTCTTGTGGTTGACGCCATAGACGATCGTCTTGACGTCGTTGCCGGCCGGCTGCGAGACGATCACCTTCTTCGCGCCGCCCTGCAGGTGGAGCGCGGCCTTGTCCTTGGTGGCGAAGAAGCCGGTGCACTCGAGCACCACGTCGGCGCCGACCTCGCCCCACGGGATCTTCGAAGGATCGCGCTGGGCGAAGACCTTGATCCGGTCGCCGTTGACGACCATGTGGTCGCCGTCGACCGCGACCGTGCCCGGGAACACGCCGTGGGTGGTGTCGCGGCGGGTCAGGTGGGCGTTGGTCTCCGCGGGCCCCAGGTCGTTGACCGCCACCACCTTGATGTCGGTGCGGCCCGACTCGTAGAGCGCGCGCAGGATGTTGCGGCCGATGCGGCCGTACCCGTTGATGCCAACCTTGATCGCCATCTCGCTATCTCCTCAGGCGGCCAGCGCTTCGCGCGCGGCTCGAACGACGTTGTCGACGGTGAACCCGAAATGCTTGAACAGGTCGGGGGCGGGCGCCGACTCGCCGTAGCCGTCGATGCCGACCACGCGACCGCGCGGACCGACCTGCTTCCACCAACCGGCGGTGACGCCGGCCTCGACCGCGACCCGCGCGGTGCAGGCGGCCGGCAGCACCGACTCCTTGTAGGCGGCGTCCTGGGCCTCGAACAAGCCGAGGTTGGGCAGCGACACCACCCGCACCCGCGTGCCGTCGGCGGCGAGCTGCTTGGCCGCCTCGACGCAGAGCGCGACCTCGGAACCGGTGCCGATCAGGATCAGCTCGGGCGCCCCGGCGCAGTCGACCAGCGGGTAGCCGCCACGGCGGATCGCCGCGAGCTGCTCGGCGCTGCGCGGCTGCTGCGGCAGGTTCTGGCGGGTCAGCGCGAACGCGGTCGGGCCGTCGACGCGCTCGATCGCGGCGGCCCAGGCCACCGCGGTCTCGACCGAATCGCAGGGCCGCCACAGCGACAGGTTGGGGATCAGCCGCAACGACGCGACGTGCTCGATCGACTGGTGGGTCGGACCGTCCTCGCCCAAGCCGATCGAATCGTGGGTGAAGACCAGGATCGAGCGCAGCTTCATCAGCGCCGCCATCCGGATGCCGTTGCGCATGTAATCGCTGAACGTCAGGAACGTGCCGCCGTAGGGGATGAAGCCGCCGTGCAGCGCCATCCCGTTCATCACCGCGGCCATCGCGAACTCGCGCACGCCGTACCAGAGGTAGTTGCCGCTGGCGTCGGCCTTGGTGATGCCCTTCGAGCCCTTGTGCCAGGTCAGGTTGGAGCCGGTGAGGTCGGCCGAGCCGCCGATGAGCTCGGGCAGCGCCGGGGCGTAGGCGTTGAGCGCGTGCTCGCTGCTCTTGCGGGTGGCGATCGCGTTGGAGTCGGCCGCGGTCGCGGCGACGAACGCCTCGACCTGCTGGGTCCAACCGACCGGCAGCTCGCCGGCGATCCGCCGCTCGAGCTCGGCGGCGAGCTCGGGATGCATGATGTGGTACTGCTTGAGCATGCGCTTCCACTTGTTGGATGCGCGCTTGCCCTTGGCCTTGGCGTCGAAGCCGGCGTAGACCTCGGCGGGGATGGTGAACGGCGCGTGCGGCCAGCCCAGCTGCTGGCGGGCCGCGGCCACCTCGGCGTCACCGAGCGGCGCACCGTGGCACTCCTCCTTGCCCTGCTTGTTCGGCGCGCCGAAACCGATGACGGTCTTGCAGCAGATCAGGGTCGGCTTGTCGGCGGACTTGCGCGCCTTCTTGATCGCCTTGATCACCGCCTCGCTGTCGTGGCCGTCGACGTTGCGGACCACCTGCCAACCGTAGGCCTCGAAGCGCTTCGGCGTGTCGTCGGTGAACCAGCCCTGGACGTGACCGTCGATCGAGATGCCGTTGTCGTCGTAGAACGCGATCAGCTTGTTCAAGCCCAGCGTGCCGGCGAGCGAACAGGCCTCGTGCGAGATGCCCTCCATCAGGCAGCCGTCGCCGAGGAAGACGTAGGTGAAGTGGTCGACCATCGGGTAGTCGGGCTGGTTGAAGCGCGTCGCCAGCATCCGCTCGGCGAGCGCCATGCCGACCGCGTTGGTCAGGCCCTGGCCGAGCGGACCGGTAGTGGTCTCGACGCCGGGCGTGACCGCGACCTCGGGGTGGCCCGGGGTCTTCGAGCCGAGCTGGCGGAAGCGCTGGAGCTCCGACATCGGCAGGTCGTAGCCGGTCAGGTGCAGCATCGAGTAGAGCAGCATCGAGCCGTGGCCGTTGCTGAGCACGAAGCGGTCGCGGTCGAACCAGGCGGGATCGCTGGGATCGTGCTCGAGGAAATCGTTCCACAGCACTTCGGCTATATCGGCCATGCCCATCGGGGCACCCGGGTGTCCGGACTTCGCCTTCTGCACCGAATCCATGCTCAGCGCGCGGATCGCGTTCGCCAGTTCGCGTCGGGTCATCTCACCCCCTAAGGAAGGGCGCGGATTGTCCCGGAAAGACCGGGGGTGGGCAACGCGCGGCCGCGGACCACGCTTTTCCCCGTCCCGCTGCGCCGCGTAGGCGACGCCCTACACCTCGACGCGCCGGCGGGGAGTTAGAGTAGAGGCGTCCCCGACGCGGGATGCGACCGCTACCGGAACTCCGATGACCCGTGCGCTGCCACGCCGCCACCGCCTCGCGCTCATCCTCGCCGTGCTCGCGCCGCTCGCGCTCAGCGCCTGTGGCGGCGGTTCCGACGAGACGCTCGATCCGCCGATCGGCAAGCACGTGGTGTTCACGGCACGCGAGAGCGGACGCGACGAGCTCTACCTGGCCGACACCGGGCGACCGGGGACGGTGCTGGCGAAGCTCAGCACCGCGCTGAGCAAGCAGGAACGGTTCGGCCGCTTCTCCATCGGCACCGGCGGCCTGATGGCGTACACCGCCTACGAAGGCGTCGATGACGCCGAGTCCTTGCTGTTCCTCGACCCGCGGCGCCCGGGCTCGACCCAACGCTGGCGCCTCGGCGGACTCTCGTCGTCCACCGATGCGGCGGACGTCGCCTGGGCCGCGGACGGGGCATGGGCGGCGCTGAAGGTCTACGACAGCGTGTGGTACCAACCGTTCCTCGCGTTGGTCGTCCCGGGTGATACGAAGACCGTGCACCTCGAACGGAGCCTGGTCGTCGCCGAGGTGATCGGCCTGCCCATCGGCCGCGGGTTCGCCGTGCGCACCGCCACCGCCCTCTACCTCATCGATACCGGCAGCGGGACGCCGGGCGCGCCGCAGCTGCGCGACACCGCGCCCGCTGGCTACGGCTTCGGCAACTGGCTGCGTACCACGCCCGGCGGCAGCCACCTCGTCGTGACCGGCTACGCGGCCGACAACACCGGCATCGTGCGCGCCGTGCGCGTCGATGGCGGCAGCCCAGCGCAGACGCTGACGCCCACGCAGCCGACCGGTACCTGGGCGTCCGTGGTCGGCGTCACCGACACCGCCGTGTTCTACGCCGCCGGCCCGGCGGTCGGCGGGCAGTACCGGCTCTACCGCGTCGACCTCGCAAGTCCCGGCGTCGCGATCGAGATGACGCCAGCGAGCTACGACGGCGGGCTCGGGTGGGTGGAGCTTTCGCCCGATGGGACGCAGCTCGCGTACTCCACCACCGCCGGCGCCAACACCAGCGCCGGCGTCTACACGGTCGACCTCGCCGCGCCAGGCCTGGCGACGCAGCGGGCCGGTCTGGCGGCAGGCGCGAGCCGCCCCTACGTCGATGGCTTCCAGTACGTCCAGCACGGCGCCGGGCTGTTAGTGGGGCGCGACAGCGGGGCACTGCTCAACGTCGGCGGCTACCTGATGAGCGAACACGAGCTGATCCGGGTCGGCGCCCATGCCAACGAAGGCGTGCTGCAGATCGCGGGCATCTTCCCGAGCGGCGCGAACCCAGGGGCCCAGGTCTGCGACGACGGGCTCACGCTGTTGATCGGGGAATCGATGCAGTTCCCGCCAGGCGTCGGCGGCGTGCCCGAGGCCTACAGTTGGCTCAGCGAGATCCACGTCGCGCGCGCCGACTCCCTGGGCACGACGCGCCTGACCAAGGGCTACGAGCCCTGGCGCGGCGTCGGTTCGCGGGCCTGCCTGCCGACCAACTTCGGACCGAGCGGGCCGAACTGATCTGCGACCCTTCTCGCCCGTCAGCCGATGCTCACGCGGCGCCGCGGACCTCGTATGCGGGTTCGCAGGGCCACGCTCCCGTTCATCCGCGGTTAAGGCGCCGACCGTAGGCTAGGGAGCGATCGCCCGTGTCGGGCGTGCAGGGGGCTCGATGCGCAACACCCGGTCCATCCAAGCAGCTGCGTTCGCCTTCGGCGCGGTCGTGCTCGCGAGCTGCGGTGGCGGCGGCGACGATGCGTTCGTCGAACCGTTGCCGCCCGCGGTCGGCACGTACGTCGCGTTCCGCGCACAGGATCCCGACGCCGGCGCGCGGCCTGCGCTGTGGCTGGTCGACACCGGCGTGCCCGGGGTCGCGATCCGCCTGAGCGCCGACCTGCGGCCGAAGGAGCATGTCGCGCGCTTCGAGGTCGCGCCCAACGGCAACGATGTGGCTTACGTCACCTATCGCCTCGACCAGGGCGACCGCGAAGAGCTCAACTTCACCAGCCTGGCCGCGCCGCGCATCGTGCAGCGCCTCTTCATCTACACCGACCAGAGGGTGGCGCAGGTCGAGTTCAGCGCCGACTCCGAGCGCTTCGTCGCCCGGGTCAACCACGCGCCGACCCCGGCCGATACGCAGCCCTCGGGCCACGTCTTCCTCGGTGACCCCGACGATCTGCGGACCGTGTACACGCTCGACGCCAACGGCGCCAACCCTGACATCAACCGCCGCTTCGCGCTCGACCCGATCGGTGCGAACGCCTACCTGTACCAAGCGCCAGGGGTCAGGCGCGCGCCGACCGCCACGATCCCACCGGGGCTCCCGGTGGTCACGCTGCCCGGCACCTTCGGCGGCGAGCAGGACATGCGGGTCAGCCGCGACGGTGGCTGGCTGATCGGGCAGTGGGGCGACCTCTACGTCGGGCCGACCGACGGCACCGTCCCCTCGATCCGGGTCCATGCCGCGGCCGGATCGGCCCAGTACGTCACTTCGTTCGATGCCGACGATGACGCCAGCCACATCGCGTTCGTCACCCAGGACGCGGACCAGCTCTGGCTCGCCTCGCGCGCCGCCAGCGATTCGTCGGTCGCCGTGGTGATGCCGGACCCCGCCTACCAACCGAGCGTGCTGGCGCCGAGGTTCCTGCCCGGCACCGCGACGTTCGTCGCAGCGCTGCGCGACCCGACGCTGGCGCATCCCGACGGGCTCTACCTCTTCGACGCCACCGGCGCGAACCCGCCGCTGCGTTTGAGCGGCGCCGGCTCCGAGCCGGTGCAACGGATCCTGGTGGTCGACGCCGACACCGTCGTCTACGCCGCCACCAACCTGGCCGCGCCCGGCATCGCACTGCGCCAAGTCGAGCTCGCCGCGCCCGGCGCGCCGTTCGACCTGATGCCCTCGCGCACGTTCTCGATCGACCACCTCAGCGTGTGCGGCGACACCGTCACGTTCGGCGGCTATGCGGTCCCCGACGTGGGCGTCTGGGCGGCGACGCTCCACGTGCCGGGCAGCGCGACGAAGGTGCTCGATGTCCCGACCGGCGCCCTGGAACCCACTTGCCTGCCCTAGGGCCCCGCGCTCGGCTCAGCGGCCGCTGCTGAACTCGGCGAAATCAGCAGCCCGCGGCCAGCGCTCGATCGCCTCGAGCAGGCCGGCCGGCGGCGGCGCCACCTTGCGCGCGCGGAGGTCGAGCCAGGCGCCCTGGACCTCGACCTGCGCCGACGGCGTGCCGTCGCCCTTCGCGATCGGCTGACGCACGCGCCAATGCTTGCGGTTCGCCGAGAGCCCCGTCAGCTCGAGCGCGACCGTGATCCGCTCGCCGCTGCGGACCTCGGCGAGGTAGCGCGTCGACTCGTTGAACAGCACCGGGCCGACGCCTTCGCGGGCCAGGCGCCCGATGTCGTAGCCCATCTCCTGGAGCCAGGCCACCCGTACCTGCGCCGCGTAGTCCATGTACGCGGTGTGGCGGACGTGGGCGTTGGCGTCGAGGTCGGCCCAGATCACGTCGTAGCTGCGTTCGAACGGCATGGCGGTGCCTCGCGGGACGGTCGGAGAGCAAGAGCCTAGCGCAGCCCGGCCATCGGCTAGACTGCCGCGGCACCCGCACCACGGAGCCCCGGCGTGCTCGAACTCCTGCTCGACCTGATCGCCGACCATGCCGCGGTGGTGATCCCGCTGCTGGCGCTGGCGGCGGTCGCCGGCCTGGTCGCGATCGTCCAGATGCGCGACCACCTGCGCGATTCGCGTATCCGCGACCGTCGCAGCACCCTGCTCTACGACTTCAGCCAGCGCCTGACGCTGGTGGTGGGTCCAGCCGACCTCGCGCGCACGGTCGCGGCGAGCGTCGAGGAATCCTTCGACCGCGCCGCGGTGGTGCTGCTGCCGGGCGCCGACGGCCGGCTCGAGCCGGTGCCGCGCCCGGGCGCCGCCCACGCGCTGAGCGCGGCCGAGCTCGCCGCCGCGGTCCACGCGCTCGAGGCCGACGAACCGGTCAGCGCCGGCAGCAGCAGCCTCGCGCTCGGCTCGCCGTGGACCTTCCTGCCGATCTCGCTGCCCGAGAGCGCGGCGACCGGCGTCGGCGTCCAGGACCGCGTGCTCGGCGTGCTCGCCGTGCACCAGGGCGAGCGCCGCGGCCGGCGCGCCCAGGAGGAGGCCCGCCTGCTGTTCGCGATCCGCGACCAGGCCGCGCTCGCGCTCGAGCGCATCCGGCTGATCGAGTCGCAGCAGCACGACCGCCTGCTGGCGGAGACCGAACGCCTGTCGTCGGCGATGCTGGCCTCGGTCTCGCACGACCTGCGCACGCCGCTGGCCTCGATCATGGGCGGCGCCTCGTCGTTGCTCCAGCTCGACCGTTCGCTCGACGAGGCGGCGCGGCGCGAGCTGCTCGAGTCGGTGCTGTCGGAGGCCGAGCGCCTCGACCGCTTCGTCCAGAACCTGCTCGACATGACCCGGCTCGGCCACGGCGCGCTGGTGCCGCAGCGCCAGTGGAGCGACCTGCGCGACATGATCGGCGGCGCGCAGCGCGTGCTGCGCCGCGGCCTCGCCGACCGCGAGGTGGTGGTCGAGGTCGAGCCCGGCTTCCCGCTGCTCCACGTCGACCCGTTCCTGCTCGAGCACGTGCTGATCAACCTGCTCGACAACGCCCGCAAGTTCTCGCCGCCGGGCTCGCCGCTCCGCATCAGCGCCAGCGCCGACGGCCAGCGCTGCCGGATCGCGATCGACGACCAAGGCCCGGGCATCCCGGCCGGCGACCGCGACCGCGTCTTCGACATGTTCACCCGCCTCGACCATCGTGACCGCAAGGTCGCCGGCACCGGGCTCGGGCTCGCCATCTGCCGCGGTTTCATCACCGCGTTGGGCGGTACCATCACGGCCGAGGACGGGACCGGTGGCCACGGCGCGCGGATCGCGATCGCGCTGCCCCAGGTGCCGATGCCCTCGCTGTTGAAACGAGAGGAGGACGCCGCGTGAGCGCCACCGGACGCCGAGTGCTGGCCATCGACGACGAGCCGCAGATCCGCAAGTTCCTGCGCATCAGCCTCGGTGCCCAGGGCTACGAGGTGGTCGAGGCCGCGACCGCCGCCGAGGGCGTGCGCCGCTGCGCCGCCGACCAGCCCGACCTGATCGTGCTCGACCTCGGCCTGCCCGATCAGGACGGGCTCAAGGTCATCCCCGAGCTGCGGCGGCTGACCGACGCGCCGATCATCGTGCTCTCGGTGCGCTCCGACGAGGAGGACAAGGTCGAGGCGCTCGACGCCGGCGCCAACGACTACGTGACCAAGCCGTTCGGCATCGAGGAGCTGGTGGCGCGGGTCCGGGTCGCGCTGCGCGCCCGACCGCAGGCGCCGAGCCAGACCGCCTTCAACCACGGCCCGCTGTCGCTCGACCTGGCCCGTCGCCGCGTCGCGCTCGACGGCGAGCCGCTCAAGCTCTCGAAGACCGAGTTCGACCTGCTCGCGCTGCTGATGCGCAACGCCGGGCTGGTGATGACCCACCGCCAGTTGCTGCGCGAGATCTGGGGACCCGAGCACGAGGACGACGTCCAGTACCTGCGGGTCTACGTCGGCCAGCTGCGCCAGAAGCTCGGCGACGACCCGACCCGGCCGCGCTTCATCGCCAACGAACAGGGCGTCGGCTACCGCTTCGTCGACGACGCGCACTGAACCCCGCCGCCCGCGACCGCCGGGGCGAGAACCTCGCCGGCATCGGCATGATGCTGCTGGCGGTGCTGTCGCTGTCGCTGATGGACTCGGCGCTCAAGTGGCTGGCGCCGCACTACCCGCCGCTGCAGGTCGCGGCGCTGCGCGGCCTGGTCGCGTTGCCGGTGGTGGCGGCCTGGGCGCTGCTCGCCGGCGACCCCGGCCAGCTGCTGCGCATCCGCTGGCCCCTGCATCTGCTGCGCGGCGCGCTGTCGGTGATGATGCTGGCGAGCTTCGTGTTCGCGGTGCGCTCGCTGCCGCTGGCCGAGGCCTACACCATCTTCTTCGTCGCGCCGCTGCTCATCACCGCGCTGTCCGTGCCGTTCCTCGGCGAGCGGGTCGACCGCGGCCGCTGGATCGCGATCGGCGTCGGCCTGCTCGGGGTGCTGGTGGTGCTGCGTCCGACCGGCGCCGGCACGCTGACGCTGGCCGGCGTCGCCGCGCTCTGCGCGGCCACCGGCTACGCGCTCTCGGCGATCACGGTCCGCGTCCTCGGTCGCACCGATTCGACGCTGAGCATGGTGTTCTGGTTCTCGACCATGCTGGCGCTCGGCGCCGGCGCGCTCGCCGCGCCGGGCTGGGTCGCGGTGGACCCCGCGCATTGGCGTCCGCTCGCCGCGATCGCGGTCACCGGCGCCATCGGCCAGTGGGCGATCACCGAGGCGTTCCGGCGCGGCGAGGCCTCGGTGGTGGCGCCGTTCGAGTACAGCGCGCTGCTGTGGGGCGTCGGCCTCGACTGGCTGCTGTGGAGCGTGCTGCCGCGGGCCGGGATGTTCCTCGGCGCCGCCATCATCGTCTCGGCCGGCCTCTACCTGGTGCGGCGCGAGCGGCACCACGCCGAGGCCGAGCACCCGTAGTGCGCGCCTAGCGCCGGGAGCTCCGGTGCGCTTTCGCTGGCGCGTAGCCCAAAGACTCGCTGCGGTGGCGCCCCCTTGCCCCCGGCTCGGCGCGTCGACGGGTGTGCTAGCGCGTGGTCGAAGAAGACTCCGCCGCGACCGCTTCCGCCGCGCGCATCACGCGCAGCGTGTTGCCGCCCAGCACCTTGTGGATCGCCTCGCGGTCCCAGCCGTGGAAGCGCAGGTCGGCGGTCAGGTTGGGGAAGCGCGAGACGTCGTCGAGCTCCCAGGGCGGCAGGATGTCGCCGTCGAAGTCGGAGCCGATGCCGACCGCGCCGACGCCGGCGACCCGCGCGATGTGCTGGATGTGGTCGGCGACGCGGTCGAGCGAGGTCGCCGGCTGCTGGCCGAAGCGCATCACCTGGTAGAGCGCGCGGGCGTACTGCTCGCCGCGGCCGTAGCGCGCGACGAGCGCGTCCTGCTCCTGGCCCTGGCGCGTCGCCCACTCGCGCAGCTGCGGGCCGAGCGTCGGGTCAACGAACGCGGAATGGAAGTTGACCATCACCACCCCGCCCTTGGCGCCAATCGCCTTGAGCAGGTCGTCGGGGATGTTGCGGCGGACGTCGGTGAGCGCGCGCGCCCCCGAGTGCGATGCGATGACCGGCGCGCGCGAGACCTCGAGCGCGTCCGCCACCGTCTCGTCGGAGACGTGCGAGACGTCGACCAGCACGCCGAGCCGGTTCATCTCGGCGACGAGCTCGCGACCGCGGTCGGAGAGCCCGCCGTGGAGGCGCAGGGCGGCGAGCTTGTCCGGATCGGTCTCGCGCCACGATCCGGCCGAGTCGGCGAACTCGTTGCTGCGGGTGTGGGTCAGCGTGACGTAGCGCAGGCCGGCGGCGTGGAACTCGCGCAGCGCGTCGAGCGAGCCTTCCAGCGCGTGGGCGCCCTCGAGCCCCATCAGCACGGCCAGCTTGCCCTCGCGCTTGGCCCGCTCGACGTCGGCGGCGGTGGTGGCGAGGAACATCCGGTCGGGATGGCGCCCGGCCTGGTCGCCGACCGCCGCGATCAGCGCCCGGGCCCGCGGCAGGTAGGGTTCGCCACGGTCGACCAGCGCGGTGTCGACGTAGATGGAGAGGAACGCCCCGCTCACGCCGCCGTGGGCGAGCCGGTCGAGGTCGGTGTCGTATCGACCGCGGCCGTCCTCGGCGAGGTCGAAGCCGTCATCGAGGACCGCGGCGGCGATGTCGTTGTGGCCGTCGATCAGGATCGCGCTCTGGTGGACCCGTACCGGGTCCATCCGGTTGGCGTTGGCCTCGACCAGCAGCGCCATCACCGGCATCGCGACCGCGATGGCGAGCAGGCCGAGGACCTTGGAACGGCGACGCGACGGGTTCATCGGCTGGCCTGTGCGACGGCGGTCTCCCGCCAACGATGTCGCGCATCCTAACGCCACCCCGCACGGACCGGGTTCGGCTTAGAATACGCGCCCTTTCCGAGGTCCCCGCATGTCCCGTTCCAGCTACCTGTTCACCTCCGAGTCGGTCGGCGAAGGCCACCCGGACAAGGTCGCCGACCAGATCTCCGACGCGGTGCTCGACGCGATCCTGGCCCAGGACAAGCGCGCCCGGGTCG
>Ga0315912_10000321_pt1 | contig 97079 bp, 82 predicted proteins | sample VfabasoilMG_FD_204469 | JGI IMG/M metagenome (GOLD analysis project Ga0315912, IMG submission 204469) | Garden soil microbial communities collected in Santa Monica, California, United States - V. faba soil | ecosystem: Environmental > Terrestrial > Soil > Garden | place: USA: California... | reverse complement strand
ACTACCGGCTGGGCGGGCTCACCCTTGGCCGGACGGGGATTGCACCCGCTGGACGACAAACCGAATTTCATGAAGTCATCGCACCCTCATTCCTTTCGGACCAGCCTTGCCTGGTCGCACCGGTTGCTCTCACCCGCCCCGAGGCCGGATCCTGCCGACGCGTCGTCCGCGAACGCACTTTCGTACTTCGGTCGGCCTCGACGCTCATAAAAAGCCCTTCGGGCGGCAGAAAACGAGTGGAGCGAACAACCAATGAAACACGTACCCATTCACCGGCTCGTGACTCTATTCACCCTCGTCTTGCCCGCATGTGATCTCGACACCGACTTCGGCGAGCTCGCGGATCCGGAAACTGCCACTGACGAGGGGGAGGAAATCGCAGAAAGGGAAGCCTTCGAGGAGATCAATTCACGATTCTCGTGCGAGAACGATCACCCGATCGAGTACAGACACATCTTCGCGATGTCTGCGGAACGTTTCAACCGCGTGGATACCCAAGTCTCTGGGATTTGGTTGGACTATGATCCCTTCACGGCGGATCCACCACCGCTCGATGGACATATGGTCTTGGTATTTACCACCGCGGAAGCCGCGTCGTGTGACGATCTCGCCTTCCCACACCTCGAGCTTGCGGAAGGTACCCTGCTTGAAAAAGACGCCCCTACCATGCTGGCCGTGTGGATGGTTCCGGAGATGCAGGCGTCGAATGTGTATCCGATCGACGATGTCTTTCTCATCGTTGGGCGACACGGGTGGTTCGGAGGAGCGGACGGCGAGCTCGAGATCACATCGATCGACGACACGAGCGTCGACGGGGTCGTTTGCCTCGGCACCCTTGCGGAGCGTGAAGCGGAGGGCCTCTATGGGCTCGATCCGAGCACATCGTTCGTCGCGACCGTCTGCGAGGACTGATCCGAAGCCGCTGTGAGCTCATCCTTTTATGACACGCCACGGGCGGCATCGATCTCTGTCTGCATCGCTCGATCGATGTCGCGATAATGAGCGATCCGAACGTCGAGGTCCCGATCCGCGCAGCGCGTGAGCGCACGGCCAATCGCACGACCGATCCATGAACGGCGATTGCCGAACGCTCCGCCTCCGAGCAGGGTGAGCCAGACCTTGCCGGATCCTCCCGTCGCTTCGGCGTCGACGATTGCGGCGAGCAAGGTGGCCTCGTAGGCCGCGTCCAAGGCCAGCGTGGCGAAGGCTGTCCAACGTTCGAGCGGGATGCTCGTATATCCGCACGAGAGGGCCGAGCAAAACGCCTGCGATACCCAGGTTCGCTCGGTCGGTTCGACGAAGCGTCGGGCAAAGGTCACCTCCACCCCGCGTTGCAGACCGATCTTCACGGCCCCGAGCAGCGCTTCGCGATCGTGTTCCAGCAATGCCTGATCGAAGGCTTGGAGACTCGGCTCGCTCGAGAATGTGTATCCATTGCGGACCTCGAACCAGACGCCGTCGAGGCGGTCGGCCAGGGCATCGAGATTGTTGATCTGGCGGTCGGCCGTTTGACCGGGCAACCCCCGGACCGGTGCAAAATAGTTGCGGTAGACGGTCGCAGCGGCAGCCGCCAACGCACATGCGGGACCCTGGGTCGGGTCGTGCGCGTAACCGGTGACGCCATCCTCGGGGGTCACGCTCGGCCCCACGAACTCGAGGCAGTTGAACTGCGATGCGACCTGGAACAAAGCACCTCGATTCTCCGGCCGAGCATGCAGCTCGAGCGCGTCGCCGACGACTTCATGGGTCACTCGCAAGGTACCCGAGCGCTTTCCACGAGCTTCCTCGCGCAACGATTCCAAGGTCGGTGTGGTGAAGCTCCCGATGCCGAACTCGCGACCGTTGACGTGACTGCGCAGGGTCGTCCCGTTCACCGCAAAGCGAGCTTGGCTTTCCGAATAGGACGACTCCACAAAACCGAACAAGGCTTCGAACCACGTGGACATCCCATCGATGCTACCGACCGCGAAGCGATCTCCAAAGCTCGTCATTTTTGCGCCCACCCACCGACCGTTCGATCACGAGCCGTGGCCTTTGGCCACCAACTTGTGACGCGAGCGTGTCGTCCCTTCGAGTATGTACGCTCAATGTCGAACCTCCGGTCGGTCGTCCATCGTCGTCAGTTCGTCGTGGGTGCGTCCTCGGGCGTGACCGCGCTCGCGGTCGGTCCCTCGTGGCTCTCGGCCAAGGTGCTTCGCGCAGCCCCGGGATGTGCGGGTCTCACCACGCTCGGCCCCCTTGGGCCCGCGGATAGCAACGGTGTGCGCCTACCGGAAGGCTTTCGCAGCCGAGTCGTCGCGGCCACGGGCTTGCCGGTCGCCACCGGGTTTCTCGAATGGTCGAACTACCTGTGGCACATGTATCCGGACGGTGGTGCAACGTTTCCCACGGGAGATGGTGGATGGGTCTATGTTTCGAATAGCGAGACCCTCTCGTTCCTCGGCGGTGGTGCAGGGGCAATCCTGTTCGACGCAGACGGCAATCCACGCGATGCCTATCGCATCTTGGAAGGGACGAACGTCAATTGCGCGGGTGGAGCCACACCTTGGAATACGTGGCTGTCGTGCGAAGAGATCGCGTTCGGTCGCGTGGTGGAGTGCGATCCGTTCGGCGTGGTCTCTCCAGTCGTCCGCAGTGCTCTCGGATACTTCCAACACGAAGCCGTCGCCGTCGACACGATTCACGCTCACCTCTACCTGACCGAGGATGAAAGCGACGGTCGACTCTATCGCTTCGTTCCGGCTGCGCTCACGCCTGAAGGTCATCCGAATCTCGCGAGCGGCACGCTGCAGGCCGCCGTCGTGAGTTCCTCGGGAGCGGTGACCTGGTCGACGATCCCGAACCCACGGCCTCGATTCTTGCAAACACCCACCCGCCGGCAGGTTCGTTCGAGCACCGCGTTCAATGGCGGTGAAGGGATCTGGTTCCACGAAGGCACGATCTATTTCACGACCAAGGGAGACCATCGCGTGTGGGCCTTGGACACGATCACGCAGACCCTCCGCATCATCTACGATCGAGCCACAGCGCCCGACCCGGTGCTGTCGGGTGTCGATAATGTGACCGTCACCCCCGACGGCCAGATCCTCGTCGCCGAGGATGGCGGCGACATGCAAATCGTCGTGATCGACCCTTCGGGTGGAATCGCGCCGCTCGTTCAAGTCGTCGACCAGGACAGCTCGGAAATCACCGGTCTCGCCTTCAACCCTGATGGAACACGCTTGTATTTCAGCTCCCAGCGCGGCGGCGCCTTGAGCCTGGGGCTGACGTACGAAGTCGAAGGACCCTTCAGCGATTGTTTTTCCTTCTGATCGTCAGTGCACCACGCCGGGCACAATCTGTTCTCTGGATCGGATCGTTCGTCGGCGCTGACGACTCCGTATGATGGGTGATTCTCGGCACTCTATAATCATCGAGAGATCCGAGGAATCATCGAAAATCCGAAGGGCCGCTCGGTTCCCATGAAGAGTGCGCGCGTTCGCACTCTACTGCCATTGCGTTCTTTCCTGTCGTGCCGTTCTATGAGGAGGGAACTGGAGGAAGTGAACATGGCTCGAGTCACGTCGTGGGCATTGCTTGCGTTGACGATGGCGTGCGGAGAATCGGAGGGACAATCCGTGGACATTGCCAAGGCTCTGTCGGTCCCGACGGGGAACGCCGCAAAAGAGGATGCAACCAAACGGTTCGAGGAACTCAAGGCCAAAGCCAAGGCGGAGTTCGAGGAGGCGCGCAAACAAGAGGTCGACCGTCTCACCACGGTCGACGCCGTGCTTCCGCTCGAGGAGGCGTGTCGCCAGGCAGGTGAAGGCCTGGACGCGTATCACCAGAAGCGCTTGACCGGCATCGAGCTCGCCGCGTGGAACGCAAAAAAGGAGCCCGACGTCCGCAAGGTGGTCGACGCGTGCAAGACCGGCAACAATGCGAAGGTGGGAGCCTGCCAAGGCCACGCACTCACCGAGGCTCCGATCACGAGCTTTGGCCTCGGTGGGGAGCAACGTCTGCTCGACGCGTGCACGACCCGCCACGGCGCGGAAGTGGCTCGCGCGGGGATCTGATCGAGGGGACTAGGACCTCGCCACAGCGCTTGGGGTGGCCGTAGCGAGGGGCCTTTGCGAAAGGCCCCTCGAGGGGACTAACCGCCTCGGACGTAGCGCGCGGCGCGGTATCCGATGAGCATGCTCGGGGCATTGAGGGCAGAGACGGGCGTCGTCGGGATCGCCGACGCGTCGGCAATGCGTACGTTCTGAACCCCGCGCAATCGCAACTGGGGGTCGCAGACCGAGCGGTCGTCCGATCCCATGCGGCAAGTGCCCGCATAGTGAAACGTCGTGATGACATTGGACTCGACGTAGCGGCGGATCGCGTCGTCGCTTTGCGTGCGCTTCCCTGGCATCAGCTCTGCGCTATTCCACGCTCGCAGTCCGCCGCTTTCACTGAGCGTCCGCGCCTTGCGAACCCCGCGGACGAGGGTGTCGATATCACGAGGGTCGCTCAGATAACACGGATCGTAGGTGGCGGGAGCTTCTGGATCGTTGGTCGCGAGCCGAACGCTCCCCCGACTGTACGGTTTGCCCAAGATGACGATGATGCCATAGAGGTGCCGCACCACCCGTTGCACGGGCGGCAGCGCGAACGCGGCTCCGACTCCCCGTCGCACGAGACCTTTGAGCGGACTGGCGTACAGCGAAGGCGGCAAGATCTGGCCGGGCAACATGCGTTGCACGGCTTGTTTCATGGCGGACGGTGCCGGCCAGAACACGTAGCAGGTATCGCTTTGCCCCGCCGGCAGGTTGGTCTCGGCATTCGTGCGATAGAAGCTGTAGAGCTGCGGATAGAAACAGTCGATTTCACGCCCGGCCGAGAAAAATAACGGCACGTTCGGATGATCGTGCAGGTTCTGCCCTACGCCCGCGAGCTCGAGGACCTGCGGCACCTTGGCGAACCGTAGCGCCTGATTCGATCCGATCCCCGATAGCATGAGTAGCTTCGGCGTTTCGAGGGCCCCCGCGCAGAGGAGCACCTCGCCGGTCACTTGGGCCCGTCGTCGCTCCCCCCGTTGCGCCCCCCGCAGCCCCGGTGGGGCGTGAAGATACTCGACTGCGACCGCGCGACGCGATTCGTCAAAGATGATCCGATGGGCCTTGGCGTGCGTCACCACGGTCAAGTTCGGACGGCGAGTTTCCTTGATGAAGGCAACGTAGGAGCTGCGCCTCGCCGCCCCCTCGTAGTTCATGCGTTCGTAGCCCACGACATTGGACAACTGCCCGTCGTTGAGGTCGTCGCGACGCTCGAAGCCACAAGCGACCGCCGCGGAGATGCAGGCTTCGGTCCATCGCGTGGCCGGGCGCGACCGTGGCCTCAGACGGCGTTCGATCGCCGCGAAATCGGGTTCGAGATCGGACCAACGCCAACCGCTCGGCCACTCGTCGTAATCGAGCGCCGAACCGCGGGTGTACACCATCCCGTTGACCGACCCGCTGCCACCGAGCACGGTGCCCGATCCCATGAACAGGCGATTTCCGCGACGACCCTGGGGCGCGGAGAACCGCTCCCAGATCACCTCGTCATTGATGAAGGCGTACTTGTAGCCATCGGCATGCAGAGTCTCGGGGTGGTCTTCGGCCGGAGGGCCAGCCTCGAGCAAAAGGACGCGGCGCGTAGGATCGTCGGAGAGCTCGGCCGCCGCAATGCAACCGGCCGAACCACCGCCGATGACGATGTGGTCGAACGTTTCGCTCATGGACGTAGGACGCGACGGACGAGCTTGGCCACACGTCGCAGCTTGCTGCGCAGGTCGGGAGCATAGGCGATCTCGACCACTGTCTTCATGCGGTCGTAGTCACGATCGCCGACGGGGAAGAGCTTGGCCGGAAAGTTGAAGGGGAAGCGATCGTCGAGCACGGCTTTGACGTTGCAACACGCTCGTAGGCCATCGCGACCGTTCATCCGACCGAAACCCGACTGTTTCACCCCGCCGAATGGCAGGTCCTGCGCCATATAGCTCATGCCACCGAACTCGTTGATCGCCGCCATTCCAGCCTCGATGCGGTCGGCGATCCGGCGAGCCCGAGCACGGTCCCGCGAAAACACGGACGAGGACAAACCGAACGCGCTCGCGTTGGCGACCGCGACCGCTTCGTGCTCGTCGTGCACGCGACAGAGCACCATGACGGGACCGAAGGTCTCCTCGCGCATGATGTCCATCTCCGGGGTGACATCGGCGAGCACCGTCGGTGCAAAGAAGTCGCCGCGCTCCGAGAGCACTCGCTTCCCGCCGACGACGATGCGGGCTCCCGTCGCGACCGCCTGATTCACCAAGCGCTCGACCAGATCGATCTGCAGGGGGGTCACCATGGCCCCGATGTCCACGCGCGTGGGCCCTCGCGGATCGCCTTGGCGCAACCCCGAGACCAATGCCGCGACCCGATCTTCGAACGCGGCGTAGACCTTGTCGAAGACGAGCAAGCGTTCCGACGCGACGCAATTCTGCCCAGCGCTGATGAAACAGCCGGTCATGGCGGCGTGCGCCGCCACTTCGAGATCGGCATCGTCACAGACGACGAAGGGATCCTTGCCGCCGAGTTCGAGTACCACGGGGATGAGCCGCTCGGCCGCCGCTTCGAGCACCCTGCGGCCGTTCTGGGCCGACCCGATGAAGAGGAGACCATCGATACCCGAATCGATCAGCGCCTGACCGGTCGGGCCGTAACCATTGACGAGCTGGACGAGCTCGGGATCGTGCCCACTCCGGCGCAACGCATCACGAACGATCTCGACCACGCGCCCGGAAGACCACGCCACCCATTCGGACGGTTTGACGACACAACCATTGCCGGCCATCAACGCCGGAATGATCGGGTTCATGATGTTCTGGAAGGGATAGTTCCACGGCAGGATCGCACCGAGCACTCCGAGCGGACGGAACTCGAGCCGTGCCCGTTTGTGCATCAACAAACCCGACGAGACCGACTCCGGCTGGAGGTGCTTGGCACCGTGCTTGATCGTCCAGCGCAGCTTTTCGCAGACCGGCCAGATCTCGCCCATCAGCGCGTTTTCGCGGGTCTTGCCGGAATCCCGGACGATGACGTCGCAGAGCTCGTCCGTGTGCTCGAGCACATGGCCGAGCACGCTGCGCAGCACGGCACGACGGGCGGCAAACGTGGTCTCCGCCCAACCTTTTTGGGCCGCGCGAGCGCGGTCGACCGCACGCTTGACCGACTCTGATGAGTCGACCGGGACCGAGCCGAGCCGTTCACGCGTCGCCGGTTCGAAACATTCGATGGTCGAACGCACGTCGACCGCGACGGCATTGGGCGCGTTCATTCTGCCACCGCAGGCCCACTCAGCTCCGTAGGAGCGTGAAGCCCACTCAGCTCCGCCGACGCTTGCGAGCGAGCCACGAGACGAGGCCGCGCCACGTCGACTTGGCCCTTCAGGTGCTCCTCCCATTTACGGATCGTGAGGTCCTGGAACAGGCGAACCACCGGGCTGAACTCGGGTGACGGTCGGTCCCAGTGGCGCTCCCATCCCTCTTGTTCGCGCTTGATCACCCACACGTCTTGCGACAACAGCGGGTAGAGCGTGGTGAGCCGCGTGAATTGCATCATTTGATGCGCGATGAATCGAGGCACCCGCGGCCCGAGAAGCGGCAAGCGCACGGCGTCGGGTCGCAGATAGAAGATGAAGATATGGCGATTGTGCGTGCGATCGATCGGCAACGTGAACAGGAAATGCTTGATGCGATCGTCCGTGTTCGACCAATGATAGGGATAGTCGTAACAGGCGAGCATATGATCGCAGCCCGCGTCGGTGCGATTGATGAAGATGTTTTGCAGCCGACCCGCGGCGATCTTCGAGTTGTATTCGAGCTCTACCCGATCGCCGATCGTTTCGATCCGCGTGAGCTCGGTGCCCTGAAACGGTTGGAATCGGCGATGGAGGAACCCGTGGGTGAAGTCGCTGACATTGTCGAGCAGCATCGAATGATGCCCTTCGCAATCGAACTTGACGATCGCGTGGGGCCACGGCGCGGGACCTTCGAGCTCGGGGATCGACGGAATGTCGCGGACGAGGGCGAGCTCCGGATCGCCTGGGAAGATGAAGACGAGACCGTAGCGTTCTTTGACCGGAATCGAGTCGATGCGGATCTTGGGCTCTTTGTGCCCGAACAGATCGTGCGGGATCGTGGCGTGCCCTTGCCCGTCGTACGACCACCCGTGATACGGACACACCAGCTGGCAGTCGACCACCGACCCCTCGGTCAGTTTGAGGTGACGATGCGCACAGCGATTTTCGACCGCACGCACGCGACCGTCCTGCCCCCGGAACACCGCGATCGATCGACCCCAAAACTGGGTCTCGATCACTTGGCCGGCACCGAGGGAACGGCTCTCTTCGACGGCGTACCAGTAGTTGGGATCGAGCCCCGCCGCCCGAACCTTCTGCCGGCGCGTCTTGGCGTGCTCGAAGGATGGAGGCGGCGCTGGTGCATGCCCGTTGGGATCGATCATCGGGGTTTCGCTACTATTCCGCACGCCACGCGGTGTCAAGCGGCGTCTCCGGATCCCCCCCGGCGGGGCCCGGATCGGTTCTACGGCCGCCTCCCTGGAACCGACGGCCATCGGCACCGACGACCGTCCCCCAAGAGCACCCACGGCCTCTCCGGGGCTGAATGGGGCCTGGGGTCGCGGTCCGAGCAGGTCGTTCGACGTCAAGCTATCGGGTGCGGCGGACGATGACGCCGGGGGTGCGGATCCTGTTCGTCGACGACGACCCCCATCAGCTGGCGTCGTTGCAGGCGACGTTGCACTACCAATGCCCGGCGTGGGAGATGGCGTTCGTCGGCTCCGGGGTCGACGCGCTGACCGAGATCGAGAGCGCCAGATTCGATGTGATCGTGACCGTGTTGCGCATGGCCGAGGTCGATGGCTTCGCCGTGTTGACCCACGCGCGACGACGACAGCCGGACGCAGTGCGGATCGTCGTCACCGGATCGAACGACACGCGTGGAGCTCTGCGAGCCTCGCCGTTGGCTCACCAGATCATCACCAAGCCCTGCTCCTCGGATCTGCTGCGGGCGGTCATCGAAGATACCTCCTCGACCTTGGACCTCCTCGCGAGCGCGAGTATGCGCGAGGCCGCCGGTGGACCCCACGAACTCCCTGCGTTGCCGCAAATCTATCGGGACTTCGCCGCGGCAGCCGACGCGGGCGCCCCCTTCGGAACCTTGGCGGATATCCTCGAGGACGACCGCGCCGTCTCGGCACGACTCCTCGGGCTCGTCGACGCCGCAGCGCTCGGCACCGGCAAAGAATCCTCGCTGCAGCGCTCAGTGGGGCGTGAAGCGACCCTCGAGCGAGCGGTGCATGTCCTCGGGCTCGACATGTTGCGCAGCCTGCTGCTGCTCTCGGCGTCGACGAGGGTCTTCGAGCTCGGTCTCGTCAAAGCGGGGTTGAACTCGCAAACGGTGGAGCAGCGAGCCCTCGTTGTCGCGCGTTTGGTCGCCAAGCTGGTCGCGCTCGAGGGGCGTGTCACCGCGATCGGCATCCTGCCCGTCATCCATGACATCGGACGCTCCGTGCTCGCCTGGCGGAGTCCGTTTCGTTATGCGCGAGCGACCAAGATCGCGGCCGCGGAACGAACGAGCATCGCGGCGGCGGAGATCCGAATTTTCGGCCACTCCCACGCCGAAGTCGGGGCGTACTTGCTCGCACTCTGGGGGTTTCCCTTCCCGATCGTCTACCGCGTCGCGCACCACGAGAAGCCGTCGAACTGTAGCGAACGCAGCTTCGGCATCCTCGGTGCACTGCACGTCGCCGACGTGCTCGTCGCCCAACGGATCGGCGAGCACTCGACCTTCGATCACGAATTCATCGAACGATGTGGCGCGACCCGGCACATCGCCACGTGGGAGTCGTTCGCCTCGGACATCGCGGCCTAGTGCCCGAGCGGGTGAGTCCGGCCTCGATGGGCCTAGCTCGATGGGCCTAGCTCGATGGGCCCAGATGGTGTTGCTTGACATAGAGCAGACACCCCGACGTGGACCTCGCGCGATGGCGCGAACCCGGCGGGAAACGGATCCACGTCCCGGCCGTGTATTCGCCGTAGTCATCGGCGAAGTCTCCCGCGATCACGAAGATTTCCTCACCCTGGGTCATGTGGACGAGGGGCGTAGCGGTCTCGGCCTCGAATCGCAGCAAATGCATGCGCTCGGGATGACGCTCACTCGCGTACAGAGGTCGCACCGCAATGCCCGGAAGCGCATGCGGCCGCCAGCCCTCGGTCTCGCTGCGTTCTCGCGCGGTCACTCGCCCACTCCCGCCATATTGGCGGAGCTTGACGAACAAGATGCAGCCATCGGCCGAGCGTGGTGCGTGGAAAAAACCTTCGGGATTGAGCAGATAGCTGCCGGGACCAAAATCGCCGGTCTCGTCGGAGAACACCCCGTCGAGCACGAGGATCTCTTCGCCGTCGGGGTGAGGATGCGGCGGAAACTTCGAACCCGGATCGTATCGGACGACGGACGTGACGCGCCCGGCTTCGCGTGGCCCGGACAGCTCCAGTCGCTTGCGCCAGACCCCCGGACTCGGGCTCGCCTCCCAAGGCATCGTGGTCGTGTCGACGATGCAGTGCTGCCGAAAGTCGTCTCGCAGGGCGAGCGTGTCGCTCATGATCGCCATCGTACGCTCGTACGCCACCGCACGCCTGTGAGTTGCGGCCATCGTTCGCGAACGCGCGGCGAGCCGCTGCCGGAATCACGGAGCGCGGTGCTGCAACCCCGCGATCCGCTCGGGCAGATCCGGCAACGCGGGTGGAGATGGTCGCACCTCGCGATAGAGATCCGTCCAAGGACCTTCGTGGCCGTCGCACGAACTCACGCACGCTCGGTCATCCGCTTCGCAGCCACAGTTCGCCGCACGGGCAGCGTCGTACCAACGCACATCGTCGACCAGATGCCCGACGGGGCTGACCCGCGGGCTCGTCCGGTCGAGGGTGCCGGCCGCCGCATCCTCGACGATGAGCGAACCTGCGGCATCGTAGGTGCATTGTAAGCCGATCGTGTGCAGTCGATCATCGAGGCTCACTCGCATCACTCCCCGTCGCTCGGTCCGTGCTCCGGGGTGATACCGCTCGATGGCTGGATGCACTTGAACATCCCAGCGCACGTCGATCACCGCGAGCACGTGGCCATCGGCAGTTTCCACGACATCTCCACCGGGCCACACCGCGGCGACGCGCTCGGTGGTATCCGGACATCCCCACCGCAAGCGATCGCGTTCAGCGAAGAGACGCCCTACGGCCTCGACCCACGCGCTCCGACGTTCCTCCGCGATCCGATGGAGCAAGCAAGCAGTCAAACTCGGCGTGCCGGTCGTTCGCATGCAGGTCTCGACGAACGCCCGCACCCGGCCGAGGACCGGAGGCGGAGGGGATCCGGCCAACGCCACGAGCACGAGGGGAACGAACACGAACAAAAGGCTGAAGCCCACGCGTGACGCGGGCATCGTGAACGCGCAACGGATCGGTCACGTCTCTGGCTCGAAGAGTGACGAGAGCCGGTGAATCCAAGCCCCGCCCCGACCGAGGACGCTCGGGCGCTTACTTCCCTCCGCCGTGAAGCAGGAGGTCCTCGTCTTGGCGCGAAGAACCCGACAACAGGATGCTCGTATCGCGCCGTTCCCTCGGACTCGAAGCCGGGGTCGCGCTCGCATCCGCGCCGGAATCGGGCGTAGGCGCCGGTGCGACTGTGGGCGAAGGGTCTCGAACACGTTGGGGTGACGCCTCGCGGCCGCTCTTCGACGGACGGGAACGCGTACGACGAGGGGGAGGTTCCGAACGCACTTCGGGCGCAAGACCGATCGCCGCATAGTCGGGCGAGACCTTCACCGCGGGTGTCGGTGGAACGATCGGTTCGGCTGGGGATGGCACGTCGCGCGAACGATCGTTCAACCGACTCGGCGTCGGAACCGACAACGTTGGAGCCGACATGGGCTCGGGAACCTCGAGCGTGAGATCGGGGGGGTTCGACCCCCAATGCCGCCCCCCGGTATTGACGACGATGATGGCACTCGCCGCCACCAGCCCTCCGATGAGGAAGCCTACCGTCAACGCCGTTCGTCGCCTTCGTGGGCTGAGGTCTCGAGTGACGACCGCGGTCGACGGTCGTGAGTTCGCTGCGACGTCGCGCGCCACCGACAACACGGGGGACGTCCGCGACACTCGCTTCCGGCTTCCCGACGAGGAATTGGAGTTGGAGTTGTTGATGAGCTCGATGAGCCCCGTGTTGCCCTCGATGCCATTTCGCGCCGGGACGCCGCTGCGAACCACCGGAAGCATGAACATGGAGGGCGGGAGGGCATCGATCAGATCCTCGACGAGTTCGATCGCATCGGCCGGTCGAGCATCGGGATCGCGCTCGAGGCACTGATGGATCAAATCGATGAGCACGCCGGGAACGTCGTGTCCGTCCGGCAAAACCGCGGCCAGCGGATCCGCATCCTCATGGACGGTTTTGTAGAGCATGACCGCGCTATTGCCGGGTTCGCATTTGTGCGGCATCCGCCCAGCGAGCATCCGGTAAAACAAAACCCCGATCGCATAGACGTCGAGACGGTAATCGGGGAGTGCTCCCTCGAATATTTCGGGAGCCACGTAACCGACCGTACCGAGCGCAAACTCGGTGGTCAGAGGATTGTCGTCATCGATGAATTTCGCGAGGCCAAAATCGAGGATCTTGACGAAGTTCTCACGCCCCTTGCGCTCGCACAGCATCAAGTTCGAGGGCGTCACGTCGCGCATCACGATCCCTTGGGAATGCACGTACCCGATGCCATTCAAAACCTGGGCCGCGATCGGCGCAAACTCGCCGAGCGAAAGTCTGCCCTTGCGTTGGAGATATTCGTGAAGCGGCTCGCCTTGGAGATACTCCATGACGAGATAGGCTCGGCCATTCTCCTGACCGAAATCGTACAATTCGACGATGTTCGGATGATGCAGGGACTGCAGATTCCAGGCCTCGCGTTCGAAGCGTGCAGCGACCTCGGGCTTGGTCAACCATTGCGAGCCGAGCACTTTGATCACGACGTCGCGCGGCTCGGCCTCTTGGCTAGCCAAATAGACGAGCCCCATGCCACCCTGGCCGATCAAGCTACGAATGGTGTAACGCCCCCCAATGGTCATACCGATCCACGGATCCGACATATGCGGGTTCAAATTCCTTGCCAAGCCCCCATGTCGCTGCGTCATGGATGCGCCTTACATCCGACCTGACAACCCGAAGCCCAGGAGAGCCGGTCCTCCGCTTGGCTGCAGCCGGCGGGCGGCCGTGTGGTCCTTACGTTTCCCACCGAGGATTCCGACGAGAACGAGGGTGAGGCCAGTCGCCGCGACGACACCCCCTCCGATGAACAGGCCGTCGGCGATCCAGGCTCTTCGCTGACCTCGTTCCTGGATCGAGGCGGGTGTTTCCCCTGGGTTCTCGTCCAGGCGTTGGTCGTCGCGCATCGCGAGCCCTCCGAACACACCGCCCACGACGAGCGCAGCCCCACCCACGCCGAGCAGGCCGAAGCCCGCGTTCGTCATCTTGCTGGAGGCTTTGCGCGTCGGTGCGGGCGGTTCGTCGGCACGGTTCGCGGCTTCGGGGGCGACCGCCGGGGCCGAACCCGCGTGCGAGTCGCGAGTGCCGTGGGTCGACTCCAGTTGTGATTCGTGCTGCTGCTGGGCCTGCTCTTGCTCGACGATAGAACGAATCGCCAAAGCACGTGCAGATGCTTTCGTTCGCATCTCCAGGTCTGCACCCCGCGCATGGACGAACCGATCGTAATACACGAGCGCTTCCGCCAAGTGACCGTCTTCTTCATGGATTCGCGCGATGTTGTAGAGATAGTTCGCTTTACCAGTTTCACCGTGCAAGGCCTCGAACACGGCGATCGCTTCATCGTAGCGACCCGCGGCAAATAGCGCGGCCGCTTGTGCCTCGCGTTCCTCCAACGCGTCCGCCCGCGCCGGATCGTCCTGCGAAGAAACGGGCGCGGCAACCATGCCATCCGTCGGAGGACTGGCCGACGACGACGCGACGCCGATGCCCAAGTACATCACCATCGTCGCGGCCAGGCGGTCGGCGATCCGTCGTCTTCTGACGTTCTCGAAATTCATCGTTTCATCCCTCGCCAAACTCCAGGGTTTCGAAATCGCAGGCCGCGTTCAGCTGGGTACCAAACACCCGATCCGAAGCCTGGTGGTCGTTGATGCTGAACGAGAGCGTGGTGCCAATCCCAAACTCGACGCGCGACAATGACTCCAACCCGACCACGAGCCCGTCGGTATCCAGGGTCTCCGCATTCCGTAGCCCTTCGACGAACAATTTGCCCGCCAAATAACCTTCGAACGAGACGAACCCGGGCGGATGGGACGTGCCGGCGATATCGTTGAAGTTCGAGAGCGCTTGCTGGTACGCGAGTGCCCCCGACGAGCTTCCGGTGGGGAGCGGCACCACTTGCGACACGGCTACGCCAGGACAGTAGCTCGCCGACTGCCCGAGCAGGTTCTCCCGCAGTTTGTCGCTGCCCACGAACGAAACACTCGCCAGGAACAGGTCGGCCCGCGCGAGCTTGGCCCGCTGCTCGACCGTCAACGGGACATTGACGGGGTCGCTGTCGTTGCGCGCGGCTGCGACCGCGTCCTTCAACGCGATCACCAGATTGGCCGCAGGATCGGCGGTGGGGACCATGATGATCGCAACACGAGCGACACCCTCCCGTTCGACGACCGCTTCGCTCGCGAGCCAATTGATGAAGTACCGCGCCGCGACGTCCACGTTGGCGGTGTTGCGTTCATAGCTCGCGAGCGGGATGTCTTCCTGAGACAGCCGCCCGCTCAGTGCCTCGGCAACCCCGGAGAATCCAGCCGCACCAAAACTGTCCAACGCGTCGATGTCCCCCGCCAACGCGACGTCGCCTTGGGCGAACACCGCAATGTTCTGTGGCGGGACCCGAGTGGCGAGGTCCCGATCTTCCTGTACGTGGCGAACGATCGCCGCGGTTTCCTGCGCGTAGCTTGCGCGATAGTTGAAGGTCACTTTGGCCGGAGGGTCTTCGCGGAGCAGGCCTGCCCCCGTGAAGGCTCCGTGAAACACGACATCGTGTTCCTTGGCGAGCGGAACCGCGACCGCGGACGTCGGTGTTCCAACATTGCCCACGATCGCGAGTACCCGCCGATTTGGGCCGCCACGAATGAGGTCTTCCATGGCGGGTCCCGTGTTGCTCGGCTCGTAGCCATCGTCACGAACGATCAAGTTCAACTGTCGTCCCATGACGCCCCCCTCGAGGTTGGCTTCCGCGAATGCCGCCCGAATCCCGGCGACCATTCCGATCCCGAGGTTCGCGTTGGGACCGTTTTGTGCGGAAACGTTGCCGACATTGATCGCGTGATCGCAGACCATTTCCAGACAATCTTCGGGGTTGCCACCCGATTCGTCCGTTATGGGCATGCAGAGGCCATCGGACGCGCACGCCATGTTTTCGCCAAAGGCCTCGCAATCAGAATCCGCGTCGCATTGCTCGAAGTCCAACGCCAGGTTGCAACCGGCATGGGCGAGCATCCCGAACAGCATCCCCCACCGCACTCGCGAGACGATGGTCCGCATCTCTGCCTTGTTCCTGTTGGTGCTCACGTCTCCGCTCCATGGACTCGCCCTGCCCCGGGAAGCACGTGGGGGCCATCACACCAAACGCTTGGTGGGGCCCGTTTTCGTGCGAGGGGCGATGAAACGAGCAACTGCAGAGCTCCCTATCGTCCTCGCGAGAGTGAAACTTGAGAATCGCTCCACGACCTTACGCAACGTCGTGATCGAAAGTAAGGGTCACTGCAATGCGAGAAATCGCGCAGCTCGATCCCGCACCGAGTCATGGATCATCGCGGACCTTGAATAGGCATAGCCGATGGGTGGCATCAGCGAGCCCCACGAAGATCCGCATCGACATGAGCGGTGACGCTCGCGACATCCGGTTCTTGCAACAACCGCTGTTCGACCGCTTCCCCCACGTCATGCGCCGACCCGACCGAGAGCTCCGGATCCACGTGGATTTCGATCCACACATGCAGGTGATTGCCATGATGGCGCGCCTTCAGGGCCGCGACGTGGCGCACCAAAGCGACCTTCGCTGCGATCGCGGCAAGCGTTTCCCGACGTTCGATCGGTGGAGCCACCCCCATCAGCAATCGCAGATTCTCGATCCCGAGATGGATTCCGGAATAGAAAATCCACATTGCCAATGGAATGGCGAGCCACGCATCGAGGCTCGGTCGTGCTCCGTATCTTGCCACCGCGAGCCCGACGAGCGAGACGACGCCGATGAGAACGTCATTGCGCGCATCGACGCGAAATGCCTGGAGGACCGATCCCTCGCCCGCACGTGGGCCGGCAAAGAGCAGCAGCAGGCCCTTTGCGACGACCTTCGCCCCCAACACGACGGCGAGCAATCCCGGCAACTCGGCGTGGCTGTGGGTCCGCAACGTGTCGACGGCTTCGAGCCCGACTTCGACCGCCATGACCCCGACGAGGACCGCGACCACGAGCGCTGCGATGGGTTCCGCGCTGTGATGCCCAAAGGGGTGGTCATCGTCGGGCGGAAGCTGGCTGACATGCAATGCCCAAAGCAACGCTCCTCCGGTCAGAAGGTCGGATAGACTATCGACGGCCTGCGCGAGCGCGAGGTTGCTCTGATATCCGAGATACGCTGTCCAAAGGAACGCGCTCAGCAGCATGCTGACCACGAGCGAGGCGAACAGGATCCTCGGCGCCATGTCGCCACGTTCTCGCGGCCACGATCGCGCCCGCAAGGCCTGTGGCTCGCAATCTCTCGAAAAAGGTCGACGCGAATTGCGCGAGGCACAGCCCTCGCGCGCGAGGCCGGTCCACCCCATCCAAATCAGACCACCTCGGGGGAGTTCCAGACCGCCTAGCGGGAGCGATCCACCGATCCGCGGAACACACCCTCGGCGACATCGAATGGCGACGGATCGAACGACAGATTCCACTCGGCCGCGGACGAATGCAATCGCAACCCCGGCATGGACCCAAGCGCGTCGTCCCACGCGATCTTGACGTAGCGCGCCCCCTCGGCATGAGGCACCGGTTGGATCGACACGGCGCGGTCCAACGCAAGACCCTCGGAGGTCAAGCTACCGTTCGACCGCGAGGGAAGTTGACCCGACTGCAACCACCATACGGCCGAGCCATCTTCATCGATGAGGCCGGTGAGGACCCTGCCCTCACGCCCGCGCGCCGATGCGCTGCCCAAGGACGAGAGCTGTTCGAGCACGTCGATCGAGTGCTCCCAACCGTAGTCCGAAACCCAGACATCCTCGCAATACGACATATAATCGAACGTGAGATTCGGAGCCCTGGAATATTCGTCCACGATGCCGAATCCCCAAACGCCGATGCGCCCTTGCGGATATGGATAGTTCGGATCCGCCAAGGACTCGGCTCCGCTACATAAGACGTGGCGCCGGCCCTGGCCGTGCCCGATTTCGTGGACCGCGTTGCGAACCATCGACGTGAGATCGTCCGTCAACACCGCGACGGCGATGCGATCTTCATCATTGTCGGCGGTGTGCTCTTCGGGGATCGTGATGGCTTGAGCCACGAGTTTGGGGGGAAATCCATCGCACGAGTCGACGATGGCGTAGAAGAACATCGCTGGATCGGCGTCCTCCTCGTCGCGCAGGCGGGCCACTTCGGCGAGCAACTGGAACACGTTGGCTTTGTCGCTGAGCGGTAGGCCAAATGCCATCGGCTGATGCATTCGGACCTCGACGGTACGAACCGGGTTGAGTTGTTGCAAACTCGTCTCGAGATCGCTCACCAGATACGGATTCAGAAGCGTCTGTTTCTGACAATCGTCCAGGCTGTGGTTAATCGGCACGAGCATCACCCGCATCGCGAGCGGCACATCGTAGAGCGGCAACGGAGCGGCGCCCTCCAAGGGGAGCACCGGTGGGGATTCGGACGATGCAACGCGCGGCGTCTCGGGCTCGAGCTCGAGGATCTGCGCCCGATAGGTCATTCCGGGAACGACGTCGACCGACTCGACCAACCAGAGGAAGTGGCCCATGTCGTCGCCTTCACCGCTCGGCCCCGCGACCATGCCGGTCACGTCCTGCACGATCTGAGTCTCGTCCGGGTAGTCGAGGATGAGCCGACCAGTCAATGGACGCGGCTCGAAGTCCGCGCGCAAGCTCCAAAGCCCTCGGATCATCGTACGCCGACCCGAGATGAGACGGGTGGACATCCCCTCGGAGGGGACCACGACCCCATCTTGCACGAGGGTGACCTCGACCCCTTGGTTCGCCGCCAAGCCGACCAATCGGATGTCGCGAGCGTAGGGGAGCACGGGCGCGCCCGGTTCGAGCCTATCCTCGAACTCTTGATCCGGCGTACATCCGCTGAGCTCGCATAGCCCGCTCGCGAGGACCGCGAGACTGATCCCACGCAGCATTCGCGGGCCATCCTAGCACCGCGGTCGACGTCCGGTTCTTCGGTCGAGGCATGCATCGCCAACGAAAATCGTTTTGCACTCGGACAGCAATGCGAACGCACGACGACTTCGCCCGCGCAGGCTCTAGTACTCGGTGCCGGAAGTTCGTGGCCGATTAGGCGCGGAGCTGCGCCGCGAGGGCAAGGCGCGAGACCGAGTCGTATCGGGAATACGGTGAGTGTCGAGCAACGCAGCCATCGTGGCGTAGTGCCGTGCATAACCGGCTACGAACTTCCGGCACCGAGTACTAGCCCCGGAGTTCCGGCCCTGTGGGCGTGACGACATTCATGGCTCCCAGCTCGGTCCCGATCGGGCCACATCCAACGGGGCTCGAGGGACCGGCGAGAGCGACCGGACGTTCCACGCTGGGCCCCTTCGCCATTCGCTCGACGCTGCACTTGCGGCGAGCACGGACGGTGACGACTCAAGGGGTTCCGGCTTTGGCCGAGGAGCCCGCGGCGGGGGGGAGTTGGGCCACGGAGTCGAAGGCTCTAGGCGACTTCGTCCTTCGCGGGGGGAAACCAAGGAATGTACGGATGCATTCGCAGCTGGAGTGCCGCGTGTTTGCTAGGTGTCGCGTCAGGGTGCGTCGTCGAAGGGGATCTCGAAGCTTGGGAGGACCAAGCAGAGGAAGGCGAAACCGGCTTCGATGAAGACGAGGTCGAGTTCCGAGGGTTGGCGATCAGCAACGGCCTTTCGCTCGGCAATGGGCTCTCGCTCGCCAACGGTCTCTCACTCGCCAACGGCCTCTCGCTCGCCAACGGCCTCTCGCTTGGGAATGGGCTGTCGCTCGCCAACGGTTTGTCCACCACGGCCGGCCTGTCATCGACGCAAGGCTTCATGACATCGACGGCGGGCCAGACCCTCATCAAGTATCTCGTCGAGTGCGCTTTGCCGTCCGATCAAAGCATCACCAAGAACAATCCTTTGACCGGCGGGACGAAGACGTTCCAAGGGCTGGTGGGATTGGCCCCCCAATGGCGCACCGGTAGCTGCGATCAGACTTGCCAACAATGGGTGTCCGCGTGCCTGCTATCGCGTTCCAACATGTCGGGTCTCAGCGTGAAGATCCACCTACGGGCCACGCACACCGCCATCGGTACCGAGCGCATTCAGGCGTTCCCTTATGCCGAAGCTTCGTACTACGGCAATCTCTTCCAGAACCCCCCAGTGGCCTACTACTGCATGCAGGACGGTGGCAACTACTGGCAGCAGATCAATGGGCGCACCTGTGGAACGACTGCGAACAATTGCGGCTTCACGTATGCGCGGTACTGTTCTGATTATGGGCCGGCCGGCGCACGATGTACGTACGACTATTCGGTACCCAATCCATATGCAATGACGTGCAAAGCGCCCAACAGCACGGCGACCTACAAAGCGATCCTGGCCGATCTACCGATGCCAACGCAATAGCCTGCGAGGGGACGCTCGCAAGGGCCACACATGTCGCCGAATGGCTGCTCCGCGGCTCATGGAGTCGCGGAGGGGGACGAACTCGAGTTGGTGACGTAGACCCAAGGACCGCGAATCGAGACTTTCCCTTGCCAGCCGGCGGGAAGCGTGGGCTTTGCCCAGGCAAAGAGCCACTGTGCATCGACCGGGGGAATGTTGGTGCAGCCGTGGCTACGCACGTCGCCGAATCCATCGTGCCAATACGCACCATGCAAGGCGAGCGCGCCCCAATAGTACATGATCCACGGAACCTGATCGACATCGTACGAACCGTCGACGATGTCCTCGCCCGCCATCGTTTTGGTGGTGAACTTCTTCACCACTTGAAAGACCCCGAGCGGGGGCTCGTAGCCTTCTTTGCCGGTCGAGACCAAGGTCGTGCGGACCGGACGATCGCCTTCGTACGCGACCAGGACCTGCTCGCCGAGGTCGACATGGATCCACTGCGAGTTGCTCGGGATCCGTTCGGGCCGCGCGACGACCTGAGCAAGGCGCACCGATGTCCGAGGCACCAATCCGTGCTCGGTGTTCACGTATTCGATGCCCTGAAGGATCCGCTTGGACGGGGCCGCAAACCGGCTGAACTTCAATGCTTCACCGATGAGCATCCGGCCGGTCTCATCGAGTACGGGTGCACTCGACTGCCAAACGAAAGCGATCGGTAAGTCTTCCGTCGAGGACAGGAGCTCACCCACCATCGTCGGCGCCGGCTTGCGAGTGATCGCCGCTTCACGCACGTAGTCGCCGTGAACGTTCCGGACGAACACCACACCATCGTCGCGCGTCACCGTCCGATCGAGGGCGAACAGCACGACGCCCTGCGTCCGAAACTGAACCGGCTCGGGCGTCGCTCCGGCCACACTCGCGGCCTGTTCTTCGATCGCCGTGGGGATCCGCGAATAGACCGGCGTATCGGCCTCGTTGACCTTCGCGTAGTCGAACGGCAACGGGTCGTCGAGATCGGGTGCAGGGGTTTGAAACTCCTCCGGCAACTCTTGCTTGGTGACGCTGAACCCCTCTTGGGTACACACGTAGCCGCCTTGGGCGAGCTCGTACCACCGACCCCCGTCGCACCCTTCCCCGTTGCTCCAGCGCGCGATGGGCAATCGTTGTCCACGACGGACGAATCCAATGATCGTGCGCGGGTTCGGGTATTTGAAGATCGGAGAATTGAACTGATACGCCAATACGGTTTGCGCGGTCGCCTCGACCTTGAGCACATCGAGCTTCACCACCGGGTGCCCCTCGACCGGAGGTGGATTGAGCAAGATCCGACGGCTCGGACCTACCCGTGCGCTCGGGGACTCCTCGCCTTGCGGCACGAGCAACGGTTCCAATGAAGACCCCGCTGGCGACGGCATTCCGGGGAGCGAAGGCAGACCCGAGCCCGGCGTTGGCGGTGACGACAACGGTGGCAAGGTGGGCAGCTTCATCGTCGACGGCACCGTGGCCGGAGACTCGTCCTCCTCGCGCGGCGCCGGCCCGTCAGCCCCAGCGGGGCGTGGAGGCCCGTCAGCCCCAGCGGGGCGTGGAGGCCCGTCAGCCCCAGCGGGGCGTGGAGGCCCGTCAGCCCCAGCGGGGCGTGGAGGCCCGTCAGCCCCAGCGGGGCGTGGAGGGATCTCCACCCGTAGCGTGATGGGTACCGTCGGAGCGGGTGTCGACGCGAGGGTGAGCTTACTCGGGCTCGGCGTCGAACGGTCGAGCGCATCGCAACCACCGAGGCCGAGCGCCCCGGCCACGACCAGGCAACGCGGCCGGGCTCTCACGCGTCCTCGCTTCTTCGCTCGAGCTCGGCCTCACGCCCCTCCGGAGCGCCATGGGCCAATCGATCGAGCAGCTGTTGAACGAGCTCCTCGGGTCGCCTTGGCGGCCGCTCACCGCGAAGCATTGCGATCCCTCGTCCGATCTTACGAAGGAGCCGGCGATACCCGGCGACCTCGCGGATCGATGCGCTATCGGCTTCGGCCAGCTTGCGCGCGATATTTTCACCCCCTCGCAGCAACACCCGCTCATGGGGATGGGCCACGACATAGGGACATCGCCTCGGTCGACGGTGATCGAGCGCCCGACCGCAAACGACGTAAGCAAACGCCATCGTTCCCGGACGAAGGCCTTCATAGCGAGTGTCGAACGCCACCTCGTCGCGTCGAGCATTCGACATGCTCCAACCGACTTTGAGCGTCGCTCCGAGCTCTCGCATGACGTCCATTTGGATCCGCTGATGGCAGAGGTACGGATCCTCGTCGTGTTGCGCCCAACGGACGGCCTCGGACCACGGAGCGATCTCCGATCCCCTCACGCATTCGAACGGAAACCCGAGCTCATCGGCGACTTGCTCGAGGGTATCCTCCGTCCGCCGGGCGACCCGCTCGACCCGGGAGCGATCGTGGCCAACCGCGAGCGCGTTGCTGTCCGCGATGAGCACCAGGCTGCGCGGCAGCACCAAAGCCCTTCGCAACATCTCTTGCGCCGCGAGCATCCCCAGCACGTCGACCGGCAGGCCGAGGCTCAGCCGTTCACCGCAAAGTCCCACGCCCAGCCAGACTGCGGAAGCATTGTCAACCGCGATCGCGTCGAGGCGATGTTCACCCCTCGGCGCAAAGAGATCGGATCTAAGTACATTTTCCAGCCTCGCCGGGCCGACGAGGCTCGGGGACGCCACGGAACCCGACACCAACGTATTGTTGCGCTGATTCGCTCGCGAGCGCAAGCGATGGATGTTTTCCCAGGTTCGTCGTCACGATGCCAGGCATCGGGTCTCTGCCTGGTAGACTCGGACGACATTCGTGTGGCTCCGAGAAGAACCCGCACGTAGGGTGCCTCACCCAACCGTGCTTGCTGCGTTCAGCGCTACCGGAACTGCGGTCGCGCTGTTGCTAGGCACGATTTCGATCGCATTGCATCTTCGCGCCCCGCTCCCGCCGACACCCAACCCGGTGACGACGGAATCGCCGACCTTGCCGCAATTCGTGGCTCGAGCGGCAGCGGCGGAATCCGAACCATCCGAACCATCCGAGCCGACCGAAGCCGAGCCCGAATCGACGCCAGTCGTCGACGATCCGTGGGTTGGGCTCGGTCAAAGCATGGGAACGCCACGCCAAGGGTGGTTGACCAATGCGCGGCGCCTCGAAGAGGGCAAAGGCTATACCCTTCGGCATCCCGATCGCCTTTTCGCCACCGATGCGACAATTGCTCAGGTGCTCGAGGCGATCGAAGAAACCCGCAACGCGATCCCCTCGGTTCACGACCTCGGCATCGGCGACCTCTCGGGCGAATTCGGTGGATTACTCAGAGGGCATCTCTCCCACCAATCTGGCCGAGACATCGATCTCGGGCTCTACTACAAGACGGTGCCTCCGGGGTATCCAACCCGGTTCGTGGCCGCCACACCGGAAAACCTGCATCCGCGAGCGATGTGGGAACTCATCGAGGCGCTGGCGGATACCGTCGATCAACCCGGAGGCGTGCAATGGATCCTCCTCGACTATCGGGTCCAACGGCTGCTCTATCATTGGGGTGAGCGCCAGGACATCGACGCCGAGCGGCTCGACCGCGTGTTCCAGTACCCCGATGGACCCGGAGCCCAGACGGGGATCGTGCGGCACTTCCCAGGCCACGATGATCACATGCACATTCGATTTGGCTGTCCTCCGTACGATAACTACTGCCGAGATCCCTCACCGGTCGAATCCGGCCCGCGACCGCTGAGCCCGTAGCGCGATCCCAAGATCACGTCTCTAGCTACCCGTCGGTTCGTCCGCGGATCGCATCCGGGCCCACGAGCATCAGGTCGCGCCCGGCGTAGATATCACCACCCGACATCTGCAGCGTGAATCGTTCGGCGTCGCGACGGCGAACGTCCTCGATGGTGGTCAGGATGATCTCGGGCGCCTCACCCAGTACTCGCAGCGCTTCCGCGCCGGTCACCAGCGCCGACTCGAACGTCTCGCGCATTTGGAAGGTCACCCCGGCGTGCAACAAAGTGACCGCATGCTGGCGATCGAACGCGCGGGCCAAGACCGGAACGAGTGGTGCTTGCTCATGCAAGAGGTGCGCGATGCGAGTGGTCGACTCCGGGTTGTCGACGCCAATGACCACGGCTCTTGCATGCAACGCTCCGGCCGTGTCGAGGATGTCGAGCCGCGTACCGTCGCCATAGAACACCTTGAAGCCGAAGCTTTGCGCGCTCGTGATCATTTCCGGGTCGGTATCGATGATCGTGACGGCGTGGCCGCGGGCGAATACGGCTTGGCTGATGATCTGCCCGAATCGTCCGAATCCGATCAGCACGACGGGCGCCACCTCGGCATCCGGGCTGGCCAACCCATCGAGGCTCGCGACGGACTTGGGCACGAGGCGATCGTGGCCGACGACGAGTAGCGGTGTCATCACCATCGAGAGCACGATGATGGCCGAGAGCGTCGCGTTTTCCTGCGCATCGACCAGGCCGACCGCCAGGGCCGTACCGTATAGCACGAACGCGAACTCACCCCCCTGAGCCATCAACACCATGCGTTCGAGCGACTCGCGGTGCGAAGCCCGAAACAGCCTCGCGATACCGTAGACCGCGATCATCTTGAGGATGGTGAAGCTGGCGACCGAGACGAGGACGAGCCAAGCGTTGGCCACCACCACGGCGAGATCGAGCGACATGCCGACGGCGAGAAAGAACAAACCCAGCAGGACGCCGCGGAACGGCTCCACGTCCGTCTCCAACTGATGGCGATACGACGATTCGGACAACAACACACCGGCCAGGAACGCTCCCATGGCGGCCGATAGACCCCCCGCCTCGAGCAGGAGCGCCGCCCCCAAGACGACGAGCAACGCCGCCGCCGTCATGACTTCGCGCGCACGTGCGGCCGCGAGCAGCCCGAACAGAGGATTGAGCAGATACCGTCCGGCCACCACCAAAGCCGCGACCGCTCCGAGCCCAATCGCAATCTCGATCAGCCGATCGATCCACGTGACCTCGCCACCGCTCGGGGCCAGGAACGCGACCAGGGCCAGCAGCGGGACGATCATCAGGTCCTCCAACAGTAGGATCGCGATGATGCGCTGCCCCTTGGCCAAGGTCAGTGCCTTCCGCTCCTCGAGCATTTGCATGACGATGGCCGTGGAGGTGAGCACGAAGCCGGTGCCGGCGATGAGCGACGGAGCCGTTGGATAGCCGAGGGTCAACCCGACGATCGACAACAACCCCATCGAGATCAGCACCTGCGCGAGCCCCAGCCCAAAGATGTCCCCGCGCATCGACCACAGCCGCGACGGCTGCATCTCGAGCCCAATGATGAACAGAAACATCACCACGCCGAGTTCAGCGACGTGCAAGATGCTCATCGCATCGGAGAAGAACCCGAGCCCCCATGGCCCAATCGCCAGACCGGCTGCGAGATAGCCCAACACCGAGCCGAGCCCCAGGCGCTTGAACAAAGGCACGGCAATGACCGCCGCAGCGAGCAAGATCACGACGGAGGCGCTCTCCGGTCCCTGCGCGGCGACCTCGGCCGCAGGCGAAGTGGGGTCGGTCGTCATGGCTGCTCCTGACGCAATGGAGGCCGAGTGTGCCGCAAGCGGCCAGCCGCTGCTAGAACCTCACGCGTGATCGTGGAGCAACGCGTCGCCGAAGCGAGTTCGACGACTCTTGAATCAACGCTGCAGGTGGTCGCGAACGCGAACGTTCACCACGGGAGCGGGCCGTCTTCGTTCGAGAACGTGCCGGTCGGACCGTTCGCGTCGAGGAGTGCGAGGCGTACGGGCTCGCGAGCACCTTGCTCGACGGTCCGTAGGCCGTGGAATTGGTTCAGGTCCGTCGCGGTGAAGCCGGGGCACGCCGCATTCACCTTGATGCGCGTCGAGGCGAGCTCATTGGCGAAGGCGACGGTGATCGCGTTGAGCGTGGTCTTCGACGGGACATAGGACGCACTCGGGATGCGATACGGATTCGCGGGATCGCTCTGCCGCGTCAACGAGCCCACCTCGCTCGATACATTGACGATGCGCCCCGCGGGCGCATCTCGAAGCAGAGGCAGCATCGCCTGCGTGACCGCGATGACACCGAACACGTTCGTCTCGAAGACGGCCCGTACCTCCGCGAGGGAAGCCACGCTCGGCGTCCCCGCGGCGATGATCGCCTCGAACGCCATGCCTGGATGGCCTGGATGGTCTGGGTGGTCTGGGTGGTCTGGATTGACCGCATGAGCGATGGCCGCGTTGTTGACGAGGACGTCGAGTCGGCCGAGCTCGTCCCGGATGCGCTCGGCTGCGGCGCGGATCGACGCATGATCGGTGACGTCGAGCTGAATCGCGCGAGCACCCGACCCAACGTTCTTCGCAGCCACTTCGCCACGGCCGAGGTTGCGCGACCCGACGAGCACGGTGAGGCCGCGCTCCGCGAGCTCCTTCGCGATTTGAAGACCGATTCCTTTGTTGGCCCCGGTGACCAGGGCGACGAGATTGTCGTGCATCCCCTTTTCTTGGGGTCACCCTGGCTGATGCACTTGGCAGTTCTTGGCGCGACTCGTCCGCGCATTCTCTGCCAAGAATATACAAGTGTCGGCACGCTCTTTCGCTTATCCTTCGCTGATGTTGGGCTCCATCGAGCTTCCCGTTTCGGTGCCAAGTCTACGCGCCACGCGTTGCACGACCGCGGTGTTGTATGCCGGCGTGAAGGAGCACTACGCCGTCGGACGCGTCGAGCATGGCCGCACGGAGTGGTGGGGGAGCGGAAAGGTTTGGCGGAGCGCTCCCGGCTGCATTCAAGTCAAACAACCCGGCGACGTGCATCGAGACCTCCTGCGAGAGGGACCGACGACGTGGACGGCCGTGATGCTGCCGGCGAACGAGATCGCGCGGGTACGCGGGGAGGGTCAGCGGGTGGTGCCCGCACAGCTCGACGCGAACGACGAACGCTCGGCACCGTTTCACCGCCTGCACGACGCGGTGTGCTCGAACGCGGATCGGTTGACGCTCGAGGTTGCGCTTGCGGAAGCGATCAATGCGTTTGCGGGCATCAGTACTGCTCGACTCGGTTACACGCGTCCGGTACGGCGTGCGATGGCATACCTGCGGGAGCGGCTGACTCATTCGATCACGCTCGAGGATCTCGCGGTGCATGCGGAGCTCGACAAGTTCCACCTTTGCCGCGCTTTCCGTACGCAGGTCGGGATGCCGCCCCACGCGTATTTGACTCGTCTTCGCATTGCACGGGCGAAGGAACTGCTTCGTCGAGGCGTGCGGGCGTCCGAGCTGGCACCGCTCGTCGGTCTTTACGATCAGGCTCAGCTCACTCGGCATTTTCGGCGCATCGTGGGTACGACCCCAGCGCGGTATGGGAAGATGCGGCCGAGTTTCGTGACATAGCGCCGCCGCACCAATGTCCATCACCTCAGCCTCGCCCGGCGGGGCCCATTCCAAGCCGTTCCAAGCGAGGTCGGGCGATCGCTTTAAGGGACGAACGCCGGAATGTCGAATTGGAGCAAGCGCTGCGTGACGTCGGAGTTCTCGTCCACGACGATGTATTGTTGGAACATCATGAACCCGCCGATCGCGTGGCCCGGTGTTTCGACCCTGGGACGGAAGAAAAACGGAACTCCGTCGACCGCCAAACCGGTGTGGGTCAGCTCGTACTGCTGCGAGAACGTCACACCATGATCGCTGCTTTGGAATACCCGTGACTGTTGATTTGCGTTGGAGATGATCGAGACCACGCCCGCATCATCGGTGGTCGCTTGCACGTAGCCGACATTCGCCTGACCCCCGAGCAACACTCGTTCGGGCTCCCACACCCGGTCGGCGTCTCGATAGCGTAAGTACAATAGCCGCCCCTCGTCCGCGGTCGCCAGGTGGAGGTTCCGCTGCGCGTCCGCGGCAATGCTGAAATGGCTGGCGTACGGATCGACCTGAGCCGCCCTGTCGGTTCGGAGCAACGTGGTCGTCCACGGCTCATCGATGGCTGCACAGTCCTCCCGCGTCGCCCAGTACATGTCGTGATGCACGGCATAGACCACGCCGAGGCCGTCGGACAGGACAATCGGTCGGGCACTCCGCTCCACGTTGTCGTCGGGTCCGCCATCCGTGGGGCCGAATACGAGCCCGGTCTCGTCCCATGGTGACTTGGGTGCGCGGTACATCATCTGGATGTTCGCCGCAAACGTGGTGCGATCTTGCGCGGCGAATGCACACCAGGCCGCGCCGTGGTTGTCGAACGCGAGTGCGGGCCCGATGGCAGCGGTTGCGCTCGAGCTGAAAACGACCTCTCGCTTCTTTTCCCACCAGATCTTTTGATCGGCTTTCCAGCGCAACTCTGAATAAAGGATCGAGTCATCGGTGGTCGAGTACACGAGGTGGAGTGCGCTGGAGACAAGGACCCCGTCGGACGTCGACGTCAATCCGGTGTCGTCGAAGGCGACGCTCGGGGTCCACGTTGCCCCTGCGTCGATGCTGGTATAGAGGGTCAGGCTCGCACCAGGATTGAACTCCCCCTCGTTCACCATGAGATGAAAATGGCCGTCGCTGGTTTGCCACATATGCTCCTGGTGTCGGTAGGAAATCATTCGTTCGGCCGTACTCTCGAGTCCGGAATCGGCTCCCTGGACCGGAACGAAGGCGTGCGCCGAGCTTGTCGCGAACAATGTGATGAACGTCGACGTGAACGACGAAAGGTAGAATGTGCCGCGGTGAATTCGTGCGAATGACATCGATGGTTTCACAATCAAGGTAGATACCTGGTGGTCGCGACGTGGGCCTCGTCGACCTCACGTCTGCAATACAGGCATACTAACGCGCGTACACACGGAAAAGTGAAACCTGCGAGGTGGTCGCTCGGGCGGCCAGCCAACTTGCTGCGGACATCCTTGGCGACACCGAAGTTGCCACGAGTGTGCTCGCTTGGAACGTCGTTCGGCACGTACCCCGATTGCACGCACACGGTGTTTGCGTCGCAATCGTGGGTGACTTCGCCCTCCGGCCAATGAGCCGGCCGACTTCGTCGGTGAGAACCGGCCCTTCGATCCACTGAGAGACTGTCCGATCGCGCATGGACAAATTCGAGCGTCTGCCACGTCTCCCGCTCATCCTGAGCAAGAGACGTGACGGTACCGCCTGCCCGACCGAAGGGGGCGCGACGGAGTTCGTGAATTCGCTCGCTAACCTCGCCCAAGACTATTCCGGGTCGGTGACGTAGGTGTAACCGTGGATAAAGTCATCCGGCACCACGAATCCCGAGCAAATACATGGGTACCGTTCTCCAATGAATTGTTGTTCGGCATCGACGTCGATCCGACGATCGAGCGTGGCCAGATCTCCTGTCCACGCCGGTGAACTCGTCGGTGGGCGTAACGTTTCTTATGAAGGTCGAGGCATGTGGATACCGCTGACCTTCACCAACGCATTCTCAGCGGAGCTTGAGCCACGCTCCGCATGATTGCCCGAGTATTCGCGATCGACCGAGGTCGCTGCGCCTCCTCATAGTACAATCACCGTCACCATTGCGGCACCGACTGGAGCTCGGAGATGCCCGCCGACTGCTGACCTTACCGGTCTGCGCGATGCGCCAGCACCCACGATACCGGGTAGATGCCTACGCCGCGCGCGTGGAGTTCGGGCAAGCGACGGAGCAACACCTGATAGAGCAGCGCCGAAGGGTGCCCGATCGCGATGACCGGTTCGCGCACGCTCCAATCCGCGGCTTCGGCCAGGCTGCGTTCGATCGCGGCTTCGCTCGGATCGGTATCGAGAAAGACGTGACGTGCACCCGTGAGGAGACCCGCTCGACGGGCCGCCTGCTCCGCCTGCGAATCGGCATTCGTGCGTGAGTCGAGGAACAACAGGTCGCGCTCCGCGAGCTCGACCATGATCGCGTCCATCGCTCGCGGGTCCGTGGTCAAGCGAGACCCCATGTGATTGTTCACGCCGATCGCTGCGGGGACTTTGGCGAGGGCCGCTTCGACCTTTTCTGCCCAGATGACCGGGCCGTCGTCGACCAACAAAAAGGATTCTTCCACTTCGGCATCGCGAGCCATCCACGTGGGATCGAGTGGTTCCATCGGAAGGTGGAGCAGGATCTCCCGGTAGCGCCGAGCATCCTCGCGCAAGCGGAGTTGGGAGCCCGCGGCGTAGATCGATCCCGGCAAGATCGCGAACGTGAGTCGAAACCGCAGCGACATCAACATCCCGAGCACATGCAGCTCGCGACCTATGTCGTCGATGACGATCGCCAAGTGGCCCTGGGCCTCGTCCCAGGGCCTCGTCAGATCACCGCGTTCGGCTTGCCATCGCTCGGCCTTGGCCACCACGAGCTCGGTTTTGTGTTCCATCACCGCGACCTCCGCTGCCCTCGGAGGGGGCTCCTCGGGTGGAGGCGGTGCGAGCCAGAACAAGCAACACGACAGCGCGAGCCAAGGAGGAAGGGTCCAAACCCATCGCTCGGACTCCGAGGCCATCGTCATCGCCGTCGCCCTTTGGTGAGGTCGATCTGCGACCACGCTTGGAGATGCTGGACGGCAGTCCGCAGCTGCACGTCATCGGACGCGGCGAGCAAGGCCGGTCCCTCGTCCTCGAGCGACGGCGAAGGACGACCGAACGCTTCGGGCTCGAGATGTCGCGGTTGTTCGCGTTCACGTTCGAGATCGGGGCGACTGTCTCGGCGAGGCAACACCCCCGCGTCGGCAACTCCCACGAATACATCCGGCGTGATTCCGCTCGCTTGGATCAATCGATCGTCCGGCGTGTAGTACAGCGCGGTCGTGAGCTTGAGGAGACTGCCGTCCTCGAGTTCGAACGGGGCCTGCACCGAACCCTTACCATACGTCCGCTCGCCCACGATGAGGGCGCGTCCGTGATCCTGGAGCGCACCGGCCACGATTTCGGAGGCGCTCGCGGAAGCCTTGTTCACGAGCACGACCAAGGGCGTGTCCGAATCCGTCCCTGGACGATGCGCCCGAGCTTCGTCGAGCAGCGTCTCCCGACGGCCGCGGGTTCGCACGATCGGACCTTCGGCGACGAACAGGTCGACCACACGAACGGCTTCGTCGAGCAAACCGCCACCGTTGTCCCGAAGGTCGAGGACGAGCCCGCGGAGGCCGAGTTTCCCGGCTTCATCGCGCAACGTCTCGATCCCCGCCTTGACCTCGCGCGTCGCCGACTCCGGAAAGTCGCGAAGTCGGAGGACGCCAATGCCCTGGCCGAGACTCCGCACCTCGACCGCGGGGGGGTGTATGATGGCACGCTGCAAGACCACCGACCGGACGATCCCGCGCGTCGCATCTTCGACGGTGATCTGAACCGATGTATCGGGCTTGCCGCGGATCGTACTGATCGCTTTTTGCAGATCGACGAACTGAGCGATCGGTTGCCCTTCGATCGCAGTGATCCGGTTCCCCACAGTGATGTTCGCGCGGTCGGCCGGGCCGTCGGCGATCACGTCGCGAACATCGAGGTAGCGCGTCCCATCGTCGTCACGCCCGAGGATTACGGTCATCCCTACGCCCCCGAATGCCCCCTCGATGTCTTCGCGCAGGAGTTTGGCTTCGGGCGGTGGCAGAAAGGCGGTGTGGGGATCGAGCTCCGCGACCAGACCGCGAATGGCGGCATAGATGAGTTCCTGATCGTCGATCGGACGAACGTAGTACTGCTCGATGATCGCCAGCGCCCGAGCGAACATGTCGAGCTTGCGATATCGCGAGTACACGAGCGGCGCGGGAGCGACCGAGGTCGGATCGACCTCACGCGCTTCGGTGGCGGAAGGGGCCGCCTGTGGTGCTGATTGGGCCTTCGCCGCTTCCAGCCGGGTTCCCGCGACGAAGCCGAGGAGCAAACAGAGCGAGCACAGCGACGGGGTGACCAGCGAACGCCTCGGCATGGCCTCGAGCGTATCGCACAGCCCAACGCTTTCAGAAATCTTGCACGCGAAGCCACTGGCGCCGTAGCGCATCCATCGTTTCCATCACCGCGAGGGTCTCGTGCAGCGGCATGATCTCGCTTTCGCGCAATCCCGCTCGCAGGCATCGCACGACCTCGGCAGCCTCGTAGTTCATGCCGTTCCCCTCGACCGGCCGGACACGCGTCGTCGTGCCCTTGGGTAGGAATCGCTCGACGTGTTGGAGGACGGTCTGGACCGTAGGCGAGGCTCGCAGCTTCTGTTTGAGATTCTGGCTCGCGGACTTCGAGGTTCCCCCTCCCCCGCTCGCCTCGGCACGAAATTTTCGTAGCGATAAGCGGTGCGGCCGAATGAACGGTTCGTGGATGCGGATCCGTCCTTCCGTTCCGCTGAGGCTCGCCTCATTGAACATGTACGACTTGAGGCTCGCGGAAAAATGGACGGTTTGTCCGCCCCGATAGACGAGCGTCGCGGAGATCTGCTCGTCCACCCCCGTCGGGCCCTCGGCGACCGTTGCATGCATGTGAACGGGTCGGCCGAACAATTGCGAGCCGAGCGACACGGCATACACGCCCCGCCCGAGCAGCGCCCCACCCCCGAGTTCGGGCCGCAGTCGATGATCCCCGGCCGACGAGCCCACCGGGATCCCGAACTCCGCTTCCAATGTCTGCACTTCACCGATGGAGCCGCCCTGGACCATCGCCACGACCTCGCGCATGAGCGGAATGAACCGCATCCACATCGCCTCCATGCAAAAAAGACCGCGCTCCCGCGCCCGGTCGATCACTCGGCGCGCCTCCTCGGCCGTCGTGGCAAACGGCTTCTCGCAAAGCACCGCCTTGCCCGCGTCGAGACAAAGGCAGCTATCGTCCGCGTGACGGCTTTGCGGCGTCGCGATGTAGACCACATCGATCGCTGGGTCGGCAACGAGCGCTGCGTAGCTTCCATGCGCACGAGGGACTGCCGCTCCAGCCCCGGTGGAGGCCCCGGTGGCGGCCCATTCGTTGGCGAAGGATTGGGCGGTCTCGGCTTTGCGCGATCCGATCGCGACGAGCTCCGCATCCTTCACGAACCGCAACCCGTGCGCGAACTGTTTGGCGATGTGGCCGGTACCGAGGATTCCGAAGCGGATGCGTTCCATCATCGAGGCAGCGAAGCCTACCTTGACAGGCGTGGCGTCGCCATCTAAGGGAAGCGGCAGGACACCTATGCTCATCGGGATCGTCGGCTGTGGATTCGTGGCGGACTTCTACATGAAGACCTTGCACCTCCACCCCTCGCTCAGGTTGGTCGGCGTGACCGATCGCATCCAAGAACGCGCCACGCGGTTCGCGACGCACTACAAAACCCGAGCCTATCGTTCGACCGACGAGCTGCTCGACGATCCGAGGATCGAGCTCGTCCTCAACCTCACGAACCCGCGCAGCCACTACGAGGTCTCGAAGGCCTGCTTGCTCGCCGGCAAACACGTCTATTCCGAAAAACCGCTCGCGATGGTCATGCCGCAGGCGACCGAATTGGTCGATCTCGCCGAACAGAAGGGCCTGCGGATCTCCTCGGCCCCCTCGCGGGTCTTGGGCGAAACGGCCCAAACCATGTGGAAGGCCTTGCGCGAGGGCGTCATCGGCAAAACCTGGCTCGCCTATGCCGAGCTCGACGACGGCCTCGTGCACCGGATGCCGTACAAGAGCTGGCTCAGCGAGTCGGGTACCCCCTGGCCTTACAAGGACGAATTCGAAGTCGGGTGCACGGTCGAACACGCGGGGTACGTGCTGACCTGGCTCGCCGCGTTTTTTGGCCCTGCCCGAAGCGTCAGCGCATTTTCTTCGTGCCTCATTCCGGACAAAGAGACGGATGTTCCGATCGAAGGCATGGCCCCGGATTTCTCGGTCGGTTGCATCGTCTACGCCTCCGGACAAGTCGCCCGCATGACCAACAGCATCGTGGCGCCGCACGATCACTCGATCAAGATCTTCGGCGAAGGCGGTATCTTGTCCACCGACGACTGCTGGCAACCATGCGCCCCCGTTTACGTCAGGCGAAGGATTCGCTTGCGTCGACGGGTCATGCTCACGCCGTGGCGCATGACGATTCCGTTCCCGAAGAGCAACGAGATACCAAGGCGGGTCAAAGGCTTCAAAAAGGTCGACTACCTGCTCGGCGTGACCGAGCTCGCGGCCGCGATCCGGAGCGATCGTCCGAGCCGACTTTCACCCAAGTTTTGTTTGCACATCAATGAACTCACGCTCGCAATCCAGGAATCGTACGATACGGGATCGCCCGTGAAGCTCACGACGACGTTCGACCGAATGGAACCCATGCCGTGGGCGCGATGAACCACGTCGGCTGACCGCTCGTCGTCGCGCGCACCAACATGGGTTGGGCGCGGCACGAAACGAGGCGCTATAGTCTCGTCGCATGCAACGCCGCTGGGAACGTTGGGATACGCGCACTACCACGGCGTCCTTGATGATGTTCTGCAGCGTGGTGTGCAATGACCCTCCGGCGGGCGGAGATGGTGCAGCCGAAGATGGTGCAGCCGAAACCAGCGATCCCTACGGCACCAGCACGACACGGTCCAACACCGAAGGCACCGACACCGCGACGGCCTCCGGCCCGGGCGGGATGGACGAGGTCACAGCGATGGGTCCGACGGATGACAGCCTCGGCCCCGAATCGACCGACCCCGAAGGCGCCGACGATCGAACGACGGGAACGCCTCTGACCTGCGCGTTCGACATCGGGGACCTCGGCACGCTTGCCTCCGGGATCGCCGCGACGGAGTGTCCCGTGGATGCGTTCGAACGAGTGACGTTGCGATTCACTGAACGTCCCGAACCGCTCGACCTCGATCTCTACCTCCCGACCGGAACCACCGGTCCGCTGCCCACCGTCATCGGGATCCACGGCGGCGGTTGGAGGAACGGCAGTCGAAGCGACGTTCGCCAAGCGCTCGGGCTCGTGTGCCGCGGGTTTGCGCTCGCCAACATCGACTATCGGTTGAGTGGCGTCGCCACGTTCCCGGCCCAGATCCACGACGTGAAGGCGGCAGTCCGCTTCCTGCGGGCCAACGCCGCGGAACATGGACTCGACCCCGAGCGTTTCTATGCGTTCGGCAGCTCGTCGGGTGGCCATCTCGCCGCGCTCGTCGGCACGAGCTACGGTGTGGCGGAACTCGAGGATCTGCGCCAGGGCAACCCCGATGAATCGAGCGCGGTGCAGGGCATCGTCGATTGGTATGGTCCCACCGATCTGCCAGCCATGGATGGGGACGCCGACGTGCAAGGGTGCAACGGTCCCACGCACAGTGCACCCGATTCACCCGAAAGCGAGCTGCTCGGCTGCAACCTCGCCACGGCCAATTGCGCCATGGCGGCCACCGCCGCAAGTCCCATCGAGTACATCGACGAGGCCGATCCCCCCTTCCTCATCCTGCACGGTTCGAACGACTGCACCGTAGCGCGGGGACAAAGCCTTCGGCTCGTGCAAGCCCTGACGAGTGCGGGGGTATGCGCTCAGTTCAAGACGGTCGACGGCGCGTTGCATGGTGGCCCCGAGTGGCTCGGCGTCGGGCCCCAGGACGAGATGGGCGAGTTCCTGCAGGGCCTCTCGCCGTAACCGCCAAAAACGCACGGGGCCGCCGGCTTGGAACCGGCGAAGGGCGGCCTCGATCCGGTGGACGTTGAGCCCGAGCGTGAACTCGTCGAGCACGCGCTTACGCCCTAGCTGCGTGCCGTTCACGAAGTTCCGAGCTGCGGCCGAATTCGCCGATCGCTCGCACCATAGCATCGACCGATTCGGACATCGATCGTCGAAACCCGATACCACGTGGGGCGCAACCTCGACACGGGCGAGGACGAAGCGCCGATCAAAGGCAACGCCTATCTCAGCATCGTGCGCGACCAGGACGGCCGGATCTCCAGGCGGGCGATCACCACGAGACCGTAGCTTATAGCGACGCCGCCCGTCGTGGCCGCCTCGCCAAAGCCGAATCGGATCTCGGCTACATCGGCTCGGGCTTTGGTCTGACGTCTCGCCGTGGAAGCCCGTATCTCGTCTACGACAATTTCGTCAGTACTCATGCGGGGTTCGAACCGGCCCGCGATCGCTGCTGCTTGCGTCGAGGTCGGGGCGGTCGTTCGCCTGCCGCGAGGCCGACGGCCCAGATGCGGACCCAAGCAACGCATCCGGCCGGCCCTCGATCGATGAACGGTTTGCGAACGGATCGCTCCAGGCTATGAGAACACTCGTGTCTCACCCGGCGGCCGAGCCGAGCGTAGATCGAATGCCGTGCATTCGGACCCGTGCCACGCAAACGATGCTGGTCGCGATGGACGAGTATCGTAGTGGCCTCAATGCGGCCGTTCGGGCCTCGCTAGCCACATCGGCAATGGCGAGCATCGATGCCACTCTGCCGACCTCATGGTTGCCGTTCCCGCTGGCACGCCTACCGATGGACGCCGCGTTGAATCGGCTAGGGCCGGAGCACGCGGAGTCGTTCTGCCGCTATTATTTCTGCCACCATTACGCCAAGTCCCCACGTATGCGGGCATTCATCGAGGGCGCAATACGGCTCCTCGGGCTCACACCCGCAGCGTTGTTGAAAAGCCTCCCGAGAGCGTGGAGTGGGACGTTCCGTAACATGGGAGAGATCGAGACGAGCGTGAAGCCGGGATGGGCAGAGATCTTGGTGACAGGAATACCACCGATGGTGCTTGACTGCCCGAATCATTTCGTGGTGCTCGCTGGCGTATTCGGGGCAGTTTACGATATCACGAAAACTCCCGGTGAGATTTCCCACGCGAGACGATACGACGTTCATATGGTGCAATACTCGTTGCGCTGGTGATAACAATTTGTCGTCGGAAGGGGATCGACTGGCCGGCTTCGTTGCAGAGAAGGTTGGCTCCAAGGGTCGGCGGCGGCGGGGGAGGTGATCGCTCCCGACCCCCGTCGAGTTCGAGTTTCGCTACCGCTTCCGAGGCGTCTATTGCGCTCACTCGCCACGGCAAATCGGATGGGATCAGCCGTGGTCCAGCGCCCTGACCACGGGTCATACTCCCGCACGCCAAGACGTACGAGCTGTGTATCTGGATCCTATCACTGGCAGACGGCCGTCGGATCCGCGTCTGCCGTTGCGACGGATACCGAGCAGTTGCCCGTCGCTCCTGAGCAGAGAACAAACGTGGCAACGTCACCCGTACATGTGACGGCCCAAACGTTCGAACAATCCGTGGGCCCGGTCCTCAGGCAATAGCCTCCATTCTGCGTCCCATCGCAGTACGGAAAACTCGAATCGGCACCTTCGGTATAAATCTCTGAACAAGCAGGTTCGCTTCCCAGTTGGAAACGACTACATTCTCCTGCTGGACAAAGGTCCCCGAGGCAGCTCGAAATCTCCCCGGACGGTGGATCCGTATTGATGGGAACATTACACGCATCGTCTTCTCCAATCGCACAAGCGAGGGTGAATAATCCAAGCGATGCGATGCATGGAGCAATAGAAGAGGATAACTTCAGTGTCATGAGGCAAGGCTATTCGAACCTCAGAAAAGAGGAAAGAAGATTTTCACCACGATGCTGTGGTCGTGGAACGGAATGAAGAGTGAGTATGATCGTGAAGTCACGCTTGTCCGGGCAGATCTGTCGCGGATTTCACGAAAGTTCGGTTTTCGTGCTTTTTTGCAAAGGTTTGCGACCCGAAAAATCGACAGGTCGTCGCAACTGCTCCATTGGTATCACCGATGCAGACCATGTCCGCGTTGAATGTGCACCACGAGGTGATGCGCGGATGCTCCCTATGTGTTCAACTCGAAAGAGCCATCGTCAGCAGCCTCCTCAGAGGCTAGTAGCCTCTCGGCGACCTGGTTCTTCCCTGATGATCCCGTTGTCGGTATGGGTGATCTACGCCTGCGGCATTCGTGGAACGCTCGCCGGAAAGGGTCGTGGGCTTTGTACAGCGCCCCGCTTCAACTGGGCGCTGTACTTAGTTAGTAAGCGCCCCGGTCACGGCAGGGAGGAAGCTCGACCTTGAAGTAATAGCAGCAAGTATCCGAAGGCGACGCAACGATGGCCCCTTGTTCTGTGAGCTCGCTGCGCGACGAGGCTTCATCGAAACCACAGATATCTAGAATGCCGAACCGAGGAAGCGAACAGCGGGGTGAAACCACCCCCTGCGTCACATTGAGTATCGCTGGTTCGAAGGCAAGTGCACCGGTCACACAATCTTCGACGTATGCCTCGCACGACGATCCGTCTCGCGGGGCGAGCACGCACCCGTACACAACATCGAGCAAGGTTCCCGGGACGAGAGTATTGCGATCTTCGATGCACACATCGGGGATCGCAGCGATCTCTGCCAGGACCGACGGCGGGACTGGATTGGGGATGGGTCCGATGATGAGTCCCGGATTGATGGCGGTCTTCCCCGGATTCGGGACGGCGGGACCACCCGCGCAGGAATTCAGATCCGCCGAAGGTTGTGATGGTTCGGGTTGTGATGGTGCAGATGGAGTCTCTGCAACGGTCTCACTCGAATCATCCGTGGGAACCACCTCGTCGCCGCCACTCTCGTTTGGAGTGAATGTCGATGAGGGCGGCGGGTCGAGTGGAACACAGGCGACAGTACCGAGTGCCATCATCCATAAGACCATCACTCGGCCCAGTCCAGCGTCCACAGTCATTGATGGTACGAAGAAATTCTGCGGATGTAAATGGAACCAATCCGGAACGCCCGAAGTACTGCGTTCCTTGCTCGGCACGCCGAGGGGAAAGCATGGGTACTCGGGCGCCTCGACTCGAATCATCCCGGGCACGGCTGGTCCTCGGCTGCGCTCCACGTGCACGCGATCTCGTAGTTCGCCCCTGGGATCCGCCGATGCCCCGGCCTGCGGATGAACCGCAGCTCGAGGTTCAGCCCGAAGCCGCGGCATCCCTCGTCGATGTCGTCGCCAGTGACGGGTACCCAACACTCGTTCACGTCTTCGCTCGGTTCCTCCCAGTCACCCTCCGTGAAGACACACATGGGAACGGCGATCGGGGTCGGCTCCGATGGAGCGACCGCACGGAGCTCGCAATCGGGATCGAGCTCGTCGGTGCTCGTGTCGGCATCCGCGGCGCAGCGGTAGACGCAGGTCGGAACCAGTTGGTAACGAACCGAATCGGCAATCCTGCCCAATGCGGACATATAGTCGTCGCCACAGATGGATGCGAGCGGCAACGGGTTCGGGTCGTACCTGCTGGCGACGAGAAAGTCGCGAAGGCGGACTGCAGGCGTCGCGATGCGGCCGTCCGCGGTATCCGTACAGCTGGGACCGATCGCGTATTCGCGATCCGTCGAGGGATCGGGGCTCGTCGCAATGGGGATGGGTCCGCCCGGATCGCCAATGTCGACCCCCGTGATCGCCCGAACACTGTGCTGGGCAACCACGAAAATCCAAAGGTCCCGTCGTCTGTCACCCAAAGCTGCCCCAGAGGTACTCGGTCCTCGCCAGGGGCAACGAGGTCCACGATGAAGCGAATCCGCTAACTGTTAGGCAGAGCCAGACGTGAACGGCGTCGAATTGCGATCTGCGCTCACGTCCGCGACGCGGATGGTTTGTCCAACTGTCCGCTCGACGCACCGAGGTGGCCGTTCAAAGACGCAAGGCAAGCTTGCCAAGATAGTGCTGTTCGAGGGCACGGTGAGCTTCAGCGATCTGTTCCAACGGAAACGTACGAGCCACATGGATCTCGAACGGGCCGGAGGCGATCCGACGGTGGAGCTTGGCGGTCGCCTCCGGCCCGCGGATGGCGTTGTAGCTGCTGATGCGCACTCCGGGTCGGGCCTTCGGCTTGGGCATCACGCCGTTGGGGTAGGCGATCCGACCAGCATCCCGGATTGCCCCGAGTGCGAGGTCGGCCGTCACGCCGCCGGCAGTGATGAGGCTTGCATCGAGGCCATCGGGGGCGAACCCATGGGCGACGGCCAACACGTCGTCTTTGCGTCCGTTGACGACGGCGTCAGCACCCAGCCGTCTCGCCAATGCAACACCGTCATCGCCCGAAGCTATCGCCAATACGCGGGCGCCCATTCGCTTGGCGAGCTGGACGGCCATGTGTCCAACACCGCCGCTGGCACCAAATACCATCAGCGCCTCGTCCGGCCTCAGGCCCAGGACGTCGTCCAGACCACTGAGGGCTGTCAGCGCGTCCCATCCCATGACGCCGGCCTGCTCGATCGTCAGCTCGTCAGGTAAATGCGAGACGTCGTCGGCCTTCACCGCGGCGTACTGGGCGTAGAATCCACCGCCGTTCTGTTTCGGAAAGGAAGCAGCGTACACTCGGTCGCCCTCCCTGAAGCGGCTGACGCCTTTACCGACTGCGGCGATCGTACCCGCTCCATCCCAGCCGAGCACGTAGGGGAACGTCGACGCTCCAAGGTACTCAGCATAGTGTCCCTCGCGCTCGCCGCAGTCCCACGATCCTAGGCCCGCCACCTCGATTCGGATCAGGACTTCGTCAGGCCCGATCTTCGGCACGGGCAACGTTTGCAGCGTGAGCGTCTCGATGCCACCGAACCGGTCAATGGCTGCGGCCTGCATCGTATTCGGTATTGTCTGTGTCATCGTCGTAGCTCCCGAGAGGCTCAGCGCGGAGTGGTCCAGGTGCCAGGGCTCTCCGAGGAACCACTCAGCTCCGCGGGCCGTTGCTTCGACGCCTCGGCCAGAAGTTCCGTGGTCCCAGCAGCGTTGCGGTTTGCCGTGTAGACGGGTGAGCCCGGTTGTTGTCGCCACGACTCGTCGAGCCCACCCGCATCGACCGCGTCGAACCCAAGCTCGTTCGTGAGCGCGACGACCTTGGCCTTCGCTTTGGGGTCGTCGCCCGCGATCGGAAGGGTGAAGCGATCGGCAGCACCGGGCGGTCGTCCGCGGGTCAGCAGATCGTGGGCCCAGATGTTGTTGAACGCCTTGACGACCGAGCGACCTAGCGTGTTGGCGACCCAGCGGCTCTCGGTCAGTCCATTCTCGATGGCTTCGATCCGCCCATCGCGATGGCGCGGGTAGTAGTTCCCGGTGTCGATCACGACCGTGTCGGGTGAGACGTCGTCGAAGAGTTTTGGCGGGAGCTTGGCGACGGCCGCCTCGGGGATCGCGACGACGACGATCTCGCCCGCGCGTGCGGCCTCGGGAACCGAGACGGCATGGGCACCGGTCTCGCGCGCGAGGTCGGTGAGGGATTCCGGGCCGCGCATGTTCGAGACGAAGACGTCGTGCCCGAGCGCGCGAAGGCGGCGGGTGAGCGTCCCGCCAATCTGCCCCGCCCCGATGATGCCGACCTTGAGTCGAGGTTGGTTCGTGGAAACGACGTCCACGCGTACGCCGAACTCGGTGAGATCACGCATGACAGCATCTGGATCGAGGATGCTTTCGGGAAAGAAGAGACCGGGCTCGACCGGTGCTTCGCCGCGAAGGCCGAGGAGCCGCTCCGTTGCGAGAACAGCTCCGTACGCACTGATGCGCGCATGAACGTCGTCGTCCGCGAGCGTCACGCGGACCATGGAGCGCGTGCCATCGTCGCGCGTCCCGGCGATCTCGATGATGACCTCGGTCGCGCCCTTCTTCTCGTTGTCGCCACGGACGGCAAGGTCGACGCGGAGCGATCGCGCGGTCGTCTTCGCAGCCAAGCTCGCTACGTCGAGGAGTGGCAGGGCATAGGCGATTCGCTCGATGCCCGAGCTATCGACGATGGTTCGCGCCGCGGCACCGTCCTTCAGCCACGTCCATGCACCGTCGCGCAGGACGAGCGCACCGTGTCCACCGCTCGCGTACCGCTCGAAGTCGGCCTTGGAGGCAGGCCCTCCCGTATCGTCGGTTCCGACGATGCCGGTGATCGCGATCGACGCAACGTTTCGGAACTTCTTTGCAAAGTGCAACGCAGCGAGCGTTGCGGTTCCGCCCACGACATGCCCGAGCATGAGGATCGGAGCGCTCTTGGGTGCGTGAACGAACAGCCCGATCGCCGGGGCGATGTCGAACGCGAAGTCGGAGAACGCAACGTACGGAATGCCCTTCTCTTGCGCGTAGCGCATCGTCTGCATCCCGAGGTCTTTGACGAAGACGAGCACCGCGCTGAATACGCTGCTGGCCGGAAGGGAGAGATCGCTCCGCTTCAGATCCACGGCGAGGGACGTCGTCGGACCTCCGACGTCGTCTGCGACGGCCGCCGCCCTCGTCGAATCTCGACCTGCGATCACGATGGGCAGATGGGGTGCGAGCTTGCGCAGCGCTCTCGCCGCGCGAACGCCGACGGTGCCAGAGCCTCCAATGAGAAGGACGGGGGCTTTCGAAATCTTGATCATGACATCTCCTTTGGGCAGAGCCCAAACGTTTGAACCTACAAACTGTAGGTTTCAAAGTGTAACTTGCGACGGAGTGGCGTCAAGTCAAACTTACGTTTTGTAGGTTACGAGTCGAGACTGCTGGCCGCCGGAGGTGCTAGCGTCAGGAAGCGAGGTCGGCCGTGAATGCAACGAGAACCCGCAGCGCAGGTGGGAAGCGGCTCCCCAAGGCTGAGCGCCGAGAGCAGCTACTCGAGGTCGCACGGGCAATCGTGCGTGACGAAGGGACGGACGCACTCACGCTTGCGTCCCTCGCCGAACGGGCGGGCGTCACGAGGCCGATCACCTATGAGCACTTCAAGACGCGCTCCGGTCTCCTCATCGCCCTCGCTCGCGAGATCGATGATCGTCAAGTCAAGCTCCTCCTCGACAAGTTGAAACGGGCCCAACCTCAGCTTGCCGATCTCGCGCGCGTTGCGAGCAGCGCGTACATGCACTGCGTGACGGAGATCGGCCACGAGTGGCAGTCGATCACCGCCGCGCTCAAGGGCGACAGTGAGATGGACGTCGTGCAACACGATCTCCTCGAGCGGTACGCCGACATCTACTCCGACGCATTCGCGCCATGTACGAGTCTATCGAAACGTGACCTCAAGCGGCGGTGTGTGGCGATCATCGGTGCAGCCGAAGCACTCGCACGGGAGATGCACCTAGGGCGGATCGATGAGCGCGTGGCCGCAGCGACTCTCCGCGGGCTGATCGAAGCGTGGCTCGCAAAGGACTGACGCGGGCAAGGACTCGCCGACCCCATCGCGGCGGACGAAGACGAAGCGGACAGGTCGGCGTCCCCTGTTCGTCTAGATAGACGCAGCCATTCTCCTCCTGAAAAAGGTCCCGACGGTTGAGAACCATCGCGTTGCGACTCGTCGAGGAAAGCGGTTGTCCCTCGCAACGCCACAAGACGCACCGAACACACCACGCTTCGTCCGTGTCGATCCACCGAGCTTCTGAGTTCAAGACGTACCCCGTAGGTGCGGTTCCGCTCGCCTCGCATGAGAGGGATCGGCGGCCCTTGGCGATCCAAACGGGGTCCCCCATGAGTCCTCAGTTCTTTCGTACGCCCGTTCGGGAGCTGCAATTCCCTAGTTGGGGGGCTGACCTCGGTCTTTCGGATCTCGAGGCTGGAAAGTCACCTCCTCCGTACCCGGTACGGCTCGCCACTCGCCGGAGTCGGGATCCTTTTCGATGTGCTTCGGAGTCTTGAACTTGCCCGGTCTTCGTTGGGTGGCTCGTGCTATTCGAGGTGATCGGCCGCAGCTCGCTCGGCGGGGCAACCAGGAGTTCGCGATCGGAGCGAAAGCGTTCCTCGACCCGCGTGCAACGATCGAACGACTCACACCCCGTCCTCCGGCTTCCAATCGGGCTGAGTGTCGAACGTGGGGAGCTCGGGATCCGTCAGGTCCCAGTTGCGCCGGCTTCGCGCAAACACGACCACCTGCGGAGTGACGCAATTGGGATCGTCGAGAGTTCCGACGCACACGGTCACGGCACCTGGCATTCGTGTATTCCGTCCAAATAGCGGGCTTCCGCATGTCGAGCAGAAACTTCGTGTCACAATGCTCTGCGAGGTCTCGATGCAATATTCCGCGACTTCGCCGCGAACGGTCAGTTTGTCCACCAGAAACATAGCACCAGTCGTGTGACCTGCTCCGCTCAGGCGCTGGCAATCCTTGCAATGGCAGTGAGCGACAACAATAGGCTCCCCTTCAACTTCATACGAAATGGAACCACAGAGACATCGACCTTGAAGCATCGCCGACTCTACCACGCGATTCTAAAATTCGGTAGCGAGTCGACGCTTTCCGACGCGGCGAGGCCTCTATCGGGTCCGGTGGGTTTCAGGAAAGTTGCCGTCTGGACGATTACCTACACTTGGGCGGTTCCCTTGGTGTCACGTGCCGGGTTTGGCCTACCATTGAGCCTGACGATATCGATGTGTGCCCAGTTGCGAACGCATTGGCGTCGGCCGAACGCTCGCTCGGCCACGTCGACGCCATAACGCTATTCCGTTTCCGTTAGCGAGCGCCAGTAGACGACGTCATGACTGTCCCACGCTCGCTCCCAGGGTGACGAGAAGCTCGTCCAGTTGTTCGAACTGCTCGCCCATCGCATCCGCCGCCCCGGTTCCGGCAGCGTCGAGAGCATCCTTCGAGGGATAGAGCTCGCGCAGGACCAGCAGCGTCTTGCCACCTTTTTCCTCGAAGGTCACCGTGGTGATGGGCCCACTGTCACCACCTTCGTCATTGGTCCAGACGAGGCGTGAGTGTGGTGTCACTTCAAGGTACCTGCCGAAGAACGGCATACCGTCGCCGTCGCCGAACACCAAACGGTACCCGCCCCCGACACGAACATCCATCTCGCAGGAATGCAGGATCATGCCCATCGACTTGGGCGCCCACCACTGCTTGAACAGCTCGGGCTTGGTCCACGCCTCGAACACGATGCGTGCCGGACCGTTGAAAGTTCGCGTGACGACGAGCTCACGCTCGGACTTCCGTTCCACAATCGTGCGGTTCTTCATGGGCGTGGCCTCACTCTCTTTTCTTGCGTCCATCGAGCTTCTCCTTCAGTTTCAATTCCTCGATAACCTTGTCCAACTCGTCGAAGCGTGCGTCCCAGAGCTGGCGGTACCTCTCGATCCATGCCGCCTCTTCCTCCAGTCGGCGCAGGCCGAGCTTGCAGGTCCGCACGCGCCCGACCTTCTCCGTGGTGACGAGCCCCGCCTGCTCCAAGACGCCGACGTGCTTCTTCATGCCCGTGAGGGTCATGTGAAACTTCTCGGCAAGGTCCGTGATCGAAGCGTCTGCACGTCCGAGCTGCTCCAGAACGCCGCGTCGGGTCGCGTCCGAGAGCGCGGAGAACGAGGCATCGAGACGGGCCTTCGCATACTGAACCATGTGGTTCAGTATTTACCGCACGGATTGGCCGCATGCAAGGGGCGACAGAGCGCGGGCTGCGATGCCGGCCGGCTTCACCCCCAATCGCCCTCATTTCGAAGCAGACTCGATCGACTTGGCGCTGCCTCAGGGCCCCTAGAGGCGCTCTATGGGCTACCTCGGGCAATGCACGAGTCACCTGCGAAGCCCTCCAGGGAGGCAGTCGAGCACCTGCTTAGCTGTTGTTCGTTTTTGTCGAGCAGAACCAATGCAGCGGCGACGTCGTGTGCGCGAGGTGGCTCAAGCAGCGGTCCAGGGAAGGTCGGTTTGTCCGGTCGGGATCGGGGAAGGTGGTGGCCCGCAAGACTCGAGGAGACCGTGGCGCGCGAGTGCTTCGTCAATGTCCTCGGGAGTGAGAACGGCCGTGAGAATTTTCGTGCGACCCGAACACTCGGGACATACGGTGCCAACGGGAATCGTCGCGTTCGTAAGCTCCGCCGACCGAGTCCGGTTGCCCGCTCGACCTTTTTCGGTCCATCGGACTCGAGGTCGCTCGATTTGGGTCCGTGCGTACACGCGGAGGCCGTTCCACCGCGCACGTGGCCATTCGGGGTAGTGGCTCGGACCGCTGCACTGGGCCAAGGTTTCGCCAACCCAAATGACCAGGGAACCGACCCTATCGAGCCTGAGCGCCCTCGTGTTCATTTTCGCGGCCTGCGAGGCCAATACCGAAGGCTCCGCGGAGGCCCTGCTCGCCCTCGCCGATGAAGCCGAGGGTGAAAATTGCGAGTTCGGCGGAACGCGGATCGATGCCGGTCGCGACGACAACCGCAACGGAATGCTCGACACCGAAGAGGTCGACTCCACGCAATACATTTGCAATGGAGCGGCGGGCGGTGGCGAGACGGCGGGCGGCGATGAGGCGAGGGAAGACGACGAGACGGGGGAAGACGACGAGACCGGCAACCTCGAACAGGGAACGACAGACGGGATCGATGATGCTGGCACTTCGGCCATGCTCGTCGACGTGTCGCCCGAACCCGCAAGTGACAACTGCCCGACCGGGGGTCAGACCATCACGACCGGAATCGACGACGACGGCGACGGCGTGCTCGATCCGGACGAGGTCACGGACACCACCTACGTTTGCAATGGTGTGAATGGAAATACCGGTAACGACCGCGGTTCGGGCATCGCGGGATTCCGACTCGTCGCGAAGTTCACGAGCGCAGGAGGTCCCATCGCCGAGATCGTGGCCGCCTCGCCCGATGGCAACACCCTCGCGTTCACGACCGGCAATACGATCGACTTCGTCGACATCACGTCGCCATCGACCCCCACCTTTCTCGGTGGCGTCGATGTTTCCGATGTGCTCGTGACCGACGGTTCGCAAGCCACGTCCGTCGCCATCACGCCGAATGGGCGTTACGCGATCGCTGCGGTCAAGAACACGGTCGACCCGATCGCGAACGCCGATGCGGGTGCGCTCGTGTTCATCGACCTGGCGACCCGCACGATCGCCGGACAAGTGAGCGTGGGTGTCGGGCCCGATAGCGTACACATCACGCCCGATGGCACCCGCGTCGTGGTCGCGATCGAAGACGAAGAAGATGCCGAAAACAACGGCGTCGCCCAACAGCGTCCGGGAAGTGTGCAGATCGTTACGATCGACGAAGCTGCCCCCGCGAATTCGACCGTCTCGACGATTGCACTGACCCCGGCCGAGACCGAGGGACACCTCAATACCGATCCGCAACCGGAATATGTCGATATCACCGCGGATAGCCAGACCGCCGTCGTTTCGCTTCAGGAAAACAACCTCATCGCGATCATCGATCTCGCGACCGAGACCGTCACCCGCTTCATCGATGCGGAAACCTCCGTCCATACGCGGGCCGATCTCGCCGCGAATGGTGAGACCGAGTTCACCTCGGCGTTCGAAGGGTTCTTGGAGCCGGACGGCGTCTGCCTATTGTCCGACGGGGAGCATTTCTTCACAGCCAACGAAGGCGACACGCCGAACGAGGGTTTCGCAGCGGGCATTCAATCCGGTGGCCGCGGATTCTCGGTGTTCAACATGGATGGCACGCGCGTGTTCGACAGTGGTGAGTCGGTCGAACTGCGCTCGGTTCGCACGGGCACCTATCCCGAAGGTCGTTCGGACGCACGCGGGATCGAGATGGAAGGTTGTGCCGTGGGGGTGTTCGGCGGAACCGACTTCGCCTTCATGCTCGGCGAGCGCAACTCGCTGCTCTACGTCGTGGATGCGAGCACGCCCGAACTGCCGGCCGTCACCCAAGTGCTCGGAGCTCCCAGGCGCCCCGAAGGAGCCGTGGCGATCCCCGAACGACGTCTGCTCGTCGTGAGCGGTGAAGGCGACAGCGTGGGTGGTGGCGTGTGGATCTACGAAGCGGTGACCGATCCCGACGACGTCGGCCACGGGACCCACGTCTACGACGTTCGCTCGGACGGAACGCCCTTCAGTGCGCTCGGTGCACTCGCTTACGATGCCCAAAACGATCTCGTGCTCGCGACCCCCGACAATGCGTATTGGGGTCAACGCATTTGGTCGTTCGTCGTCGATCACGGCGAGGGGCGGTTGCAGCTCACCCGCGAACTCGAGCTGCGCGATGCCGCCGGGGGCTTGCTCGAGGGGTATGACCCCGAAGGCATTGTCATCAATCCGGAAGGCGGATACATCCTCGCGAGCGAAGGCGTCGCGGGCAATGGTGGCAGCACGGTCTGCGAAGCCTCCTCGGCGAGCAACCGATTGCTGTTCTTCCGCGGCGACGGTCGGCTCGATCCCGCCATCGACACGGACGGCATCGTCGATCTTCCGTGCGGTGAGGAGGACACGAATGCCATCGACTGGACCACGATTCGCGCCAATGGGTTCGAAGGCGTGACGGTCGTCGACACTCAACCGAGCATGGACGGAGGTCTCCACGTCTACGTCGCGTTCCAACGCGCGCTCACGAACGAAGGCCAAAACACCCGGATCGGTGAGTACGATGTCGATACGGACACCTGGAACTTCTTCTATTACACGCTCGACGACGATCCGGGCGGGGATGCGGGCACTACGGTCCTGAGCGAACTCATCCACCTCGAAGGCGGTCGCTTTGCGGTCATCGAACGCGACCAAGGGTGGGCCGGTGAAGCCACCAACAAGACGATCCGGACCTTCAGACTCGCGACGGGTACGGTCAACGACATCCGCAACCCCGTGGACAAGGAGCTCGTGGTCGATCTGCTCGAGCATCCCTTCCGCTTCGACCAAGAGAAACTCGAAGGCATGGCCCTCGCGCCCGACGGGCTCTGGGTCGTCAACGACAACGATGGCGGGGAAGCAAACAACTTCTTCCTGCGGCTCGATCCATCCGTGCTCGATGCACCCTCCGCGTTCACGCCTGGGCAGGACGTCATCGTGATCAACGAGGTGCGCTCGGGCGATAGACTCGACTACTTCGAACTCTTCAACCAGGGTGTCGAAGAAGTCGACCTCAGCGGCTGGATCCTCCACGACGGCGTAACCTTCGGCACAATCCCCCAAGGAACCGTGATCGAGCCGGAAGGCTATGTCGTGTTCGGTGCCGTCGCGGGTGGGCTTGCGCTCACCTTGGGGCTCGGATCCAACGACGAAGTCTCGATTGAAACGCCGGATGGTGTGCTCGTGAGCCGATTCGCCTGGACCGAGCACGTCAACGTCGCGAGCCGCTGTCCCAATGGGATCGGCGACGATGTGTTCTTCTTCTTCCCGACCGAGGGGACCCCCGGAGAGACGAACGATTGCACCCCCCCCGACGTCGCCGGCCAGGACGACATCTCTCTCAACGAGATCGTCTCGCGGGGTGAGGATTTCGTCGAACTCTTCAATGCTGGAGACCAAGCGGTCGACCTGAGCAACTGGATCATCCGCCACGAAGAGGATCCTCGGCTATTCCGTATGCCTGTCGGCACGACCATCGCCCCTGCGGGGTTCCTTCTCATCGAGGGCGCTGAATCGGACGCGTCGCTCCGACTCCCGTTCGATATCGGCGTCGCCCGCCTAGGCTCCGACCGAGTCACCTTGTCGACGCAGTTCGACGTCTTCATCGATTCGTTCGGGTGGAGCGACCAAGATGTCTGGGGCATGTCCAGATGTCCCGACGGAGTCCTTGCCTACTACCCTTCGATGGACCTTACGCCAGGCGCTCCGAATGCCTGCGACGGTGACATCGGCCTAGAGTAAGGTATTTAGTCCCGTGGCCATCGTTACGGTTTGGCCTTGGTCCAATGCAACCTCACCCTCCGTCCGAACGCAAGCAGGTTCAGGCCGCCACGAACGGAGCGAACACCAAACCAAACGCAGCTCCAAGAGGCACGGTCGGGTCGCCGTGATGATTCCCGGACCGCAAGAGCGATGGTGGTTCGTCCACGGGGCGATGAAGGCTCTGGAGCTGAGGGCTCTAGATCGCCTAGAGGCCGAGCAGACGTGCTAGCGCTAGGCCGGTCGCGTCCCACGAGGGCAGCCAAACCAGCCGAACACCCAGGTGGGCGACGCTCGCTTCCACCCAGGTACGCTGGACGGCGCTCCGCGGTTCACGATTCAGCCAGAGATGCTGCGTCGAATCACCGGCTCCACCCCGTGCGGCCAGCTCTTCGATCCGATTGCTGTGAATCGATGCCAGCCAGCGTCGCATGTTCGGATCGGAGAGCGACACCCCGACGAACACCACGCGTCGGTGCACCGCCATCTCGAAGAACGCCGATGACTGCCAGGAAAACGTACTGCTCGCGAGCGAGAGATACTCCGACTCGGAGAATACGAGCTTGTCGAGCGACAAATGCTCGCTCTCGGCCGACTGGCCGGGAATCGGCAACAGGCCGTGGCAAAATACGTAGGCCACGCGATCGGTGAATCGATTCGACGCAGCATGCGTGATCCGATCGATTCGCCGCGATGGTGCATTCGCGGCTCGCGTCGACTCGAAGGCATGGAGGAAGGTGAGCAGGAGCGGCTCGGCGTTGAACGACAGCACGCCGGCTGGCTGCAGCGGCGTGCCAAGGGTTCGCTGGAGAACGTCGGCGATCGCGAACGCAGACGACGATGTCCATTGCAGTCGCCGCGCGATCTCGAGGAACTGCGTCCACCGAGCTCGCGACTGGGCTGCAGCATGAGAAACGGCCAGACAGTCGAGCACGACGGCGCGTTCGTTCTCGCCGAGCGGCCCGAGAAAGTCGCGATAGAGCTGTTCGGCGAGGAGCTGCGAAAACTCGGCGACGCCAAGGTTGGAGCGGACGCGCGCGGCTTGGATCAGCGCGTCGGGGGAGAACAGTTGCTGGACGGCCGCAATATCGTCGGACACCGCGTTGGTGTCGATCTTGGCGGTGAGGCGTTCGACCAGAGCATTCCAGCTCGGGAACATCGGCAGCGATGTGCCTGCGCCGACGCAAAGCGACCAGCCACCGTGCGCACTCTTGAGGAGCGGTCCCAGGTTCGCGAGCTCGAGGCCAGGCTTGGACATGCCAACATCCGTCTCACGGGAGAGCGTAGCTCGGCATCCCGCTGCAGGATCCATGGCCAAACGATCACCGTACGCCGCTCGGTTCGCGGGTTGGGACGACGATCGATGAATCACGTGACTGCCGCACTGGGATGCTCGAGGACGCCAGAGCTCTACGAAGGATCGATTCGTTGGTGGTCCGCACTACCCTGACGAGCTTTGTTCAGACCGGGGAAATCCGTGAATCGGTCCCGGCGTTGAAACCGGACGCGTCACGGTTCCACTTGACGGAGCTCATCGGACAAGACAGAGGACAGAGAGAAGAGGAAGGAGGAAAGTCGATGTTCGTCCAACGAATCCACGATCGGGGGCTCACCCACCGATGGCGAACACGCCGTGTAGGCAATACACGGCTTGACTCTCGGCAGACGAATATGTCGGTCACCGCATCGTTTGCGCTCCCTCCTTCGACCCTGTCGCTCGGGCTGGGTAACCTCGCGACCATCGTGAGGCACCGCGCGAAGCCACATCGCTTCCGCGGTCGGGTTCAACTCCCGCAGGACGGCCGGAGGGAAACGTAAAAGGTGCAGCGTTGATCGACCTTCGTCGCCTTTGAGGCTCAACCGAGGTTCCCCAAGGTTCCCCACATCGTGGCTTTCCCTTCGGGGCACGTCGCGAAACGAGGTCTTCACGAACCCGGATCCGAGCCGACCGGGAGGCGGACCTCGAACGTCGAACCAACGCCGATGAGGCTCTCGACCGTGAGCGTGCCACCGTGGCATTCGAAGATTTCGCGAGCGGTTGCCAAACCCAGGCCGGTACCCGCAATCCCGCCGACATTGCTCGCACGCCTAAACCGTTGAAACAGCCGCGGCAGATCCTCTGGTGGAATGCCAATTCCTTGGTCCCGGACGGCGACGACGAACATTCTCGGCGAAAGCACCATGCCGACCTCGATGTCGCTACCGGCGGGCGAGTACTTCGCTGCATTCTCGACCAAGTTCACGAAACCACGCCGCAACCTTGCGCCGTCGACTCGGGCAAACACTGGGTGCTCGGGTGCATCGACCACGACCGCATGCCCGCTGCTGCGTTCGACCGTTGCACACACGAGCCGCACGAGCGCGACGAGATCCACGATCCCAAGATTCAGCTCCATCGGTATACCGGCGCCCGACTGTGCGGTATCGAGCTCGTCGTCGAGCATCTCCTGCATGTGCAAGCATCCTCGCTTGATCTCGTCGAGCAGATCGAGCCGCGTTTCCTTGGTCGAATCACCCCTTCGTTCGATCAACTCCATGCATTCGATCGAAAGCAGCGTCGCAGCCAGCGGACTGCGAAAATCGTGGATCAGCGAAGCGATGAGATCGTCACGGCTTTGGGCGGCTGCGAGAGCCGTTGCACGGGCGATGCGCTCCCGATCGAGCAACAACAGTTTTGCCAGCATCCCGGCCACTCCGAGCGCATAGAGCCGCAGGATCGCCTCGGCATCACGATCGAGCGGGGACGGAGCCGTGAGTTCGACGACCAGAATGCCGACGAGCTCACCTTCGTCGAGCAGCCTGAGCGCGTATCCCCCGTACGGAGAACCACCGTCACCACCAGCCGCGTCGACCGAAAGATAGCGGTCGGTACCTTCCTCGACGATCGATTGCAGCCACGGGGAGAGCGGTGGCTGAGTGCCGCCTGGGAATTGCTGCCAATGTGCGTCGACGCGAACGAGCAACCGATCGTAGCGGACCGGGACGATCCACTTGAGGCCGTGATCGATCGTCGTGGAGAGATCGCCGAGACTGGCCGCGCGTGCGAGCACGGCCAACTGCTCGCCGAGCATCGCGAGAGTCCCGACCCTTCCGATCTCGAACGCCCGCGACATGGACGAAGTCAGACTTCGTCGATCGGTACGTGCATCGCGTCGGTGAATACGTTGATCGCCGTAAACACCTGGATGGCACCGATGACCTCGAGGACTTCCTCCGTCGACAATCCTGCCGCTTCGAGCCGACTGCGATCGGCCGAACCCGGACGCTCCGCGCTGGTTCGGGCAAACCGCAGAACCGCCAGGGAAGTATGGGGAAGACCCGGCATATCTACGTCCCCGTCGACGAGGCCACGCAGCACATCCTGGTTCACGCCTTGCATCCCGAGGCTGTGCAGATGCACGCGTCGTGCGTACTCCGATCCATGTACCGCCGAAACCACGACACCGACCATTTCCTTGAGGATCCGAGGCAATCGCCCCGTCAACACGACTGCACGAAACAGATTCCAATTGGATTCGAGCAGTCCGGGATGTGTAGCCATCGCCTTGAACACGTTCGGCACGATCCCGAAGCCGAGTTCCTGTTCGATCTCCCGATAGACACGGTCTCTTCGTTCGTCGCTCATCTTGCGGGCTCCTGGTCGTCAGGCTTCATGCGGCGCGGTGATGCCCCCGGCGACGAAATTCCGGGTCGCCGGATCGATACGTACGTCCGCAACCGGGCCCCACGGACGATTCAGCCCGAAGGAGTACGCCGGACGACGCACCTGAGGGATCCATTCCGGCGATATGCCTGAGCTCAAAGCGCGGCCAATGACCTCCTTGAGCTGCGTATTGAGCCCATGCACCCGTTCGGCGATATCCGCCCGGCCGATTGCCGTTTGAAAGGCAAGGCTTCGGGCGCGATCAGGAGATCCCACCTGGGGAAGTCGCTGAACGAGGCCGGCGGAGTCGCGGCGGCAAGGCTCGAACGACTGCACCCGTTGCGCGGGGACAATGCCTTCGGCTCGTGCAAGCCCTGACGCGTGCGGGGATATGCGCTCAGATCAAGACCGTCGAAGGCGCGTTGCATGGTGGCCCCGAATGGGCCGCAGGACGAGATGGGCGAGTTCGTGCAGGCCTCTCGCCGTGAGCGCCAAAAGCCTAACGCACGGGGCCGCCGGCTTGGAACCGGCGAAGGGCGGCCTCGATCCGGTCGACGTTGAGCTCGAGCGTGAACTCGTCGAGCACGCGCTTACGCCCTAGCGCTGCGAGCCGTTCACGAAGTTCCGAGCTGCGGCCGAATTCGCCGATCGCTCGCGCCAGAGCATCGACCGACTCGGGCTCGGCGAGCAGTCCGGTTTCATGGTCGATGACCAACTCGCGAATCGATGGAATGTCTCCTGCGATGACCGGGATCTGACACGCCATCGCTTCCATGAGCACGACCGGGATGCCATCGCGATCGCCGGAAGCCGCAACCCGGCAGGGCAACACGAAGAGATCCGCCGCCTGCATGTACGAGCGAACCTCGTGGTGCGGCACCACGCCGGTGAACGTCACCCGATCGACCAAACCGAGATCTGCACTCAAGGCGGCCAATGACGCCGCGTCGTCGCCTTCGCCAACGATCGTGCAACGAAAGCGAAATCCCGCCGCCGTGGGATCGCTCAACTTGGCGAGTGCCCGCAACAACAGATCGAATCCTTTCTTTTCGATCAGGCGACCGACCGCGACGATATGGACGTGATCTCGCGCGACGGGCTCGCGCGGTACGAAGTGATTGATGCTCACCCCGCACCGCACGATCGGCAAGCGTTCGTCGGGCAACGGTACGAGGCTGCGATAGAACTCCCGGTGCCAGTGACTGATGCAAGAGCAGAACTGTGCATGGCGAAGTTTCGTAGCCAGCAACGCACGCTCACGAAAAATATCCACGGCGTGCCCCGTGAAGCTGAACGGAACCCCGAGTTGACGCGAGAGCATGAGCGCCACGGTCGTCGGGACGTGGGCCATCTGCGAGTGGATGTAGTTCACCTGCTGTCGGCGAGCCGCTTGCGCGACGGAGATGGCCCCCACCGTTTGCCAGAGGATCTTGAGGCGCTTGACCCCGGACACATCGGGGCCCACCGCACAACGAAGCGCAAACCCGAGCGTAGAGGCCGTACGCCACGGGTGCCGCACGGCTTCGCCAAGGGCACGACGAAGCAGTGCAACCGATCCATCGACGTAGATCTTGGTGGACTCATCGGCCAGGCGATCGAGCCGCTCGTCGCCGAGATTGCGATCGGGATGATTCACCGAAACCGGGAAAATGTTCCAACCGCGTTCGCGCAGTGCAAACAACTCGCGGTAGACGAACGTCTCCGTTCGCATGGGAAGGAGCGCGCCAATGTACAGGAGATGAGGAGTCTCGGAGCCCTTGTATTCGATGAGCTCGCCACGCCGCTGACGAAGGCGATTCCACGCATAGCTCATCATGCCGGCCGCTTGCGGGAACTTTCCGGCGACGCAGGAGACGGCATAGACGGATGCGTCGCGCGACGACAGACCGCGACGCAGCGCACGGCTACGAATTCGGGCGCCAAGAACCCCGTAGAGGCCGAGCCCGAGCAAGCTCAAACCTCCGGTCGCCGGCACGAGAGCCAGGCTGCTCGCGGGCAAACCGACCGCCCACAGCAACGTCGACACGACCTCCCGCTTCCGATAGTCGTGTGCGCGCCCGTGGAGCGCATAGCCTTCGGCCCACGCATAGCCACCACGCTTCGTCCGCTTCCACCATTGTTCGAACGTGGTCATCGCCGCATCGTGCAACGTCATCTCCGCGTCGATGCGCACGATCCTCCATCCGGCGTGACGGATCCGCAGACACATCTCCGGTTCTTCGCCCGCGATGAGGTCGTCGCGATATCCCCCCACCTCCTCGTAGGCCGACACGCGGATCAATGCATCTCCGCCACACGCCTGCGCGTCGCCGACGGGCGTGTCCCATTCGATATCGCACAACCGGTTCCACACCGTTCGCTCCGGGAACCGCTCGCGACGACGCCCGCACACGACCGCGATCGTGCCGTCCTCCGCGATCGTCGCATACGCCTTGGCGATCCATGCGTCATCGAGTTCGCAGTCGCCATCGACGAACTGGATGAACGCCACGTTCGGAAATCGCTCCAGTAAGGCTCGGGCCCCAGCGTTGCGGGCTCGCGCGGCCGTGAACGGGATCGACGTGTCCAGCTCGATGACATTCGCACCCATGGATTTGGCGAGCGCGATACTGCTATCGGTCGAACCGGAGTCCACATACACCGCCGCCGTCACGCGCCCCGTGATGGACGCGAGGCAGCGACGCAACCGCTCGCCTTCGTTGCGGCCAATGATGACGGCACCGATGGTCGAGTCGGGGGCGGAAGAGTCTGCGGTCGCGCGCGAAACCATCGGAGTGGTCTTACCCTATCGGCACCGAGGATCTCGACCGAATTCCGCGCGGCGAGAGATGACACGAGTTCGGCCCTGCATCCGTTGCAGCTGCAGGGGTGGGGAAAGCCATAGGTCCGCATCTTCGCGGTTCGAAGATCCATCACCGGCCCAGGCGGCCCCGAGCCGAGGCTCGGTGCGTAATGCCGATGGACGACCAGTCAGAACCCATGAAAACTTCGGGACTTGCTCTCGAGTGTGGCGTCGTCGTGCCGCCTTCAGGCGACGAGTTCTGCTGGGTTGTCGTTACTCGCAACCGATAGGGCTGTGGCCAAGAGCCACATCATCATACCAAATCGATGAAGCCGCGAGCTCCCAACCCATGCGGAACGCTTCGTAGGTCGGCGACCAGTTCACGCGTGGATCTTGATTTCCGCTTTGGCCGTCGACGGCCACCCAGTTCGTTGTGCTCACAGCGTCGATTCGTAGTTCGTCGACCGCGACCTCGAGCTCGTCATTCCCCATTTTGAAGGTCACACAATGCCAGGTTCGTGGTTGTATGACTGACGTCGCGGCACGAATGTCGACCTCGCCGTTTTGGTAGAGGTTCGTTTGGAATCGACCGATGTTCATCCCGATGCGCACCTCGTGAGCATCATTCTCGACCGTACCAGCTTCCAACCAAATCACGTGATTCTGTTGAGGGAGATCGCCTGGTACGAACAGCCAAACGCGACCGTAGAACGTGTTATCGGGGGCCGGGAATACAGGAGCGCCCTCAGCTGCAAGCATCGTCGAAAAGCCATCTAGTCCATTGACGAAGAGTGCGTTGCTACCGGTGTGCACCTCATCCGAGCCGACACTGATGGTGCCATTGCCATTGATACGTGGCGTCCACTTCGTCGTATCCACCGTGTCCAACTCGAAGTCTTCGACGAGCAGGGCCTCGACCGAAGAATCGGAATCATCGCCGTTCCCATTCGTTGTACTGTCGCCGCCCATTGGCGTTCCGCCATCCGTCGCATCGACCGAAACGGTGGTGCTGTCGACGGTTTCCGATTCTTCATCCATCGAAACGCTGCCCGTGCTTTGGGGTAAGGACCCCGTGTTCATGGGCCCTTGGTCGGAGTCGGTTTCGTACGCGCCACCCTCAACGGAAGTGATACCTTCGGTCACCTTCTCATCGCCATCGTTACCACTGCAAGCGAGAGTCAGACTTAGACCCCCGAATAACCATCGGCTCCCTGACATTGTATTCATCCTCATAAATTTGATCTTCAACGATTCTATTCGCAGAGACTTGCCCTGAAATGTCGCCGCACGACGAGCGACGCGCTACTCAGTCGCCACGTTGCAAGATAAGGCCCCGTTCCATAGAGACGGAAATCGTCCTTCTGGTAGTTGAGGTCGTTCTCCATGACGTGACGTACTGTTCTCGGTTGACAGGCCGCATCGACTTCGGCCATTAGAGCTGCCCGTTCCTGTCCAAAAAGGTCGTCCACGTACGTCACAAGAAAGCCGTCCGCATGCAACGCCAGGGCGGCAATACCTGTTCCACCTGTGATGGTAGGACGCTGTGTGACTTCTTCTCTGCAGAGCTCATTCCCATCGCGATCTACACGCGCGATGAAAATCCGGTTCCCATTCAGACTTTGGTCATCACCCCAGATCAGTGCGTAGCCATCGTCGAACGCGACGAGCGACGGATCCCGTGCACTTCCGGCGGTCGTTGCCACAAGCATTGAGTCCCCGAGAGGTGCAAGGTCAAGGGCGTATCGGCGCGCAAAGACTTGGTCGCCCGCGACGAACGCAATTACGACCTCATCGTTGCCCATGACGATCGACACTCCGCCACGAGCATTCGCAGCGCCCACGACGGTGGGAGAATCCGCCACGAGTTCATTTTCAGCCGTCAATCCGCGCGCGAGAACCTGATCGGTGTCGCTATCGGACCACGCAACGATCCAACCGTCCTGCACCGAAACGAGTGCACTTGCAGTAGGAGCGCCATTCGGGACTTGAAGATCCACCGCGTTTCCGTCCAGTAATCCCGCATTCGTATACCGTTGGAACATGAACGCGCTGCTCAAGTCGTCGTACGCCGCAAGGCCGAATCCCGAACCGTTCGCTGCCAGGACCGAGGCGGTTCGGTTGCGCACTCCTACAGCAGTATCACCCAGGAGCACCCCATCTGCACTCACTCTCATAAAGCGCTCCGTCGTCCTACCGGTTGCACTCGTGATGTAGTAAACACCGAACGCTTGGGCGGCATCTGACCATGCCGCAGAAGCGACAAAAGTTTGGTCATCCGAAAAGGATTCCACGGTTCCAGAGAGGCGAAAGCCCTCTTCGAGATCAGGGGTGCCGTCGCAGTCGCCATCCGCACCGTCGCAGATCTCAAGTGCGGGTACGCATACTTCGACCGTCCCTTCGGTTGCGGCCGTGTCTCCGCCCGTCGATATATCAGTAGATCCTTCCGCTTCGGCGAGGGAAGAGTCCTGTGTCTCCGCCGTCCACGACGCGGGGTCAGTCCCAACGGACCCGGCACTCGATGACGTCTCGAAAGTGCTGTCCGGACCTAGCGTGGCCGGGCCACTCTGACCCTCTCCGTCCCCCGATCCTGTTGATGACCCCAACCCCAGTTCCGTTGAACCGGGGTTGAAGCAACCACCCACGGCCACACCTAACGGAACCAGTAGTAGTAGACGAGTGAGAGACACCACGACGCGAACTCTATCGCAATCCAGCCGAGTCCTTCTACGCCCCTAGTCCTCGAAGGGCGCGAAAGGTCAGGCTCGACTGTTGTTGCCTGGCGTGCTCCAAATCCACGCCGCGCATCATGCGAAGCGTCGGCGCGAAAATCCTTCGCCCAGTGGACTTGCTCACTCCTGCGGCGTCGACGATGGCTCGGACGCTGTCGACTGGCCTCCCGCTCCCGCTCGTGTTCTCCGGCGAGCCTGCGATCTGCGGCGGCGTTCGTATGCACTGGTCGCCTCACGGATGATGTTCGGGTAGTGCCGAAAGACGAATCGCGCCGCGCCACGCACTTGGGTCATCTTGGTTTGCAGGAGACCCGCGAGCCGGTTACGGCGATCGAGCAGTGGCCTCGTCCGCTCAGTGGGATCCTCCACCGCGGAGCGTTCCCGCAACTGCTGAGCGAGGGCACGGCCTTCGGCGATGAGCGCCATGTCGAACGCTTCCAGGTCGGCCAGCGCCTCGCGATGCTGCTCTGCCAAGAGCACGAAATCATCGAGTTCCGCCGCTAGAGCATCTTGCGAATCTGGATCGTCGCGATGCGCATCCGTTAGGCTGCGCAATTGGACGTCACGCTCGTCTTCAATACCGTCATCGAATAGCCACTCGAGGGCAGCGGTCGTCTCGCTCAAGACGAAGCGGGCGCGATCCATGGTTCCGGGGCTTTGCCTTGTGACCGCGAGCAGATATTCGGTTTGAGATTGTTGTGTGGCCGTTTGCACAACGAGAATGTCCGGAATGATTTCAGGGTCCAATTTCTTTCCAGCCAGTTCGAGACCTGGTCGGATCACCCGATTCGTTCCGGGTTCCCGTTCCGCCGCCCAGTAGCGTTGGGCAAACCGTGCGACGTCGACCGCCTCGCCGGTCAGGACGTGTAAGGGGACTCGCAGCGTCGACTGAAGCGGCGTCAAGACTCGGAGTTCAGCTTCCAAGCGTTCGGACAGTTCCGTGGACATGGGCCGTGACGGTAGCAAGTCGCACTGCAGATGACGCACGTGAACGCACCCTGTTCGAATCTCGTCGCTCGGCTGTGACTTGGGTGTCGACGACCTGAAGGCGCGGGCATGCGGTCGCGATCGACTTCGACTACCGGCCGATGGGCCATTTGTCTCGGGCGGATATTTCGCAGCGGATAGGTGCCTCTTCCCCGGTCCCCGGCGCCAAGTTGCGTGTCCCGGACAGCGAGTCGCGTGTCCGGGACGACGAGTCGGCTGTCCCGGACGGCGAGTCCGGCTGTCCCGGACGGCGAGTCGGCTGTCCCGGACGGCGAGTCGGCTGTCCCGGACGGCGAGTCGGCTGTCCCGGACGGCGAGTCGGCCGTCCCGAGCGCGCCGATGTGGAAGAGAAGTTGCCACTTGGTCGTTCCCCACGCCGGGTGCTCGACGAGAGACTCCGCCGCATCAGCGAGGTATCGATGCTCCGAAATCCATACCAAGTCCTTTCCGGAGGGCATCCGCCTCTGCTGGTGATTCCGAATAGGCTCGGAGCAAAAATCCTCCGGATTCGTCCACATTGACCTCGACAATCCCTTGGGGACTACGAGCCGAGAAATAGTTCTGCTCGCACAACCAAACAGACTCCATTCCCAAACGACCAGCAGCCAATGCCAGCCGTTCGATGATGGGAAGGTCGTCACTGCCGGACATTCGTTTCACGTCGTTTGCCGATGCAGAGCAAAAGGCTCGAAAAGGAACGGTTCGCGTTGCACAGTAGCGAAGCGCCGCGCGAAACGACAAGCGCTCCCATGATGTGGAATACATCGGACGTGGTTCGTCGGCGTCGGTATGAACGACCGGCGCATCATCTTCGGGTGCTTTTCGTAGATCAAGCGATAGTGGAGAACCAACCACATAAAAATTTCCGACCATGGGAAGGGAATAGTCGATCTGGCTGGAGCGAAATCGAAGTTCCTCCTCATAGAGAGAAACGAGGTAACGGACATCCGTTCGGAGTTTGAAATCGGTGAACAGGTCACCATCGCTGCCCCCGAAACTATTTGCGTAGTTCAGCCAAAGCGACGGCATCGGTCGATTGCCGACCAAACGAGTCGGGCACGAAAGAGTGAGATAGTGCTCCAAGTCCTCCCGAGCTGCCGCTCTGATTCTGCTGGCAAATGAAGGATCGGCTCTCGAGCAAAATGCCACGAGTCGCTCGACAAAATCCGCTGCGGTGCCTCTCGGCGGGACTAAGCTATCCGTTCGCATGCTGCATATACTCCTCGATATTGCCAGGATCCGCGCATGTATTGCACGGATCCATTTGGGTTGGCTCAACCGGTGCTCCGTCTGCGTTCTCCCCCGAAAATGGGTGTGGATTCTCTCCTTCGCCACGCCAACGAGTGTCGCCACCATCGATTGGACTTGGATTGCCGTGCGACGCGTTTGCTGCCTTGGGTTCGCCACACTCACCTACGCTGTTTCCACCCGGAATTTCCCGGACGTTCGCCAACGGCAACGGCTCTCCGCTCACGCGGTACTTTGGTGGAATGTCTTCCATGCGCGGAACCGGTTCTCCGTTCTTTCGTGCGTTCTCGCGCACCGTTCGGCGGTGGCCGTCGTTCAATCGTTGTTCGAGCTGCCCCGCAAGATCGGAGGAGGTCCGACCAGGTCTGCCAGAGACACCGACCGAAACCGTACCGTTCTCGTGCGTGAACACCTGGACCACGGATGCTCTGCCCTTGCCAATCATACCATCGAGAGAGTTGACTACGACCTGGCACTCTGCTCGGGCTGTCCCCGTTCGCGGCGGATAACCGCTCGGAGTGGGCGTTTCCGTAGTCGGTTGAGTCTGCTCTGCCCGCTCCTCGTTCGGGCCATCGTCACGCGTCGATGAGTTGCCATCGCCTTCTCCCGAACCGTCGGAGTCACCGCCCTCGTTGCACCCAAGACCCAACGGGTCGCTGTCGGTGAGTGGATTTCCCGGCCACGCATAGAGATTGATCTCACCCGCAATCCCTACCGGATCACTCTCGAGAAACCGCCCGACCTCGGGCAACCAATTGCGATACCGGTGTCCGCTCAGCTTGGTCTCGTCGTCATGATACTGCCCCACCAGCCGAAACGGCTGATGAAACTCCGCTCCGTGCACGACCTTGCATTCCCCGTACGGTCCGATCGTTGCCCGCCAAACCGAGCGGCCGCCTTCATCTTCGACGCGTTCGATCGCCCCCCGATGATCGGTCTGTAACGCGAACACCTGCCCGTCGTTCGGCGCCGTATCGACGCTCGCGTACTCGATCGCCACCATCGGTACGAGCGCGTCGATTCGCTCGTAGACGTAAATCCGAAAACGACCGTCAACTAGGATCTCCGCGGCGAGCCGATCGCAGTCCCAGAAGAACGTGGTTTCCTGCCACGCCTCGTCATGCCCCCGCCACCGCTTGCGGATCCGCCTCCCGAGGGCGTCGTGCTCATTCTGCAGGACGCTCTGCACATTGCCATCGCTGTCTCGGGTCACGACCTCGAGCAACCGACCGATCTCGTCGCGGACATACTCGGTACGGCCCCACGGTCCGTGCCGCAGGCACACGTGGTCGCGGTCGTCGTACTCGAATCGGTCGCCGTTCGCTCGCCAGATCTTGTTGCCGGGTGCCTTTGCGATCGGCGTCCGCCCGTTCGCTCCGGGGGCACTCGTCGCTGTCCCGTCGCGCCCTTCGCTGAGACCAGGCATGTGCACGACGTTGCCGCCGCGATCGTGCTCATATGGTTCGACGCGTCCGTCAGGGTGATGCACCGCGGTCAATCGATGCGCCGCATCGTGCAAATAGTACGTCTTCCCGACGCGCTCTTCCTCGCGACAACGAAGATCACCATCGCCCGAATACGTGAATCGCCGTCGCCACACGCCGCGTCGGTTCTCGTTCGCGCGAGCGAGGCAACGCCCTTCGCCATCGTATTGCGAAGTCTCGACCAGCCCACCCGCAAACCGTCGCTCGATGATCCCCGATAAGATCCGTCGAACTTGGTGCGCACGACCCGTCGGATCGGTGATCTCGAGGGTGTGCTCGTCGATCGATCGGTAGCCGATGACGAAGATGGGCCCGCTGCCATCGTCGGCGGGCTTGCGCGGTCGGATCGTGGTTCGGCCGTTCCTCGGCCACGCCGTGTCCAGCCAAATGCCCGCCCCATCGCGGATCTCGGCGCGGCAGCGCCCAAAGAGATCGTATTCACGATGGATCGTATTCGTACCTCGGGGGGTCGTTCGGGTGGCCTCGACGATGCGCCCGCGCGGGTCTCGTCGGAACGTCTCTTCGGCGTCCTTGCAGACGCGCCGGAGCAATGTGCCGAGCGGTCCTCGCTCGTACTGGACGAGCACCTCGTCCTTCGCGTTCCGCTTTTCGATGAGCGCTCCGGTGAGGTTTCGGACGTAGCGCTCGCGGATTTGCCCGTGCCGGCGAACCGCAGCCAATCGATCGCAGAGATCCCACTCGTACTCGCTCTCGATCGCGTTGGGATCTCGAACTTTGACCCGCTTGTCGCGCTTGCCCGTCTCGGACTGGGTGATATGGCCAAGCGGATCTTGGGTGGACGTCCGGTGGTTCCACGACGCGTACGTGTGCAACCATTCGCCGCCATCGAAGCTGCGAACCTTCTGGAGATTGCCGACGGCATCGTAGATGAACGTCTTGCGGGCAACGTGTCCGTTCCCGTAGCGCTTCTCTTTGCGCACGAGCAAGCCCGCGGCATCTCGGACCTCGCGCTCGATGCCGGCGAACTCGCTCGTGATCAATGCCCCCGCAATGGCGGGCGACAGCACAGCCTGGATCGCAGCCATGGTGGGCACATCGAATTCGAGCGGGTGAGACCGACCATGTTCTTGCTCGAACACCGTGCCGGGGACGTCATGCAGCAGCGGGTCGAGCTCGGGGTCGTTGGGATCCTCGTGCTGCGGGTGCAGATAGCCGAGCGGGTCGCGAAGGCCAACTTCCACGCCTAGGCCATCGCGAACGACGCTCCAGACATCGCCCACCCCATCCACCTGAGCGAGCACACGTCCCGATTCGTCGGTCAAAAACGCCCGCTTGCCCCCCAGTGGATCTTCGATCTCGCACAGCTGCCCGGTCGGCAAGTAGCGGAACCACCAAATGCCCCCATTGGCTTCGCGGATGACTTTGGTCTCGTAGGGAAGATACTCGAGTGCAATGGCATCGACGTCATCTTCCCCCGCCGCTCGAATGCAGCGACCGCGATCATCGTAGGCGTAGACGAACGAATAGCCGCGTTGATCCGAGCGCCGCAGGACGCGTCCGGCTTCATCGTACGTCCACGTCCATTGATGCCGATAGGCGTTCTGACCGGCGCGCAAATGTCGACGTTCATCGTAGGCGTAGCGAATCGGGGTGTACTCACCCGAGGATGTGCGGGCATGGATCGAAACGAGAAGGCCGTTGTGCCATTCGCAATAGAGACTCCATCCTTGCGAATCGCGGATACTCTGTAGCTCGTGACCATCGGTACCGCGGTACGCGAGCTGGATCTCCCCGCCGTCGGGATGGAGCAGGCGAACCAAACGAGCATGACGCCGTCGGGTATCGCTCCGTGCGAACTCCCGCACGGGATCGCCCGAACGAGCCACGTGATAGACGAGTGCGGTTTTCCGCGCGATCTGCCACCCCTCGCGGATCGCCCGATCGCCATCGGCACGAAGATGAGGGAACAGCACCGAAGTCCGCGGTCCATCGATGCGGATCCCATCGAAACCGATCCGTAACGACCAATCCAACTCATGGCGATGGCCCATACCCAGACCACGCTGCACCGAACCCCGGGGGCTCTGGCTGCGGTAGTGGCGTTTCCAGATGAATGGCCGCGAGCCATCGATCGTGAAGTCGTGGGCGATGTCGTGCACTTCGCCGGTCACGACATCGACCGGATCGCCGACAAAACGGGGACCCAACGGAGAACAGCGAACCATGGATCCAGTTCGGCTTCGCGGTGGCCCCACCGTAACGTGGTGCAGGGAATTTGCAAACCGGCCCTTTGGGTTCAGGTCGAGCTCGAGCGCTGAAGCTTTCGCTGACGGATCACTTCGGTAACGCTGCCCGTGGGGTATGACGTTCAGTGCTCATGACTGCGCTCCCGCCCTTGTCCATCCTCGACCTCGCCCCCATCTCGGCGGGCGCCAGTGTAGGCGATACTCTGCGTCAGAGCCTCGCGCTCGCGCGGCTCGCCGACCGACTCGGGTATCTCCGTTACTGGGTCGCCGAACACCACGGCATGCCAGGGATCGCGAGCGCGGCGACGGCCGTGGTCATTGGCTATCTAGCTGGCGGCACCTCGCACATCCGCGTGGGGGCGGGGGGCATCATGCTGCCCAACCATGCGCCGATGGTCATCGCCGAGCAGTTCGGAACGCTTGCGGCTCTTTACCCGGGGCGCATCGATCTCGGGCTCGGCCGTGCTCCCGGAAGCGATGCCCGCACGTCGCGGGCGCTTCGACGCGCGCCCTCGCGGGCGGATGAGTTTCCCGAGGACGTGCGCGAACTCCAGGCACTGCTCGGTCCTCCACAACCCGACCAAAGGATTTTCGCTGTGCCGGGCGTGGGCAGCGAGGTCCCCCTATGGATCCTGGGCTCGAGTCTATTCGGTGCCCAGCTTGCGGCTGAGTTCGGCCTGCCGTTCGCGTTTGCATCGCACTTCGCTCCCGAGGCGATGAATGATGCGCTCGCGATCTATCGATCTCGGTTCCGCCCCTCGGCCGAGCTCGACAAACCGTACGTGATGCTCGGCGTGAACCTGCTCGTCGCGGCCGACGATGCGACGGCACGGCGTTCATTCACGACGGTGCAGCAGGCCTTCGCCAATCTCGTTCGCGGCCGGCCTGGCACGTTTGCCCCCCCCATCGACGATATCGAAAACTACTGGACGCCCCCTGAAAAGCAGGTCGCGTCGCAGATGCTGCGCCACGCGATCGTGGGGTCCCCAGCGACCGTCCGAGCCGGCCTCGAACGTTTCGCCGCAGCGACGGATGCCGACGAATTCATGGTCGTCACGACCACGTACGATCCGCGTGAGCGGCTCGCGTCCTACGAGATCCTCGCCGACCTCGCGGGCCTGCCTCAGCGTGAGACGTAGAGCACCATACGTCGAGCGTTTCGCAACGACGCCAGAGACGATGGCGACGGTATTCCGATAGCTCAAAACGTCCACCGAGCAGGTCGAGTGGCTCCCGAGTCCCGCGCAGGCAAGCCCTTCGAAGCGCCCTGTTCGGTGCCTGGATGCTTCTGAACAACGTTCGGATGCAGGTCGTGAAACCTGGGACACGCGACGGTGCCGAATGTTAGGAAACCGTGGGGCATGCCGACGCGAGCTCCCCAGCGGATCATGTTCTGACGATGCCGCCGACCGACGTCAGTAAGGGCGGTGCAGAACGAGACACCGGGGGTTGGGAACCCCTCTTCGCCTACTTTCTGCGAACCCCCGCGGCCGATCCGGAGCTCGAGCGACGCGCTCGACTGAGTGTCGCGATCGCGCTGTTGCTCGGCCTCGTGCTGCTGCTGTTGGCGATCGTCCATGCCCTCGCTGGCGCGTGGATCGAAGCGGGGATGAACACCGGGTTGGCACTCCTCATCGGTTCGGGTCCATTTGCGATGCGATGGACCCACCGCCCGCGACTCGTGACACACGTCGTGTTCGCGCTCGCGTTCGTCGGCGTGATCGGATTGTCGGTGTTTGGCCGAGGCGGCGGGGTGACACCGGCGACCGTGGCCTTGGCCGAGCTTCCGCTCTATGCGGCACTGCTTTGTGGCGTCCGTGGTGGAGTCTGGTGGGCCGGAGCTTCCGTCGTCGCCAGTATCGCCATTGGACTCGCCGCGTGGGCCGGATTCATCGCTGACCACATGCCGCGAGAAGCGATGCTGCTCGATGAACACGTCTCGCTGGTCGTCATCATCTGTACGATGTTTGCCGTTGCCGCACTCTACGAAGGCAACACGCGGCGAAGCCTCGAAACCATTCGCCGACTCGATCGACTGCGTCAACAAGCCGAGCTCGACCGAATCGAAGCCCAAGCCCAGGTACGCATCGCTCGTGCCGAACGACTCGCCTCGATGGGACGAGTCGCGGCGGCAACGGCACATGAGATCAACAATCCGCTGTCCACGGTTTTGTTACACCTCGAGCACCTCGAGCAAACCTTGAGAAACGATGCGTTGACCACGGGTCAACGCGAGCAACTCGTCAGCGCGATTGCTGCAGCGCACCGGATCCGTGTGTTGATTCGCGATATGCAAGGTCTCGTACGTGACGACAGCACGTACCCGATCCCGACCGCTCCCACCGTCGACGGCTCGACCGTCACCTCGTCGCGACGGTTACGGATCATGATCATCGACGACGAAACTGAAGTCGCTCGCGCGCTTCGCCTTCTGATGAGACGTCACGACGTGTGCATCGTTTCGAGCGGGGAGGACGCCCTCGTCATGCTCGACCGCGACCCAGCGTTCGACGTGGTGCTGTGCGACGTCATGATGCCTGAGCTGTCGGGTCCCGACCTCTATGACGCGGTTCGTTTGCGTCACCCTAGTTTGACCGAGCGCATCGTGTTCATGTCCGGCGGAACGTTCACCGAACGAACCAGCCGGTTCCGCGACGAGAGCAGCAATCCATTCCTCGACAAGCCCATCATTCGTGCGGAGCTGGAATCGGTGCTTGCCCAGATGGCAGCAATCGAACACTGATCGATTTTTCCACGAGTTGGCAGCGCTCCTGGCCACTCATCCCGTATGAGAACTTACGGTGCCCCTGCACTTGTCTTGTTTGCAACCCTGGGCGGATGCCGGCTCGAAGATCGGATCGACGAAGGGTTCGATGACTTTCTCGACACGCCATCGTTCGACGGCAACCTCGAGCTCGAGGTCACCATCGCTGAAGGGCTCGATCGTTCGAAGGTCCGAGCGGGTCTGTTCCATAGCGACGCGGAGATCGAAATCCTGCATGGCGATGGCACGAGTGAGATGACCACCGGCAACCTCGACGTCCGCGTCTCCGTCGAAGGCAAAGTTGCCCTTGGCACGCTCGCAACCGGCCTCAGTCCCGCAGCGGACGATACGCTGCTCGTGAATCCTCTCGAACTCTACGCCATCGAATCCGGTCCGTTCTCCATCATGCTGCCGCCCAACCCGGCGTCGTACGAGACGACGTCCTACCGCCTCGTCATCTGGTACGACGGCGATGACGATGGCTCGCTGCGCATTGGCCCCAACGCAACGTCGGAGTATGCCCGAGCGCCGTCCCGCCCGTTCGATCACGACGATGACGAGGAGTTCCTGCTGACCATGTATCTCCACAACTTGTCCTCCGCGACGGACGAGGATGGGTTGCCCTGGGAAGGGGAAGCGATCGCCCTGCGCCGCGACGAGTACATCTCGCACTATCTAGGCCAAGGCCAGCGAACGAACTGGTCCGCATCGATCAACGACGCGACGCAGTAACGAGAGACGACGGCTACGACCCCGCGGGAGCGTGGGGTTGCTCCACGAGGTGGTTCCGTCGTGCGAGTCGTGATGGACGACCTGACGGCCGCCTTCCAGCTCGCCGGTCATTACCGAGAAACGGTTCGGGACGTCGGTGTGTCACCGTTCGGACGATACGAAATATCTGCGCGACGGCCTTGCGCCCGGCTTTCAGGTCGATGCGGCGTTTCTTCGATTGCCGCTCTCACTCCGCGGACGAATCCTCGAGCACGATGAACCATCCATTTCACATCGTAGCCGCCATCGCCCTACTCGCGGCCGGTTGTCGGGGCAATCGAGACACAGCCCATCCGGGCGAAGAAGAGCGCGAATTCCAGAATGCGAGCGAAGCGCTCGAGCGATCCGCAGAACAGTCGGGCGAGGAAGCCGAGGATGAACTCGAAGAAGCAGGCGACGCAATGCGCGAAGCCGGCGACGAGATCAACGACGAGTCCGAAGACGAAGCGGCCGGTGAGGCGGCGGAAAAGGCCGGAAAGGCGGCCGAGGAAGCTACCGACGAAGAGGACTAAAGTCTCGGATCTCCAGGCTCGGCTACGCCGTTACACCGCGGATCATGCGACGATGCGAAAACCGCTCGCTGATGCGTCGGAAAAATGGAGGGCATCATGGTCGTCGTCGTGTTTCGCGCGAGATTGAGATCGGTCGTGGACGAAGCAAAGTTGGAGATCCTCGGGAACCGAATGGCCGAGCTGGCCGCGTCCATGCCCGGATTCATTTCTTATAAGGACTTCGCAGCTCCGGACGGCGAAAACGTCACGGTCGTCGAATTCGACACGCTCGAAAACTCCGCGGCATGGCGTGACCATCCCGAGCACCGCGAAGCTCAGCAATACGGCCGTGAGCATGCCTTTCTGGACTACCGGATCCAGGTCTGTACGCTCGTTCGGGAAGCCAGGTTTTCCGAGGGTGACGGAAAGCACTAGCCCTTCGGGCAAGATTTGCAACCCTGCTGGCTCGGTCCGTCCGCATCACCTGAATCCTTCTTCGTTCCCCGGCGAAGGCCCTTGGCGGCCTTCAGCAGGCCCTTGAGCGTCTCGAGCAGGTTCGGGCACGGAAAGCCGCCGATCATGACATTGGACGAACCTTGCATGATCACACCGAGGCCCAAGATCGGAGGCACGGCTGGATCTTTGCCGACGAGCAGCGACATCGCGAGCGCAGCCGCATCGGCCGCGGTTTGGGCTGCGGTCATCGTGGCGGCCAACGAATGACCTGCAGCGGCTGCAGCAGCAGCCTCCGCCTCGGCGGCACTGTCTGCAGCTGCGGCTTCGGCCAGCGCTTGATCGGCATCCATTGCGCTCGTCACCGCTCCGAGCACGCCGGCTGCCATCCCCGCGGCCACCATGATCTTGCCAAAGGCATTCATGCCACCGCCCACCGGATTGCAGTGCCGCGTCATGTCTCCCATTCGCGCGGCCCGAGCCCCCCCGATGAAGACGTTGCTCGACCCCAGAATGATTTCGATGGGAGGCGCGAGCGATCCACACGTCACCCCGATTCCGACATCACCAGCGCGAGCGGCCGGCATGTTGTTGATGAGCACGCTGACCGCTCCCGCGCCCATGATGACCCCGATGCTGGGGAGGGGCACGGGTGGCGCAGGTGGAATGAGACTTGGAGGGTGGGCATGCGGGTGCGGAGGTCCGAGATGTGGAGCAAGCAACGTCGCGGCAGGCAAGGCGGGGAATGCCGAAGCAATCCCGGCCGTCGCCATGGCGAACCCCGTATCCAGCAGGGTTGCAGGCGCGCTCATGAGTCCGAGCACGCCACCGAGTGCCTGCTTGGCGATCCCCGCAGCCCCCTGATGCTTGGGCGGCAAAGACATGAACGGTGCCGCCGTCTCGTTGATCACGTTGGCCATCGCGTCGATGGAGGCGTTCTTGCCATCGAGAGGGATGAGTACGGGCGGCGGCGGTGCGGGTTCACCTTGTGAGCGCATCCCTTGTTGGGACGTGAGTTGGGACGTGACGTTTTGAGCGGTGCTGCCTTGCGAGCCGGGACCCGTCGGCGAGCCAGGACGGTTCGGGGCGCTCATGCGGATCCTTCTCTAGAACGCGTCCTCACGCACGAATACCGTAACGTGACGCATGGGGATTGAAAAGTGTCCCCGCCATCGCGCGAACGCGACCGTCCCGAACGGCGACCCGTGCGACCGGACTCTCCCCGAACGTTGTATGCGAAGGACGGGTTCTCAAGGAGGCTCGAACTGATAGGGTGGGCCCATGCTGAACCGTCGAACGAAATGGACCATCTTTCTCCTCGGTAGTGCATCCCTGTTGGCCGCCGCCTCGCTCCGCACTTGCGAGTTCGCAAAGGTTGCGAGCGCCGATCATGCGGTCAACCGAGTTTGGATTGAACGCGTGCCGGCGGACGAACGTGACATGATCGCTCACTTCGTCATGCTCCGACACCCACGAGGTCGCGTCGGTGCCTTTGGCCGATCCTCCCAATGGCGGCACCTGATCGAGGGGTTCAAGTGGGCCCTCGAAGGCGAACGGCTCATCCTGGTATTGCCCCAGCAACAGGCGAAAGGTGAGTTGCGGGTACGAACCTGGGCTTGCGCAGGTGAGGCCCCCAAACCCTTCGAGCTCTGCCTCGAGCTCCGCTCCAAGGATCGAGCCGTGACCTATTACAGCCGCAAGGACTGGATCATCGAGCCCCGCGATGTCGAAGGGTCTTTGGCCGAGCTCGCAGCGACCCAACCTGCCTTGGCGGCTTCGCTCGATGTCGACGTGCTCGCCCCATCCTCGCTCTGGATGACCACGCCACTCGACATGGACGCCGAATGGGCTGAGATCGATCCGCTGAAGTTCGGCGCGGTTCTGGCGGAGTAACTTCGACGCTTCAGGCGTCTTGCGATCGACTCGAGCGATCGGCGGCGAGATCCATGATCGATCCGCCCTCGCCGATCGCCTCGTGGATCCGGGCGGCCAAGGCCGCCCCAATCCCTTTGACCTCCGCCAACGCTTCGCGACTCGCTCGCCTCATCGCCGCGATCGAGCCAAAGTGCTGAACGAGCGCGCGTTTGAGCGCTGGACCCACACCTTCGATGTCATCGAGCACGCTCTCGAGCGACCGCTTGCCGCGACGTTTGCGGTGATGCCGGATCGCAAAGCGGTGAGCTTCATCGCGAACCCGCTCCATCAGATGGCGCTCGGAACTTCCTTGGCGTAGGACGATGGGATCCTTGATTCCTGGAACGAATACACGTTCGGGTCGAATGGTGAAGGCGTCTGGATCGGTGCTCACCGGAACCTCGTCCGCCAAGGTCCACTCCTCGAACCGTTGCCCCGGTTCGAGGAGTGGACCGTCTGTGGCTCGTTCTTGCTTGAGCCGCTCCAACCCGTCGCGATTGATGCCGATCGTATGTTTGCGCTCCTTGGCAAGCGCAACGATATCGATCCCCTCGACCCCGACGGGCACGCCCAGGTCTTGGACGGCCGCAATCACCCGCCCGAGCTGTCCCTTGCCGCCATCGATGACGATCAGGTCGGGGAGTGCCCAGGTGTCATCGTCGGAATCCCCTCGTTCCATTCCTTGAATCGCACGCCGAAACCGACGGCCGAGCACTTCGTACATGCTGGCGAAGTCGTCGTTTTGAAACGCCCCTTGGGTCTTTTCGAAGCCATCGCCGCGTATGCCTCGGATCTTGAACGAACGATAGCGCGCCTTGGTGGCAACCCCGTCCACGAACACCACCATCGATGCGACGGTGTCGCTGCCCTGGATATGGCTCACGTCGTAACATTCGATCACTCGGGGGAGCTTGCTCAGGCCGAGTCGCTCTTGCAACCGAAGCAGCGCCTGCTCTCCGTCTTCGCGCTGGTTTCGACGGGTCACGAAGTTCGATGCGGCATTGCGATTCGCGAGCAAGACCAGCGGCTTGCGATCTCCTCGCTCGGGGACCGCCATCGCGACTTTGCGGCCGGCCTGTTCACGCAGCCATGCGAGCAAAGGATCGTGATCGTCCGCCTCGAGCTCGAACGGCAACAAGATCTCGTCGGGAAAGAAGTGAGCCTGCTCGTAATACGCCGAGACGAAGTTCGCCAACACCTCGGCGTCGGGTAGTTCCATGCCTTTGATCGAGTGCCCGTGCGAACCGAGCAGACCACCACGACGGATGTTCATGACGACGAACTCGACCTGCCCGCCTTCGCGGTACATGCCAATCGCATCTTGATCGAGACCCGCCGTGCCCACGATGCGCTGCCCCTGCAACGTGTTGTCGAGGGCTTCCAGTTGGTCTCGAATTCGAGCCGCGCGCTCGAACTCCAACACCTCAGCGCTCGCACGCATGCGGCCCTCCAAACCCGCGACGAGCTCTTTGTGCCGCCCCGCTAGAAACAATGCGACGTCCTTCACTTGCTCCGCGTACTGCTCGGGATCGACTCCGTAGACACAAGGTGCCGGGCAGCGATCGATCTGGAACTGCAGGCACGGACGGACCCGGTGACCGAGCGTGTAATCGGTACACGTCCTCAACTTGAAGTGCCGATTGACGACCCGCAGCGCCGAGCGGGCAGAACGGGCCGAGTGATACGGGCCGAAGTAGTGCGCACCGTCATGGCGGATCTTGCGGACGAGCTCGAGCTTGGGCCACTTCGCGGTCGGGTCGAGTCGCAGCACGAGGTAATTCGAGTCGTCGCGCAGCTTCACGTTGAAGCGCGGCCGGTGCTCCTTGATGAGATTGTTCTCGAGCAGCAGTGCCTCTTTGTTGTTCTCGAGGACGATCGTCTCGATGTCGCCGATGAGGTTTGCCAAGAGTGGCACGAAGGCCCGGGTGTCTTGACCGCTGAAATACTGGCGAACACGGCTGCGCAAACTCTTGGCTTTGCCGACGTACACGACTTCGCCTTGACGGTCGCGCATGATGTAGACGCCGTGCTCCGTAGGAAGTCGTCGCAGCGCTTCGTCGAGCTCTTCGGGCCCCGTGATGCGGGCCGTCCAATCCGGCGGAACGGATGACTTGCCCGCGGTCCGACGCGCCGTCGCGGCGTCGGTCGGGGTGGCGGACTTTCGCCGCGGGCGCTTGGGAGTTCTCGATCGCGCCAAGTGAACTTCGCTCCTCTAGAAGAAGCTGCGGATATCGCCGACGGTCGCGCAAGCGAGGAGCAGCAGCAGCGCCATCATTCCATAGCCGTGGATCAATTCTTCGATGTACGAGTCGGCGCGCCGACGCGCGAGCGCCTCATAGCCGAGAAACGCGAGACGCCCCCCATCGAGGGCCGGGAGCGGCACGAGATTGATCATCCCGAGTAGGGTGCTGATGAGGGCGGTCATCGCCACGAAATCTGCGAGGCCTCCGCTCGCGGACTCGGCCATGGTCGTGACGATGCGCACGGGGCCTTGCACGGTCGTGGTCAATCGACCGGTGATGAGCTGACCCCATCCGTACAACTGCTCGGCCGAATCCGAGAACGGCTTGACGAAGGCAGCCTCCAGTGCGGTCACGAAGGGAACCCGCTCACGCGATCGCCGAAGCCGATGCTTGATGCCGAGCGCAAGTCCCTCCTGCGGAACCTCGACGACCGCGTTCACGAGCTCGCCGCCGCGCCGTACGACGACACCCATCGGTTCGCCGCGATAGGGTTCCGACGCGCTGGAAATCGTCGTCGTCGCGTTGGCAGAGGCCGGCTCCAGCACCATCTCCCCGAGTTGGACGAGCTCGTCCCCGAGCTCGAGCCCCGCTCGCTGGGCCGGTGAATCGTCGACGAAGGCCGCGATCTCGATCGCTCGCGGCGGACCGTCCACTCCAAAGCCCGCAAAGAGCGCGACGTAGAGAAGGATCGCCACCAGGTAATTCATGAGCGGCCCACCCACGATCACGAGGGCTCGTTGGTAAAGCGGCTTGTCCCGAAAGTTGAACGACCCGAGCTCGGCAGGCGCGTTGTCCTCGTCGGCCGCCTCCATGCCGCGGATCATCACGTACGCCCCAAACGGGATCGCACTCACCACGAACTCCGTACCTCGCCAGGTACCGAGCTTGGCGATGGGCGGCCCGATCCCGAATACGCTGAATCGATCGACCTTCATGCCACAGGCCACCGCAGCGGCGTAGTGACCGAGCTCGTGCAAGGCGATCACGAGCCCGAGGGCTACGATGGCGACGAGGATGTCGACTGCGGACACGCTCCGGACTATAGCAGCGACCTCCCCCTCGGCCCGCGAGCCGCGCACTCACCGAACCCCGGGCACGTGGCCAAGCGCCGGCTCACGGCCGATCGAAGCGCCCAAGCCCGACACGCGAAAGCCCACCACGAAGCAAGAGTTGGGCCTTTCGGAGAGCGCCGCCCCCGGTCGGTGTGCGAATGGCGAGCTGATGCCGCTCCGTGTTGAGCCGACGCTGCACCGCGTTTTGGGCCGCTACCAAGCCGCCACGCAAGCGCCCCAAGATCTGGAGACCGAGTTGACGATCCATGGCGAGCAGCTCTCCATGGACGAGCGCCGCGCGTTTTCCGCCCAGAACTTCAGAAACCGCCCAACCGGCAAGCTCGGGGTCGATCGGTCGATCGACGACGAGCCACACATCACCGCGCGCGATCTGGCTGGCGTACCGCAGGGCTGACCCCTGGCTGACGTCCTTCACGGTTCGGAGCCCCTTGAGTTGCTCACGCAACACACTGAGAACGCTGAGAGTGTTGTCACCCGATCGTTGATCGAGGGCAAGCAACTCGAGACCCACGGGAGAATCATCGTTGGAGGGGCCCGTCAGCCCCGAAGGGGCATGAGACCCCCTTGCCTCCGAAGACGCGTGAGACGTCGCGAGCTCCGAACGGACGTGAGGCGTCACGAATGAGGTCAGCCTCACCGCCGCGCGGAGCGTCGCCGCGACCTCGGCTTCCTTGTCGTGCAGCGGTACGATCACCGAAACCTCTGCCATGTACCGTTCTGATTGAATAGTGGGCGTCAACGAGCGGGTCAAGGTCGGGTTTGCGGCGATCGCGGGGTGCAACACCTCCACCTCGCGGTCGAGAAACTGGACGCACTTTCTCGTACTCTCAACCTTCGCGCAACGAACGCTTCGCGCGTCGTTGCGCGACGAGGAGCAAGACTCATGGCCGGTGGCGTCAACAAAGTCATCTTGATCGGCAATCTGGGGCGCGACCCAGAACTCCGCTATACGCAAGGCGGCAGCGCAGTCTGCCAGCTCAACATCGCAACCACCCGAACCTATACGAATCGCAATACGAACGAGCGGGTCGATGAGACCGAATGGCACCGGGTCGTTGTGTGGGGCAAACAAGCCGAGCACTGCAACAACTACTTGACCAAGGGCCGACAGGTTTACATCGAAGGACGGTTGCAAACGCGCAACTGGGACGACCGCGATGGCAACAAGCGCTACACGACCGAGATCATCGCGGACGCCGTCCAGTTTCTCGGTGGCCGCTCCGAAGGTGGAGGCGGTGGCGGTTCGGGTGGCGGAAGCGGCTCAAGCGGTGGCGGTTCGGGGGGTGGCGGAAGCGGCCCGAGCGGTGGCGGAGCAGGTGGACCTCGTGGCGGTGGCAGTTCGGGTGGACGTCAGCCACCGCCGGGCGGCGGATCCGAGAGTGAAGGGCCCGACTCCGGATGGAACGACAACTACATTCCGTCCGATCCCGGCGACGACGATATTCCGTTCTGAGTTGCGGCTTTAGCGAAGCTTGAAGCCAACGCCCAAGCGAAACATCGAGCCCACGAGGGTCGTCCGAGCTCCGAGGACGGCCCCCTCGGTTCGTCGTAGGCCAATACTCGTCCCCACGATTTGTGCAACGAAGCCGACGCCCACGTGCAGATCGAGGGTACGGCCCAGCGCGATTGCATAGTCCGCGCCGCCAGTCGCTGCGACCCACGGCATGTCGCGATCCCCGGGGACCGCGACGTTGTGCCAACGCAAATGGAGTTGGCCCGCTTGGAATCCGCCGCACAGTCGAACGCGATGGATCTCTTTGTGGCCCGCAACGCAGAGCTGCAACTGCGGGGCTTCGAGGAGTGGACCCACCGCCTCGCCCCCGCTTCCGAGCGCAAACGGTCGGCTTCCCACCACGACGGCACCGAACCGCAAATGAATGAGCGGCCGACCGACGACGATCGCCACGTCGATCCCGAACATCGGCTTCGGAAGCTTCTTGGCCACGACCGCCGCGTCGAACTCGAAGCGCATGTAGTGGCCGAACTGATCACGGTCGTCCGACCAAGGACTTATCGACGATCGAATCGTCGAGTCTCGTGGCACCCACGAGGCGGTCATCATCGCGACCAGAGCCACAACTTGGGAAACCACAGGTCTTTACCGTAAAGGCGATACGAGGCGCCATTCAAGCCCAAAGATGGTGTCGAACCGAAGGCGTGAGGCTCGCTCCTCACGCCCTCGCGCAAGGCGCAACTAGGGCCGAACGGCTCCCGCATAATCGGTTGTTCCATCGACCGTCACGCGGGGTCGGCCGAAGAGGTCGGTCAAAGGATCACCATTCGCCCACCTCGCAACCTCGCGAAAGCGAGCTTCCCCGGCTGCGGTCAAAGAGAAGTCCCCGAGCAATGGACTCTCGAACCAATCGAACTCATACGCATCCACGACGACGACGCCTTCACCATCGAAGTCGCGATCGACGAGGGTGTTGCGGATCACCGCACTCGAGCAATCGATCGACGGCGCATCTTCACCCACGACCACGCTGTTCCGAATCCTCAACGTGACAGCGCCGTTGCAAGCGATCGTCGCTCGACCGGGGGTTCCGAGGTTTCCGACGAGCGTCGAATACACGAGGTCGGCCGTCGCACCGGCCTCGAGCCGCAATGCCGCGACGACGTCGGATGCCGCAGCGTTGCCCGAATCGTCGTCTGGAGATCCACCGGTCTCCGAAGACTCCGTGGGGGGAACGGCTCGGCCGGTGCGCGAGATGATCGCATTGCGGATCGAAAGACCCGCCGTGCCCGCGACGGCAATGCCTCCCCCTTCGTAGTTGAACAAAATCCCACGCGCGAACACCAGGCTGCCATCGACGACGTCCAATGCAGGCACGGCACCGTCGCCGCTCACGTCGATGCCATCGAGCACGAGACGAACACCGTCGACGGTGGCGATCGACCCGGCGCTACGTCGAACCTCCAACCTGGGACGTGCATTCAGCCGCTCACCCACGACCACGACGGAAAACCGTTGGGCCAGGATCGTTTCCGCATAGACACCTTCTCGCACGCGCAGCGCAGCAACGTCGGTCCCGTCGTCGGTCCCGTCGAATTGGGCCAACGCGGCGCCCAACGTCGCGAACGGAGCTTCGCGCGAGCCATCGGCGGGAAGACCTACGGCAGCTTGGTCGACCCAACGGATCCGTTGATCCGGTACACATGCACCGCTCCCGAGATCGCAGACGCCGCTCGAGCACTCCGCATGATCCATACAGATGCGACAATCGGGGTCATCACGCCCCTCCGGGGCTGTTGGGTCATCACTCGGCTGGCATACGGGGCGTTCGACCGAACACCCTTCGCCAGTCGCCGGTGAACACACTGCACACGAGCTCCCGGCGCAAAACGGCTTTTGGGGATCGATGGCCCGACACGCATCATTCGGTGAGGTCGCCGCTGAGCAAGACAAGCAGCGGTTCTCTTCACAAACCGGGCGCTCGGGATCCGAGCATGTCGACGGATCGGTGCATCGATCGTTCGGCTCGATCTCGGAACCTTCGTCCACGGCGGGCTGGGTGCTTCCGTCTCCAGCTCCGGACATCGCATCGGTGCCACCGATGGTCGACGATCCTTCGTCGGCGATCGCAGAGCACTCCGAACTCCCGCAGGGGCGATGACACTGTTCGCGGAGCTCGGGAGCGAACCCATCGAAGGCAACACGAGCGACGCAACCATCGAAAAGGGTATTGGGATCGTAGAGCTCGCAGCCTCGACCGTAGTCGATGCATGCACGCGCTTCACCGACGTGCATCTCGGCACAAAAACGGTCTCCGCCTGCGTGGACGCAATGACCTTCGTTGGGACTGAACTGGACGCAGCCCGTCAGTCCGATCGCCAACGCGGCTGCTCGGGACCGTGACGACGTCGATGTGCCCACCCCCACAGGCCGAATCTACCCTACCTCGAACGACGGAACAGCTCCGGGTCAGAACCGAAACGACAGTCCTCGGGTTGCGACGCCCAATGCCACGGCGGCCGCACGGCGGCGGCCAAACGCGGTCGCGAGCAAGATCCCTCCCGTCAGCACCGCCGCGCCGCCCACCACGAAGCCGCCGATCGCCACCGGTTGTAACGACGTCGTCGCCTGCCGTGGCTCGCCCGTGGCGGTGAGTTGTGAGCCGTCGACGAAATACAAAGGGACGCTGGCCAATCCGACGGAACCGCCGGCGATGATGAGACCCAGCCCGGCCGGACCTAGCGCGGACGTCGAGCCCTTCGCGTCGAGTACCTGCGTTTGCGCAGTGACGGTTGGTACCTCGTGCTCCAGCGCTGCGGCTTCCGATCCACCCCACGACGCGACGACGGTTTCGAACGCTTCGTCGAGTGCCCGCATCAGTTCCGTCTCGCCGCATGGCGAGCAGATCGTTTCGCCTTGCGGTGAGATGACCTCACCCCTCCGTTCACGCCACGAGAATCGGAAGCCCTGCTCTACGGCTTCGACTCGGACCTCGAGGATCGGATCTTCCACCGCCCGTCGCGGACCAATTCCATGGCTTCGTAGACGCGCGCCCAACCGATCGGAAACGTCGGTCCGCAATCGGTTGGCTCGCGTCGGAACCATACCGGCCGTATCGATGACCACCGCGGCTCGAGGACTCGGCGCATGGCCAAGGGTCGTCGCCAAGAGAATGAGCCGAGGCCACACGCGCCAAACCTAACGCAATTGCGAGGAAACCCTCGGCTCAAACGTGCACACGCAGGGCCCCTTCCAACACATCGAGCTCGACCGGTACGACCTCGAGCGCTTCGCCGTCGACCATGACATCGATCCGGTCGTCGACCTCGAAGCGAACATTGCGGACTTTTCGGCTCGTGACCGCGGGGTTGAGCACGTGGGTGCCCTTGAAAATCTTGGGAAACGTCCGCAGCAGCTGAAACCGAGACAACGGCGCCACACGAATGTAATCGATGAGCCCGTCCGCCGTGTCGGCTTCGGGTGCCATCATCATTTTTCCCCCGGTGAAGCGACTGTTGTTGAACGAGGCGAACACCATGGGCTCGCGATCCCACGGCCCCGCCTCCACCGACAAAGGAAAGGGACGAGTCTTGAGCCCGGCCACTTCGCGAACGACAGCAAAGACGTAGCCGGTTTCTCCCCAGCGGCTGAATTGCCGTGCACGCCGACCGTTGACGTCCGCGACGAATCCAATACTCAGCAGATTGATGTAGTGCAACAGCCCATCACGATGGCGCAGGCGGAGGACGTCACAAGGCTGAATCCGCGCTTCGGCGATCGATGGCAACGAATGCTCGGCGCCACGCGTGGTGAAATCGCGGAGAAACGAGTTCCCGGTGCCGAGGGGTAGAAACCCTAGGGTTGGAGGATCGTTCGAGTTCGTCCCCGCAGCGGGGAAGAGGCCATTGACGATTTCGTAGCTGGTGCCATCCCCACCGACGGCGATGAAGTGCCGCCGCCCGTCGGCGTAGGCCGATCGGGCGAGGTCGACCGCGTGCCCCGGGCGCGTGGTGCAAACCGCTTCGACGTCGAGGCCCCCGGCCCGCAGACGATCGATCGCCGATGGGTACCGAGCGCCACAACGACCACCGCCCGCCGCAGGATTGACGATCGCAAGATAGGAGGGGCGCGCCATGGTGCTACTCGCCGAGCGGCCGGATCGCTTCATCTCGCGAGCGTCGCTTCAGCTCGGTCGCAAGGACGGCTCGCTTGATCTTGAGCGAGGCCGTGGCGGGAAACTCTTCCATGCATACGACGTAGCCAAAGAGGCGCTTCCAATCCGGCAGTCGACGGTTGCGACGGCGGACCTCTTCGACGAGCTCGGACGTCGCCTGGTCATGCTCGGGACGCAGCACGATGACGAGCTGCTCGCCGGTCATCTTCCCGGTTGGCCAGATGTAGTTGGCCGCAAACACGCAGTACTCCTCGCAATCGGGCAAGTCTTCGAACGACGCCTCGATGTCTTCGGGGTAGATGTTTTTGCCGCCCTCGGTGACGATCATGTTTTTGAGACGCCCCGATAGCTTGAGATGACCCGATGCGTCGAGGCATCCCAAGTCGCCGGTACGCAACCATCCGTCGATGATCGTCTCGGCGGTCAGCTCGGGTTGGTCGAGGTACCCCTTCATCACCGTAGGGCCGCGTGCCCAGACTTCGCCGATCCCATCGGGGCCAGGATCGCGAATTTCCACATCCACGCCAGGAACCGGCTTACCGACCGTATCCGCTCGAAACGGGCTGTTGTCGTTGACGGTGATCACCGTGCTCGCCTCGGTGAGCCCGTAGCCGATCACGACCGGAACACCGAGGTCGTAGAAGAACTGCGCGACATCTCGATCGATGAAGCTGCCCCCCGCAAAAATGAGGCGCAACTTTCCGCCGAGCTCGTCGTGGATGGGCTTGAGTAGCCAGCGGGAAAGCTCGTGTCGCGGCTTGCGAGCGGTGACCAATTCATTGATCCCGACCAGATTGTCGAAGGTGTGGCGTTGCCACTGCGGCAGGTCATCCAAACGCTCGCGGATCCGTTCTTCCAAGCTCTTCAGGATCGTCGGCACGAGCGCGATGTGGCTAATCTCGTATTGCTTGAGCGAACTCCGAATGAACTGCGGTCGAAGGGTTCGCTGGTGAACGACACACGCTCCGAGCAAGAGCGGAACGATGAATCCGATCATGAAGTCGATCGCGTGGTTCGTCGGAAGGATCGAGAGGAATCGATCGTCTTCCTCGATCGGATAGAGCCTGCCCAAGATCTCGGCCTGTTCGAGATAGTTGCCATGGGTCATCATGCACCCCTTCGGAGTACCCGACGTCCCCGAGGAGTACACGATGCAGGCGATGTCTTCCCGCCGCGGACGTTCGTACTGGAAGGTCGATCGCGGTTCCGTTTCCCAACGCTTTGCCCGGCCGAGCTGAGCACCTTCGGGTGCCTCCGTGACGAGCACCAACGTCTTCTCGAGCGCGCTCTGGGGCTCACGTTGCAACTTCGTCCACGTCGAGAACTCGGTCACGAGGACCTTGGGCTGACAGTGCGCGAGCAGAGCCATCTGCTCCGGCGATGTGAGCTTGTAGTCCAACGGAACCACGGTCGCGCCGGTCCAGAACGCTCCGATCGCCGACACCAGCCACTTCGACTGATTCTGCATCAGGATGGCGCAGCGATCACCGGCTTGGAATCCGTGATCACGCAACCACGCACCGAACCGCTCCGACATGGTCCGAAGCTCGCGATACGTCCATCGTCCGTTCTCGCGATGGCGATCGGCTTCGATGAGGGCGGTGTTGGTCTTGTGAGTGATCATCGTATCGCGGATGGCCTCACCGACCGATTGAATGCGCTTGAGGGTCAGCATGATGCGCTTTCCGGAACCAACCTATCGCCGCCGCTCGATCGCTGCGGCCAGCTGGGCAAACGTCTTGACGTCCTGGAGCTCGTAATCGGGAATTTCGACGTCGAATTCCATTTCGAGGTCGCTCATCAGCTCGGCAGCTTGAAAACTATCGATTCCGAGGCGCTCGAAGATGTCGTCCTCGGGCCGGAGTTTCGTCGCATCGGCGTGATAGCGGTTCGCGGAAAGTTGGATCAGGCGATCGAGAGAACTGGCCATGTCGGTGCTCCTCTTCAAGGCAGATAGGGGCGTGGGTCGTCGCTCTCGACGAACTTCTTGAGCGCGGCCCGCAGCAGGGGACGGGTGGCGAGTCGGACGAAGTGCTTCTTTTCTTCGGCCAGCTCGGCCGCCGGCAGCCGTTTCATGAACGCTTTGCACGTCCGCGCGGCCTCGACGTCGAATTTCGTGCTTTGCCGCGCCGTCATCCGAGCCGCTCGGAGACCTTCACCGGGCGCGACGAGTTGACTCACGAGGCCAGCGTTGAAGGCCTTTTTTGCATTGATGCTGCGACCGGTCATCAACAGATCTCGCACCAATGCGTTGGACACATCCCGACGCAGCCGAGGAATCCCGCCGAACCCGGGGATGATGCCGAGCCGTAGCTCGGGAAACGCAAAGCGGGCGGACTTCTCCGCGATCATGAGGTCCGCGGTCAACGCGAGTTCGAACCCGCCGCCGAAGCAGATCCCGTGGATCACCGCGATCGTCGTGATCGGCAACATATCCAGTCGATCCATGACGCGATGGATCCGATCGATGAACTCGCGGATGCCGACCTCGGCCTCGGCCTCGGGACGCGACAATAGCTGCGCATAGAACTCGCGCAGATCCGCCCCGGCCGAGAAGCCCCCGCGCTGGGAGCTGTAGATGATGAGGGCAGAGGCGGCATCGACATCGACATCGTCGAGAAATCGTTCGAGCTCGCCGAGCACGGTGGTCCCGATCTCGTTGCAAGGCTCGGTCGCGAGCTCGAGCTCGTAGACGCCATCGCACAGCGACCAACGAATCATGGTTCGCTCACGGGAGCGACGTCTCGCTGTTTCTTCCTGGCGAAGTAGACCTCGTACACGCTGTCGATCTGGGTTTTGAAGTGGCGCTCGATCTGTGCACGACGAAGTTTGAGATTCGCCGTCAGCAACCCACTCTCGGGGCTGAGCGGCTCGGCCACGATGATCGACCCCTTGATCTTCTTGTAGTAGGGCTGGTCCTCGTTGAATGTCTCGATCGCGAGGTCGACCTCGGCTTGGCTAGGGTTTCCGGTCGCGATGACCGTCAAGAACGGTCTGCCATGTCCGACGATGACGCATTGCTTCGCGCTCGGGCACAGGCCGCCGAATTGCTCCTCGAGCGGTTCCGGGGCCACATTGTGGCCGGACTCCGGAACCAGAAGGTTCTTGAGACGGCCAACAATCTGCAGGTTTCCATCTTTGATGTCGACCTGATCGCCCGTACGAAACCACTCGCCATCCATCGCCGCCGCGGTGGCCTCGGCATTGCGCCAATATCCCTGAAACACGTTCGGCCCCGCGACGAGCAGTTCGCCTTCGGGATTGACCCTGGTTTTGACGTCTTCGATCGGAAACCCCACGCGTCCCGCTTCGACTCGCAGCGGCTCGTCGAGTGAAACGATTCCCGTGGTCTCGGTCAGGCCATACGCCTGGTAGATCGGGATGCCGAGCATTTGGAACCATCTTTGGGTTTCTTCAGCGAGCGGTGCGGAACCCGAGATCACGAACTCGAGGTTGGGGCCGATCTTTTCGCGGACCTTGCGGAAGAGCAGCATTTCCGCGACCGCGAGGGTGGCCCGGTCGACGAAGCGACCACGACCCGCTCGAACGGCTCGATGAGCCGACAACGCGCGTTCGTACAACCAGGGCGCAACCTTGCCCTGCTTGCCAATTTGTTCGACCGTGCCGGTGCGAATCCGTTCGAGCACCATCGGCACCGTCAAGAAGTAGTGGGGCTTGGCGGTCGCGAACTCGGCTTGCATCTTGGTCAAGTCGGTCGAGAGCATCACCGGATTGGGGCGCGACAGCTGCGTCCACAGCATCAAACGGGATGCCGCGAAACAGAGCGGAAGAAAGTGAAAGATGCGATCCGGTTCGGACTTCGGACGCACGACCCGCTGCAATCGTTCGAGCGTCCGCGGGATCATGAAATTGAGGTTTGCGGCCGAGAGCATCACCCCTTTGGGTTCGCCGCTCGTCCCCGAGGTGTAGATGATGGCAACGGTCTCGTTCGGCTGCCAATCGTGCACGTCCGCGCGTTGCGTTGGAACGTGGCCAAAGAGCTCGTCATGGGTCGCCACGACCCCTTCCCCACGCCCTGACCAAGCGGCGAGAACGACCTCCCGCAGTTCTCGCGTCGCCACGACGACGACCTTCGGCTGGGCCGACGCCAAAACGGACGAGAGTTCGGCCGGCGCTGCACGATCGAACATCGGAACGGTGATCGCTCCCTCGGCCAACGTCGCCAAGTCTGCGGCGATCCAACGCACGGAGTTGGGAGCCAGCGAGGCGACCCGATCCCCCGGTTCGACCCCGGTGGACGCCAAGAACCCCCGCGCCCGAGCGATGAGATCGAGCATTCCCCGACCGTCGGTCCCACGGGGCGTCGTGAGATGAATCTCCACGACCTTGGCCAAATTGGGCTGCTCGCGAAAGTTGTCGAAAATCGTCTTGAGGAAGCTCACCGGAGCACCCCTTTCCCAGCCCCTGTGGGGCGTGAGGCCCGACCAGCCCCTCTGGGGCGTGAGGCCCGACCAGCCCCTGTGGGGCGTGAGGCCCATATCGCGTGCCCCTCCGCGCGCATCACCGCAGAACCCGACGCGCTGCGACGCGCTGCGACGTTCTGCTGCCCACCGAGCCGCGAGGCCGTTCGAGAGACCTTCGCCATGAAGTGCGTTCGCATGAATCCCTAGCCGTATTTCTCGAGCAGCGAGTGAAGGTCGGGTGACATCTCGGGCAGGTGCGCATCCCAACGGCGAGGAACGTCGGGGCGCGGAAACTCGGGATACACCCGCTCGACTTCGTCCATGAAGTCGATCCCCATCTGTCCCATCAGCTGCAGCTGCACCGGAATCACGCGGGCAATGTCTTCACCGATCTGTTCGGCATCGCGTTCGAGCCGCAACAGCATCGCAAGGGTCTTTTCTCCGAGATTGTCCTCGTCGACCTCGAGGTAAAGATCGGGATGCCCACGGTCGTTCATCAGATTGCGAATCCGCTCGTCCATCGTGATCCCACCCGAAGGGACCAACCCCGGCATCGAGGTCACGACCGCGTGGAATCGCGAGCTGATCATGAACGAGCATTTCCGCAATACGGAGACCATCTCGAACATGTCGTAGTCGTCGCTGATGAAAATGGCCGGGTTGGTCCCCAATCGCTCCGACAGGGCTTCGCACGCTTTTCGATCCACGCGTTCCATCCCGACCAGGATGGTGAACATGTCGCGATCTCGCAGGAACGCCTGGAGCCCGTCCGCGATGCCTTGCAGATACGCGTCGTACTTCTGGTCCGATTCCTCGGAACTGTGATGATAGTAGAACGATCGGTAGTGTTCGTCTTTGTACTGACCGACCAAGTAATTCGCCGCGGCTTTCGCGAGATCGGGCTTGACCGGCCACCAAAACGGATTGATGGGACAGATCACCACGACCTTCTTTTTTCCGTCCCAGCCCTTCGCTCGCAAGAGTCGATCGCCGACCTCAGGGGGTGCGGGCTCGAACGTCCAAGCCGTATCGGTGCCACCGGTGGTCCGAATCCCGAGACGGCCGAGCACGTCGCGCGACGGCTCGTTGCGGCATTGGATGAGCGCATGTTTGCAATGCTTCTTCACGAAGTCGCGCATCGCGGGAGTCATCGAACCAGCCTCGGCGCCATAGCCCACACCGAGTTTGTTCTCCACCGCCGCGATCCCGAGGGCTCCCGCCATCATCGTCGATAGCGCGTTGGCGAACTTCGACTTGAACATCGACCCTTCGCACGAAACGACCCCATGATGCTTGGGACATTCGTCGTACAGAAACTTGGGGAACACCACGGGCAGTTCCACCTGCCGCACGGCTCGAAAGTATCCAGCCGTACGTTCCCGATTGACCGACATGATCGTGAGCTCGAGATTCTCGTCTCCGATGATGTGGCGGAACTGCCGAATCATCTCCTCGACACGGACGTCGGCTCCGGTGTTGCGCGTGCCTACGTATCCGGCCAGCACGAGCTTGAGCGGCTTACCAGGCGCCCAAGTCTCTTGCTCGTAGTTCAACGCCCTCCGCACACCCACGGCTTCGATGAAGCCGTTCATGACTTCCATCAGCACGCGGTCGGGATCCAGCGCTTCCTTGATTCGGTTGAAGAAACCCATCGAATATCGTGTTCGACCGCGGGACCACGGACGAGGGCAGAGTCTACATGTCCGGCCCAAAGGCTCAACTGGGCACGATGCATCGCTCCGCTGTGCAGCGATGTGCGCAGCCTCCCCGCGCTCTGTGCGCTGGTCGACATGAGCGCAACCACCAAGTACACCAGCTGAGCGCATGGACATGGAAGGCACGCTGTTGTCGGTCGTGCGCGAACTCATCGCCCGTCACGACTTTCGTTTACCGATTCAAGCCGCCTCACTTTCCGCCAATGGAGCGTCGCTGGTGACTCGGGTCGAGGAACCATCGCAAGGCAACCGACCGGGCTCGGTCGTCATCCGCCACGTCGCGGGCGATGTTGGCGACGAAGGATTCGTGACGCCCGTCCATATCCTGCTGACGGATTCATTGGGTCGTGCCCGCGTTGCCATCACGCGCGGGACCGGGGTGCCGACCCTGTACAAGCTCACCGAAAACTGATCTTCGAGGCGCCTTCGCGAAGCCACTTCGTTCGATTAACCGAACCGTTCCCCCCAACGATCAGAACACAGCTCGCCTCGGTCCGATCGGCGGACGGTAGAACCAAGCTCCCCGACCGACGCCACTTTCGATTGTTCCCCAGGCGGGTGGCTACGATAGCGCGGGGCCTTTGCGAAGCACCGTTCGACCTTCGGACGACGTCCGTTCGCCGACGTTGCTCGATCGTGCGCACCGCTCCTCGGCGTCTCGTGGCCAAGGCTTGTAAGGATAGGTGAACTTCGACTCGACCGCGAATCGCAGAAGAGGATATGCGTAATCGAGGAATGATACCGGGGCCTCGCCAAACTCCTCCACCGTATGCGAATTGTCGAATACCGTGTCGAACGTCAAATACGGCCAAAATACCTTCATGAGCGCGGCGTGGCGGGAAATCCCCAACGCCCGCGGCGTATTGGTCAAGGCGTCGACAACGACCCCAAACGGATTCGTCAGGCGCGGCGCAAACACGAAGGACGCCCGATGGCCTGCGGCCTGGAGGGTCGTTTTGATCTGACGATACGTGGGCGACGCTTCGCCTGAGCTCAAATGGTAAGCCTCGTACTTGGGATTCGGTGCAATATGCACATGAGCGATCGCTCGACCCACGTAGTCCGCGGGCACAACATCGATCCGCGCCTCGGGGCGCAGCGGAAGGACCGGTAAATAGGCCAGTCCGACGAAGGCTTGAACCATGTCGAACTGCGTCGTCTCCGGAAACCGACTGTCGCCCAGCACTGTGGCGGGCCGGAAGATCGTCTTCGGCACATCGGGCAAGAGTTCGTGGACCATGTGCTCGCAGAACTTCTTGGTTCGTGCGTACGGATCGTAGTCGCTCCGCTCCCAATCGATGCATGCGTCTTCGGTCACGGTTTCGCGGTGCCGATGACCGGCGACCGCAACCGTCGAGACATCGCTGAAGCGACGAAGTCCGTGGTGCTCGTCCGCAGCTTTGGCGACTTGAATGACCGCCAAGGTCCCCCGCAGATTCACGTTCAAGCAGGCCTTGGACGACTTGCGGTTCAACGAAGCCGCCACATGCAGGACGGAATCCGTCGAGTGGATGAGACGCGTTCGTGCGTGAGGATCGAGCCCGAGGTTCGGTGACGTCAGGTCCCCGAGATAAATGTCGAAGCGAGGAAGCGCATCGGCAAACTGGTCGAAGTCCATGTGCAGCTGCAGCGACTTCCACAACCGCTCACGGGCTGCCTGGATCGAGTCGGCGCGAATGAGCACGGACAACCTCTCGTCGGTACGACGCAGCAGCTCGTCCGCAACGTACGAGCCAAGATAACCCGTCACACCGGTGAGAAAGATGGCCACGGCCGACGTCCTTCCATCGAAGGGCTAGCTGATCCGCGCCCCGGCTTCGGCACCCGCAGGAAGGCCAGACGTCGAAGCGAAATGGGAAGGCTCGAGCCGACGCATACGAAACGGAGTCGCAGGCGAGTATTTTTGGAGTTCCTTGTTTTCATAAGTGGGAAAGCACCAGCGCCGCAGTCCAGGCAGATGCACATCGAGCCAGTATTTGCGCCAGACCATCTTTTCTGGTTCGAAACGAAACTCCGGCTCGACGATGTCGAGGCGTTTGAGCGCCCGGCCTTCGAACACGATGTAGTGGTCGTGGGTGAACGGCATGAACAGCTCGAGCATGTCCTCGACCTGTCGCAACTTGCGTTGCGCCTGGTCGGCCGCATCCACGAGTTCGTCCGCCCACTCTCTCACCTCCGAGGGGATCTTCTCGGGCAACCCGTGCCGTAGATACCGACGGACCTGGACGACGACCTCGCGAATGTTGGTGACATCGAGGACGTGGTTCGGTTCTGTCGCCCGCGCATCCCACCTTGAGAGCACGAGCTTATCGACCTTCGTCGTCCCGTGCTTCCGCAGATGTTTACGATGTCCCAACGCGGAAAGTTCTGTGAGCCGGTCGACGCTCAACCCATTCCGATGCGACGTGCCGCAGTGATAGACGGGTTCGTGGACACCACGCATCAACGCCGCCCCGACCCCGAACATCGCGTTGCAGACGAAATCGACCGGAACGATATCGAGTGGGTTGCCTTCCTTGGCCGGGACGTGCCGAAACCAGGTCCCCGCAAGATAGACGAGTGGCCCTGACGTATTGAATCCCTCGTTCCAACCGGCGAACGGGAACGACATCGCGCTTTCCACGATCGCTGGTCGAAACAGCGTCAACGCGACATCACCCGCCCGCGCGCGCAGCATGAGCTCCGCCAAGGCCTTGCTGTAGGTATACGTATTGGGCCAACCGAGGGCTTTGGCGCGCTCCGTCCCAGCTTCGGCCATCCGTTGCCGTAATCGCTTGCCCTTGAGGCGACCGACCATCTCGTTGACTCGGCTTGGATCGGCTTCGTGTCCACGCTCGCGTAGGCGTTCGATGACATCCGCGCGCAGCTGCTGCTCCGTTGCCGGCGTTGCATTCTCGGCAGCCACATCGTCGATGATGTCTTTGACACGCTGGTACTCGCCCTCGGCGTCGAGTTTTGTGCCGTTCGGGCTTCGCCCTTCACGAACCTCTTCGGTGATGAAGCCATCGCGTTGGCCGGCGACATAACACGTCGAGACGTGCATCAACGCCGCATGGTGGGTGCGCCGAACGAACTCGAGCACATGCAGCGCGCCGTCGACGTTGGAACCGAGCGCTTCCCGGATATCGGGATTGAACTCGACCAAGCCGGCGCAATTGACCACGAGATCGAGGCTGCGCCGAAGTCTCCCAGAGACCTCGGGATCCAATCCGAGCCCCGGCAGCGACACATCTCCGACAACGACCTCCACGCGCTCGGAGATATATTGGCTCATGCGCGGACCGTGCTGCTCGTGCATCGGAGCAAACGCCATGCTTTCGCTCACGATCTTTTCGAAGCGTTCGGTCGCGTTGCGCCCTTTGCCGCGCATGAGAATGTAGATCCGTCCGATCTCCGGAATGCGCGTGAGGGCCATGATGAGCCACACTTTGCCCAAAAACCCGGACGCACCCGTGAGCAAGATGTGCTTGCCCGTGAAGCTTTCTTGAATCGAAAGAGGAGACATGGTCGACCTCGTTTGCATCCTCAAGCGGTGTACTCGATCACGGGCCAATCAGCTTCGCGAGCCGCCTTGCGAAGCGTGAAGTCAGGATTGACGACACAGGGTCTCCCGACCGCACTGAGCAAGAGCAGGTCCGGCCCATGCCCAGCATAGGCAACGCTGGCCGCAAGATCGAGCCCGTGCTCCTGAGCATATTCACGGAGCCACCGCCCACCTTCGTAGCCACCGACGATCGGGTCCTCGAGCCGTCCCGTCGCCTTCTCGTCGCGGTACTCGAGGCGATTGCAGTAAATGTCGTCCGCTTCCGTCAAGTGCTCTCGCAGCTCGTCGACGATCTCGTGGATCAACTCCGAAATCACGACGACCCGCATTCCTTCACGCTTCGCCTTCCGCATCAACTCTTTGCCACTCTCGAGGATTTTGTCCTTGAGGATATCCTCGACATATTCCTCCGCGAGCATGGTGATACGGTCCTCGGTCATGTTCCGATAGGCGAGATGGGCGATCCGGTTACCGAGCGTCCGGTCATTTTGCCCGAGCAGCCCGAACACTGGTGCAGATAGTGCAACCTGACCAAAGTGGAGGGCGCGTTCACGCATCCCAGCTCGCTGGGCGGCCATGAACGCCGCTGCCTGCATCACTCCTGTCGAGAGGATGACTCCCTCTGCCCGAAAAAACGCTCCCGCTGTTCGACTCATCGCTAGGGGTCCAGTTTGGCCTCGTACAGAGTTTCTGAACGAGACGAGGAGTCTGGCGAAGCCCTCCCCCACACACAACTGCGCCGTGAACGCCCAAGGCGTTCACGACGTTGAGGTGGAGTCTTTGGTTCCCAGAACGCTTTGCGGCCTCGACTCGGGCATCGCGGCACGCCTCCACGGAAAGGCTCGTCAACAGGGGCGAACGCGCAGTGGCGCCCGTGAAGGCAAGTTCGCAGCCGACACCTGCCCGATCGGGCGTCGCGGTCTCGCGTCGAGTTTATGCTTCGGCATAACCAGGAGACGACGTTTGTGGATCCAACCGGGCTCGCATGCGATGCAACGCCTTTTGTTGGAGCTGCCGAATTCGTTCGCGAGACAAGGAGTACTGCCCCCCGATCTCGGTCAGAGTTCGCTCGTCGGCACCATTGAGCCCGAAACGCTGTGAAAGAATGTCCCGTTCCATTGGGCTGAGCGCGAGCAGTTGCCCCTGCATCCGCCGTACATCCCAGTCTGCAGCGATGACCTCATCGGGTGCCACCGAATCATCATCCGGGAGCACATCGGCAATGCTGCGATCTTCGTCTTCGCCGATCTGTGCATCCAAACTGAGCGAACGTTGTCCGATCGCGCTGACGACGAGAGCCACTTTATCGACATGCATCGCCAACGCTTCCGCGAGTTCCTCATTCGTAGGTTCGCGTTCCAGCTCCACGCCAAGCTCCTTGCGGGCCTGCGCGATCTTCCCTGCGACCGCTTGCAGGTGTGCCGGCAACCGAATGGTCCGCCCCCGATTGACGACGGCCCTCCGAATCGCGTGCTTGATCCACCAAGTGGCGTAGGTGCTGAACCGAAAGCCACGTGCAGGGTCGAAACGATCGACGGCTTTCATCAGTCCGAGATTGCCCTCCTGCACCCGATCATGGAGCGTCAAGCCGGTGCGCTGGAACCGGTTGGCGATCCGTACGACCAAACGGAGATTCGCTTCCGCAAACCGGTTCCGAATGACGCGAAGCGATGCGCCAGCCCGCCGAATTCGGCTGACGTACTCGTCAAATGGGCGGCTTTCTCGCCGCGGAGGACGAACCTTTAATACGGAACTGCTCGATCCCTGCGCGGTTAGCACCTCCAGATCGGCTGCCACCTGATCTGCTCCTATGCATTCGGGGTCAGCCGCGGCCAGCCGGCCCGCCAGAGCTGAAATCGCAGTCTGAAATCGATCCGCGGCGGATTTTCGATTGCTGTCTCGCGCGCTTCGGGCTGCGAAGCGAACCTCCTCGAACAACGCGCTGAACGAGTTGGGCAACTCATCCATCAACTTCTCGAGGAAATCGCAAACTGCGGATGCGTACGGCGCATACGACACGGTTTGCAGCCAATAATTCGTACGTTTCTCGATCAATCGAGCGCCAAGCTCGCGCTCGTCCGCGGCCGTCAACAACTTGTATCGGGACACGTCTCGCATGTAGGTGTCGAGCATCGAGTCCTGATCCTTTTGTTGTGCGTGTCGTTGGTTCATGGCCGGGAGTCCTTTCGTAGATAGGTAGAGAACGCACGTCGAGGGCTTCGGGTTCCGCGGTCGACGCGACTTGAGACATGGCCGTCCCGGAGACTTGGACGCACGCGCCGATGGGGGCTTCAACGCGTATGGCCCAAGAACACGGAAACTCGATGCATCATTCCGATGAAAATCCGAACGCGTGCTTCGCCAGTGGGCGCACACGACAGGACCCTTCAGAGCGGCCGCAGGTGTTCAAGCGGACTCAACGTAGGTCGCCTTTTGCGGTTGGCAATCCCGAGGACTTTCCATCGTCTGTGGTTCGTTTCAAGACGAACTCCACTTCTCCACGGCTATCGAACCAGGTCAGTCGGTCGCCTTCGACTTTGACACTCGTCGACACGATGCCATCGGCTTCATCTGCCACCAAGACGACGAGCGGCCCCTGCCACCGCACCACCCGATAGTTCACGGTGCGCTCGGTCGTCGCCGTGTGAAGCGTCGCTTTCGAGTTCGTGAACGCTATCCATAGATCGACGAAATCTCGGCGAGCCCGCTCAGCTGCGAGCGCCCTCGAAGGTCCGGCTCGGGTGGATGCGACCTCTTCGAGTTGCTCGACCCGCGAAGCATCGAATACCCATGTCCCCTCCAAATCGGGGGCGGGACTCATCGAAGGGACGCCGCAGGCGACGACTGAGCACACCCCGCCGAGAACGGCAACGCCTCTCCAGGACACAACTCCAACAATGGGACCCGGAGAAGCCTGGCGCATGTCCCGAATCGGGTGGCCATGCATCCTACGGACGAAACTGATAGCGTTCCGAAGCCGGTGGCCGCCGCACGTTCAGTTTGCGATTCCGTCGGCGATCGCCTGGTGACGACCCGGTGGCCACGTTGGCGGTGTGATCGGGATACCGTCTTCACGGTGGTGTTTGGGTTGTCCCATGGTGCGATGGCCTTCGCGCTCGGATGCAACAACAACGCCGATGGGGTGCCGGCGACCGACACCGATAACGACGATACGACGGCGCCCACCCCACCGAACGATGTTGGAGACGTTGGGGAGCCCGAACCATCCGTGCCTCTCCTCGTATCCCCGCCGGATGGCGCCGTCGATGTGCCGACGGAAACCGAGCTCTGCTGGGCGGCCGAACAGGGGATGCGATATCGAGTGTTCGTCGACGGCATCGAGCTGACCGCGGGTCTCCTCGCCGAAACCCCGGGGCACGCCGGTCCTTGTCTTGGCCCACTCTACTTCAACCCCGGGGTCACGTTTCATTGGACGGCTCAAGCGTTTGCCGTTGCGAGCCCCGAGCACGTCTCCCCACTTGCGACCCCGTGGGGGTTCACGACCCGCGACGAGCGTCCAGGAACGATCGCCTTCGAGGACGACTTCGAAGGTGACCTCGAATGGGAGATCGAGGGTACTGCCATAGCCGGAGCGTGGACGCGGGGGAACCCCGTGATGGCTTTCGAGGGCTCGGAGCTCACCCAACCGAGCGAATGCGCGGCCGGCAGCTCTTGCTACTTCACCGGTCAAAATCCAACCGGACAAGCTAACGAAGCGGACGTTGCCGGCGGGGCAACGACTTTGCTTTCGCCGAGGTTCGAGCTCGAGGGTGCGACGGCGGTCACCGTTACCCTGCGCCGGTTCTTCTACAAAGGCGGCACGGAAACCGGGACCTCCCTCCGGACCGAGCTCGCGATCGCGGGGTCGACTCCAGACGCCGAAGAGTATGTGAGCGTGCTCGAACGGATCGATCGGCCGACCGTGAGCGACCCCCACAACGAATGGGACGCGGTCGAGTTCGCCCTCTGCGATCTGCCGACCGGTCCGAGCGCTCGACTGCGGATTACGGCTGCCGATCTCGGCGAAGGTATCACCGAAGGAGCAATCGATTCGGTCATCGTGACCGCGTTCGCGGACGACACGTTGTGTGCGCGAGGATCGGGATCGATTTGCAATCCAGAGGACGCAACCTCGTGCGACTCGCCGAACCTTTGCTGCCCACAAGGACCGCTGAACACGGGGGTCTTTCGCTGCACCGAGCCGGCTCGCCCAATCCCTTACGCGGGAACCGATTCCTCGCAGCAGGAGCTCGGCTGCGATGCCCCCGACCTCCTGGTCGAAGGTGAGCGAATCGAACCATGCATCGATTTCATCGATGTGCGCAACGATTCCGCCGATCGTTATTATTGTGCACTGCTCGAGGGTTGTTTGGGGGGGGAAGGACGTCGCAAACTCCTGCGCTTCGACACGGTGACGCCAAATGTCGGTTCCGCCGATCTGAAGCTCGGTGTGGCATCGAATGCACCGGACCTTTTCCATTATAGCGAGTGTCACAATCACTATCACTTCACCGAGTATGCGGCCTATACCCTGCTCGACTCGACCGGAGCTCTCGCTGCGACCGGTCACAAACAGGCATTTTGCTTGCTCGACTGGCAAAGCTGGGCATCGCCCGATCTCGGTCGGTTCGACGGTACGTACACCTGCATGAGTCAGGGCATCTCTGCCGGTTGGGAAGACGTCTACTCGGCTGGGCTCGATTGCCAATGGATCGACGTCACGGACGTCCCCGATGGCCCGTATACCTTATCCATTGCGATCAACCAGCCGCCGCCCGGACAGCGATTCCCGCTGCTCGTCGAACGACAGTACGATAACAACATCGTCCTCTCGACAGTGGATCTCGCGACACTCCCCGCATGTGCAGCCCCTGAAACGAAAGAGTAAAGTCGATGAGGATCATGCACATCACAATGGGAGAATGGTGCAGCTTGGTCGGGATCGTCGGGATGGTCGGCTGCTCGACACCGTCCTCGGCAACTCCCCCCGAGGGCGCGCTGCCACGGTGGCCCGCCTTGCTCGAGGGGATTTCGGGGGTCGCGGTCACGGATCTCGCACTTGGCGGGGATCCACATGGGTTATTGGTGGCGGGCACGGCTCGACGAGGCGTGCGGTTGGGGGATCGGACGCTATCCGATACGCCTGGAGCTTTCGTGCTCGGGATGAGTCCGGCTGCGGAGGCGTTGTGGGCTCGCGTCGTCATTGGTCGAGCGGCTGCACAGATCGACGAAATCGTTGCAGGGCCGGGCGGAGAAGTCTATTTCGCGGGGTTCTTCGATCAACTGGCGCAAACCGGGCGCCTTCAACTCGAAAGCGCCGGAGACCTCGACTGCATGGTGGGCAAACTCGGTCCGAACGGCCGCGTCGAATGGTGGGTACGATTCGGCGGAGAAGGTCGCGACGTGTGTCGGGGACTCGCGCTCGTGGACGATCGCCTGTGGGTGGTCGGGGGCTATTCCGGCGACTGGCTGGGCTCGAACGCAGGTGAATCCGACGTCATGATCTTGGGCTTGAGCACGCTCGATGGTTCGCTCATCGCAAACCAAACCTTCGGCACGCTCGGAGCCGACTTCGCTCGAGACGTGGCCCCGACTGCCCGTGGGGGGATCGTGGTGGTCGGCAACTTCGCCCTCGGTAGCGACGTGGGGACGGTGCTGCAGTTCGATGCGTCGGCACAGCTCGTCAACGCGGGCGAAGGCGATGCCTTTGCGCTCGAGCGATTCCCCGATGGCGCGACGTCGTGGGTCACAGGGTTTTCGACCGCGGGGATGGACACACTGCGCAGTGTGGCCCCGGTCGGAGACGGTTGGGTTCTGACCGGAAGCGCGAAGACGTCCGGAGAGTCGCCATCCGAAACCGCGTTCGTGAGCCGCCTTGCGGCAGACGGAGCGATCAGTTGGACCTGGACGGCGACGGGAATGGAAGTGGGCCACGAAGCCGCACAGGTCGAACCCGAGCACATCCTCGTCGTCGGTCAGTTCCGCGGCGAGTTCGGAGTTGGCCAGGAGCGGTGGGCGACTCAACCGGGCGACACCGGAATGATCGCGGTCGCCCTCGACCACACGGGCACCGCGACCACGGCCTATGCATGTGACGGCCCGGGCGTCGACGAAGGTCATGCGGTCGTCGCTACCCCCGATGGGCTCCTTTATGTTGGAGGCTCACTCGGTGCAGCGGGACCGTGCTCGCCGCGGCCCACGAGCGCGACGGCGGGAATCGTGCTCCCACTGCGCATCGGTTCGGGTCGGTTGCGGCCCTCAGTCTAGCTAGGCTCGGTCCGGATTGCTCCGGGCGGAAGCCCTTTCACGCCGGTCAGCGTACGTTTCGGGTGTGCGAGGGCAGATTTACCGCCGTAGCGAGGGGCCTTTGGGAAAGGCCCCTTGAAGACTCGATTCCGACCACCAGGAAACTTCGCTCAAGCCCTTGAAGGTTGCCGGTCTTAGCCAATAAAGATCTCCCGATGCGCGTCCGGTTGCGTACTTTGACGGGGCTCGGTGCGCTCTGGTGGCTCGGTTGCGAACGACCACCGTCGAGCCCGGATGCTCGAATGCTGTCAGCACCTTCGCCCCCCGTGGAGCCGCACACACACGACGCGCCACCGGCTGCGGTCGAACCCGTGCCGTCGATCGACGCCGGCTTGCATGCTGAGCCCGCAGTGGTGAACGAGTCACAAGATCTCGACGTGTGGACACTCGAAACCGATCGATCGACATCGGTCGGATCCCCGAGCGAGGGGACGCTCGAGGGTGGGGTTGCGTTGCCCCTCCATGGACGAGGCTTTCGGTTTCATCGATCAACGAACCCCTTGGCACGCTTCGGGACCGTCGAGCTCGTGCAAGCGATCGTTCGGGCCGCAGCCATCGTCGATGCGACCGTGCCAGGCGGAGAGCTCACGGTTGGCGATCTCTCGCTGCGAACGGGAGGCGATATCCCGGGCCACGGCTCCCACCGAAACGGGCGCGATGTCGATCTCATGTTCTACTTGCTGGATTCGATGGAACGACCGCGAGAAGGCAAGGCCATCCCCATCGAACCCGACGGCCGCGGTGTGGATTATCGTGATCTCGCACGCAGCGACGATGACATCTCGGTGCGACTCGACGTCGCTCGAACATGGACGCTCGTCGCGGCGCTCGTCGCCGAACCGACGAATGCGATCAATCGGATCTTCGTGGCCGAGCACGTTCGCACGCTTCTGCTCGATCATGCAAAACGCATCCACGCCGAACCCGACGTGATGGGGCGGTTCGGCGGATTGACATGTCAACCCGCGTTTCCCCACGACGACCACCTCCACGTTCGATTCTTTTGTTCGGCCGAGGACATTGCTCGAGGGTGCCTCGATACACCGCCCATCTATCCGTGGCAGAAAGCCCAGCTCGCCGAGCAAGGTGCGAGCGTGCACTTGGCCGGCCGTCGTACGCGACCCGTCGCTGCGCTCACGAGCACCGAGGAGGCCAAGGCCCGTGCGCAACAACAGTTTGGTGTTTTCGCACCTGAAGTAACGGCATTTCTTCAACGGCGTGACGCGTGGGTGAAGCAACCGCATCCAGGTCGGCCCTACTGCCGCTAGAGCTCGTCCGATCTTCACCGCGATCCCGCAG